>FTCU01000262.1_pt1 | contig 36946 bp, 22 predicted proteins | sample 1639521 | NCBI WGS metagenome assembly FTCU01 (sample SAMEA3914864, study PRJEB12502) | metagenome | biome: forest; material: soil | place: USA | collected 2012-03-12 | depth 0.3 m
TCGTTTAGCTCTTTAATTATAATATATAGCTACCTAGCCTAGGCTATAGTGACCTCCTCCTTACTATTAGAATTAAGGGTATTATTAGTGAAAAGGTTGATTAAAGTCTCGCCTAACATAGTAGGTACCTCCGTTCTAAGCCGTAATAGAAATAAAGGGAGTTATTAACGTATAATAAAGCTAGCAGTCTAGGCTTCTTCTATAAAGGTTCTAGAGGTATCTTGACTACTAGAGTGCAAAGCTTCAATAAAGCTAAAAGGTTTATAACAATCAATGTCTTAATTAGTAGGTCTTTAGAGTTTATAATACATACTAACTTATATTAACAACTAGTGAACTCCTAGAGCTCACTAGAACGAGTGACTATATAAGGGTAGCTATCCTAGCTCGCCCATGCTCGCCAGCTACCCTCTGCTATCTTGCTCGCCTATGGTAGCTAGCTATCCTATGCTACTATATCGCTGGTTGGCCCGCAGCCTTACGTCCCTTGGTAGCCAGTCGCCCTAGGCTACCTGACCTGCGACCCCGCGGCTGCGTCTTCTGAATGATTGGCTAGCACTGCTTCCCGTGCGCCCCACCTGGCCTTCTTTTATGGTTGGTTCGTGACATACGTCGGTAGCCGAAGGTCGAAACTGGTACGTTATAGAGCTTGGCTATAGCTCGCAGGCTTAGTTTCGTGTTATTCCGAAGAGCTTGAAGAGCTAAGATTACCCTAGCTTCCTTTGAAGTGGAAGACATACTTGGTTATAGGAAAAACGCGCTGTTAGGGGTGGATGAAGAAGGACGCGTCGTGCCAAGAACTTAGTGTCTCGCTCGCTTGTATGTCCCGCTCGCTTATCAAACACGTTATTGGTGCGAGTTTAGATGGTGAGGGCAAGATAGTTCGACAGTTTATAGCGGCATGCTTGAGGTCGCTTGGTCCTTTATATCGAAGTCCCTATTACCTCTTCCGCCTGCCACAAAGAAGTTACAACCAACCAGGAACGTAGCCTGTTGCAGCAGCCAACTTGACTAAGAAACAACTGTGCATTCCCGTATTGTGGGATCTGCCCTTGTATGTTTCTCCCTTGTTCTAGGGCCTATGTTTCATTCCCAATGACCTGGCCTTGACCAAGAACCAACCACTACGAACCCGTTGGAGCAGTCACCTGGACGAAAGAATCAACTGCGAGTTCATCTGTCATGCGACCTGCCCCGCTTCGCTACTCTTTGTTCAAGAGTTTGAGATATGTTTGATCTTATGACCAACTGCCTCCGAACTTGATATTGATTTCGAGGTGGTCTAGGACCTTAAGCGAGGCCTTGTCGGTATTTTGCCTGCCCTGCCTTCTGTACTTATTTTGTGCTTAGCGTGAGAAATCATGGGAGCTCGAACCAGGAACATAACTGCCGAAAGGCAATGGTCGCAGGTGCAGCGAGCTCGCGGGTATGTCTGGGGAGGTGTAACAGGTGACAGAGTCAGGTGTGGCAAGATATGTACAATGCTTTCATCATCTCAGCGTTACGTTTTCCAACGGAAAGCCCCCCTCCTCCCCGTGTTCCTGCTTCTTCACCATCTCGCCCTTCATCATCCCGTAGAAGTAGGCATCTCCAACCAGGACCTGGTGTTGGTGCTCATTGCCCTCAACCGGCCCTCGCAGGATAACAGGGGCCCGGCAGCCGTGCAGAATGTACACTCCGTCCCCGGCTTGCGTCCCGGGCCGAGCAAAGCCCATAAATCCCCCATGAGTGACTACAAGCTTTCTGCATCTCCAGTACCGAAAGAGCGAATGCCAAAACTGCTGCATGGACATATCAGGGGTAACTGACTTCCATATAAACGTGGACGACTTTGACTGGTGCCAAAGGATTAGCTCCGCTCCGTTGGGTTTATGACGATCGTGGTGAAACGCCATCTGGGCCTGTTCATACGCCTGCCGTTCGAGCGCGCGGGCGGTGTCGCTTCGTGTCAGGTACTGGGTAGAGCGAGACAGAACCAAATAGCTCAGAGCCGGGTCTCCGTTAGACACAACGGCCTGCAGGAGGGCCTCATAGCTCCTCATCCCGTCCATCCAGTGTTGCGCGTAGGTGTGGCGGGAGGCAAAGCCGGCGAGAAGCATGAAGCCCGATGCAAGGATGCTGAGATTCTGGCTGACTGACTCCTCGGACAAAAGTCCCTCGGGCAGAGCTGTTCGAAAGAAGCTCTCCCCCCCAAACTCCTCCGGCTGAAAGACTCGAAGGAGGCTCCGGTAGAGGCTCGTGCTTCCCCCTCCTTCCCTTCCGAGACGAATTTCAGTCATGCCCAGGAATTCCATGACCTGGATGCCCCATTGGTAGCCTTCTCCAAGTCGCAGTTCGCTTGATACCACCTCTTTGACGCCGTCGCAACGAAACCCCTCCAGCGTCAAGAGTGTCAAGTCCTGGGAGAAGGAGTACCTCGGAGATTTTTCCAGCGATGCGCAGATACGGTTGCTGCCAAATTTCATCATACAGATGGCAATACTGGCAACGTTTGGATTGTTGGGATCCTCTCCGCCTAGTCGGGAAAAGTCGGGGACCCAGGAGGGGAGATCGGGGTGTGTAGGGCCAGTCTTATCGCCGTAGGCTCCCACGCCACCCAGGCTGATGCAGTCCAAGGTTTCGTACTGTGTGATGCCTTGGACGATGATCTTGTGATGGCAGGCCGCCGTCGGCATATGGTAGTCCGGTTCGATGAGCCGCTTCTCAGCAGGCAGCAGGTTGAGGAGAGCGTAGAACCGATCACGGGGGTCCGTGGCCTTGAACAGAGCGGTGGCGACAAGAAGATCAAAGAGGTTCTCGTTCCGAGGTATGTAAAGATCAAGGAGGGCCCGGGAGGCAGCGTCACCGTGGACCGCGAGGTGATCGCGAAGAGGTTGATTCTGAGCCGAATGACCTAGCGTGACCTCGCGGAACATGTCGAACCTTTCCAGTTCGTAGTTCCAGAAAATGGTGGTGCCGTTCGGCGTGAAGGAGGATCCGAGCACGAAGCGCCAAAAGTACGACGCCCAGCAGAGCTCGGAAAATGGAAGTCTGTGGCGGCCGCAGACGATTACGGCGTTGGACGCGTAGGCGACTTCCTGAAGAACCCAGACACGTCCCCAATATTCGCGGCGAAAGAAGTCGCGCATAGCGGCCGCAGTGCTCGCAGAGTCAAGAGAGGAAGCCAGCCTCAACGCATGCGATTCGTATTCGGACCGCTGAGCTGCCGTGGTCGTCGCTTGCTGCTGGATAAACCACTGGCACTGTACAGACTTGCGTACGAAGGACAGCGCACGGGATGTGTGCGACTGCTCCTCGCCGAGCCAGACATACACGAGACTCGCCCGGCCGTAAATGTCGCTCATCATGGGAATCTGCTGGCTTTTCTCGTCGTTGTCCCGCTGGTTGATGCAGAGTGCGTCGACCCACAGCAGTAACTGTTGTTGTTGCCCATGCTCCAATCCGCCCCCGGCGTCGTCGGCAGGATCACGAGCAATCCGACGAAGGGCCGCGAGGAGGTTTCTCGTCACCTCCACCGTGTGTCCATTGATATGGATGGGTTCCGTGACCGTCGGATCTCCCCATGTGTACGATAGGGCGCGGTATGGAGGCACGGCGTCTAGCGAGTGGGTGGACAGCTGGCACTTGATGGCGCACCGCTGGAGGGATGAGCAGTAATAGTAGTACGGTGCCGGCAGCCACGCCTCTGCGAAGTCGTCGAGGTAACCACGGGCGAGCGCGAGCAGCCGCGAGATTCCCGAGGCAGGCAACGGCGGTCTCTCCAGCTCGACTTTCAGGAGACGAAAATTCCTCGAGCCGTCACATCCGAGAGGCTCGTAGAGCAAATCCTCCAAGGGGATGGGATCAGACATCGTGGCGGGCTATGGAGTTTGACCTGATTTCTCCAGTGCCGTAGTATAGAGCGCTGATCGGGCATGAACAAGGGCGAAGTTGGTTCTCCCATCTCGTGTGTGAGCAGACGTGATACTCTTGGTGTCTTGCTCTGTCAAAGTCCAATGTCGCATTGTGTGGCGTTGGAACCCCTATTTCACAGGGCTGGAAGCGCTCTGTTCAGCCAACGCATCAAGTCGGCGCAAACCTTTTTCGATCATTGGCTGCACAAAATGAGTCGAAAAGCCACAGAGCACCGAGAGCAATCTCCGTCAACCGCAGGCTGAATTGCGGCTTGGATGGAGAGGCCAAAAGGGTGTGTCTCAGCCGCCGTGATGCGAAACAGCGGCGTTCACGTCCAGCTTCGCCCCCATCGCGTCCCCCGGCAAGCGCCTAATCTCGCATCGACATCGGAGCGTCTGTTGCGCCTCTCCTTCCTCCGCGTATTACACACGCAGCAAACACACATTCCCTTCTGGATATTGATGCGGGAGGGTCAACCGCGTTTCCGTTGCTCTCTGCCTTCACGCAAATCCCAGTGATGCCTGGGGATGCGGACCCCAAGTCACGACGCAGCCTCAGCATGAGGTGGTCAGGTTTCGGTGAAAGGTTCCATGCTTCCCGCGCAGCGGTTGGTCAAGAGAACCGCCCGAAGGTCTGAGGTCGCACCCGTGAATTCCTGCGACCTGCCCGTATCTGCAGCAAAATGTGACGAAACAACAGATCCTGCGCCGTCATCAAGCAGCTGGAAATGAAGTTACAGAACTTCCCGTTTCAGCCCCGATCTTGTTTCTGCTATAACCGGTTCAGAACACCCCATACCCGAGGTGTGCTCCGAACCGTTAACTCGAGGATTGTCAGCCAGAAAAAAAAAAACACCCTGCACCCCGACCTACAACTGCCCCTTCCGCAACCAACGGCAACGACCATTGGTGTTGCAAACTGTCGGTTCAAGGGTCTTGAACAATCACCTGCTCTTCCAATCAACTGCAACGAATCAGCATGCGATTCTCTTTTTCTTGCCGTCTTTACCATAGTGACTCTCTCTGAGGCACGGTAACGCCCAATCCCTCCATCTCCAAAGCTGGCCTTCCCAGGGTCTCCATGGTACCACCACCTTATGGGAGGAAATCTACAGCACAACTTCACAGAATCCTCACAAGTAGGCACGTGGTCCTTCATGGCAACGGGTTGTCAGGAGAACATGGCTTGTCATATCCATGAGTTACTGAACGAATATGCAAACACACACAGCCCACAGCGCTTCTAATCCTGTTTTAATAAATTAACAATACAACTCTATAGCTCAGAGCCGCGGACGATATCGGGGACGGTGGAGTTTTCCCTCAGCATTTTCACATGTTAAGCTCAAGTTGCTGCATGACGTCATGCGGCAGGTTGCGGAACAGGGCGTCAAGCAACGTTAATCGGGTCTCCTCGGACAAGGAGGAAGGATTTAACCTCCTCTTACCTGTTCACACGGAGCAGAGAACAGAGCAGGCCTTTCCCAGACACAATCATCGAACACAAGATGGCGTCTGAATCGGGTCTACACAATCCTCTCTTGCATCCCCTCCTCTTCCTCTTCCAGCTCTTCCAATGGCTGGCCGACAAGATCCTTTCACCAAACCCTCCCAGCCCCAGCGCACGGCTCAGTCGACCCAGGGTTGCCATCATTGGCGCCGGCATTACCGGCGTGACTAGTGCAGCCCACTGCATCGGCCATGGCTTCGACGTGACCATCTTCGAAGCGGGCAGCCCGGACGAGCTCGGCGGGATCTGGAGCCGAGTCAACAACACCTCCTCCCTGCAAATCCACTCCCTAATGTACCGCTTCCACCCCTCGGTGAAGTGGGAGCGCGGCTACCCCGACCGCCAGCAGATCCTCAGCCAGGTGCGCGAGCTGTGGCACCGGTACGGCCTCGAGAGCCGCACCCGCTTCCACACCAAAGTCGAACGCGTCTTCCAGAACGACGCCGGCCAATGGGCCGTCAACGACCCCTCCCTCGGCCACTTTGACGGCGTCATCGCGGCCATCGGCACCTGCGGCGAGCCCTCGATGCCCCACCTCCCGGGCATGGACAACTTCCAAGGCTCCATCCACCACTCCAGCCGGCTGACAGGCGCCTGCTCGGCCAAGGACAAGACGCTAATCATCATCGGCGGCGGTGCCAGCGCGGTTGAGGCGCTCGAGTTCGCGCACGACGAGGGCGCGAAGAAGATCTATATCCTCGCACGCAGCGATAAGTGGATCATCCCGCGCAACCCGCTCTGCAACATGCTGCTGGCCCTCAACATTTTCGGCCAAGAGACCCGGCTGAGCTGGATCCCCGAGCTGCTGCTGCGCAAGCTCTTCTACCGCGACCTCGAGGACCTGGCGCCGGTCAACAAGGGCCTCTTCACCGACACGCCCATGGTCAACTCGGACATTATGGAGAAGCTGCGGTCGAAGAAGGCCGAGTGGGTGCGCTGCGACATCGAGCAGTTCACCGAGAGCGGCGTCCAGGTCAACCGGCGTGGGAAGGGCGTGCCAGCGGGTGGGCCGGGGCGGCGCGATGTGATCGAGGGCGACGTGGTGGTCATGGCGACGGGGTTTGCGCGGCCGAAGCTGGACTTTCTGCCCGAGACGTGCTTCGCCAAACCGTATGGCCCGCCGAACTGGTACCTGCAGACATTCCCGCCCAACCATCCGTCCGTCTCGTGCATCAATTGCACGTACATGAACGCCATTGGGACCGTGGGGAATTGGCACATTGGGATTTACACGAGGATATTGTTGATGTTCCTGGTTGATCCCCTCACGCGGCCGAGCCCATTCTGGATGAAGCGGTGGATCGATATGACGAGGGTGCTCAAGGCGGCGGCGCCCACGGGCCCGTTTGAGTTCTTCACTTATCTCGAGCTGGTGTGGTGGTTTGCGTTTTGTGTGGCATTTAACCCCTTCCGCTGGAAGTGGGCGTTGTTTGTTTTCTTTGGGTTGGGGTTCATGCTGCCGAAGAAGGTCGTGGCCGCCGAAGACAGGATTCGGAATGGACTGGGGGCGCGCGAGGTTGCAGGCAACGAGGCGGATGCCGGCTCCAGTTTCTGAGTGCTGCGAGACGGGAGGGGGGATATCAAGATTCCCGGCTTCTTGTGATGAGGGTGAGAAACCTGGGACATCTTAAACTGGGCCGCTCTCGGATCATCTGGGGCCATCAAAGCCAGAAAATTTAGACTGGTGACGGAATTTGTATTTGCTTGACATCTACTACTCACCGCCCCTTGCCTCTTGTTCCGCGGCCGCCTTCCAGAACCTTGAGGCGTTTTTGGTATCTCTCGCCCATATTTGCGCCGCTCCCGCGGGGCCCATCCGTGCTGTCGATCCCCCTCTTGCGGCTCTTCTCCAGCAAGGCCTTTGTGCCGCCGCCAGTGGTCCTCCCCTTGGTCAGTCTGCTGATCCTGTCCACACCTTCGCTGAGGTCTCTCCATTCCTCGCCACCAAAGTTCATCCGCCCGCTGCGCCCTTCTTGCTTGGCCCGGTTTGCGCGGTCCTTCTTGCTCTCCTTGGGCAAACGGACAAAGTTCTTTTCCTCAAACTCGCGGCGCTCATCCTCCTTGCGGCGCTCCGAGGCGGTCTTGATCTTGCGGCCAAAGTTCACAATGGTAGTGCCGATGCTGGGTTCGGCAATGGGCGCAATCGACACCTCGTCGGCAATAAATTCATCGAGAGTTGCCGACTTGATCGGCCTGCGGTCGACCTTCTCACGTCTCTCGGTGGTCGGCATCACCACAGGCGCAATCTTTGGCGGTCGGTAGACACCCGAGGCATCTGTTCCCTTTCCGATATATGTGGCAGCAGCGGGGCGTTGGAATCCGGCAAGGTTGGGGCGATGTTGGAGATCGGCAATCTTGCGCCCATCCATTGCACCGTCTTGCCCGCCGTCCTCGTCCGACTCCCCATCTTCGCTGCCCGACTCGGATTCGGAGCCGGAACCGTGCCCATTGGCCTTGGCGGCTTCTTCGGCCGCCTTCGCGCTGCGCTCGGCGTCGTCCGCTGCACGGAGGACCTTGTCAATCTGGAACCGCAACTTGTCTTCCAGGGGGCGCGCGCCCTTCTCGAGATACAATCTCAGTTCCACGAGTTTGGAAACGACGAGGTCGTCGAGGCTCTGTGCTTCCGCCGTATTATCTGGGCCTCCGTTTTTCGCTTGGCGCAACTTCAGGATAATGAGGAAGACGAGGTTTTGGAGGTAGGAGAGTAGCAGTTCGTTCTTGACGTCGAGGAGCGAGATGCCGTCTTTCGGAAGCTCGATGTTGGCAAGCTTGGGTGCCGCTTCGGACGTCGAGGTGAGGGACTTGGTAAGGGAGTCCAGCAACGCTGGAAGAGTGGCCGGTGCTGCCATTATTGCGGCTGCAGTCTGCGTGCAATGGCGACTGGAGGTGCTTGTTGCAAGGCTTCGGATCAGGGTGCAGATGCAAAGCGGCCGAAGGAAATTCTTTGACGGCCAGCGCCCCACCAGAACTTTTTTGTGGCTCCGGCTGCAAGGCTGGCGTGCCAAGACGATGGAAATCCAGGTTTCAGCCAGACGCGGGTCCAATCGACAAGCCATTGAGCGGGCAGTGGGGCCACATCATCGCGCGGCACAGACCAAGTGGCTTGTGTTCCTTCGACCAGGGTCTTGGCTCGGTTTTCTAAGACGAAGACGACAAGTTGCAACTCGGAACTTTTGCAGCTGCAGGCTTCGATCCAACGTCCATCAATGCCGCAATTCACCACGCGAAGCCGCCCGCCCTCCTAATCACGGCTCTTGCGGGTTGCGACCATCTGTACATTTTCTGCCATCAAAGTGCACGTCCCGTCCCATTCTTTGTTGGTGAAGCGCGGATCCTCCGGGCGGGTCGAACCGAAAAAGCAAGGTTAAAGAGTAATTCCCATTCTCGCTCCCACTCTGTTTCCCCTGATTCCCAGACCGTGGTTACAACCGGAAAACACCATCTCTCACTGCACGCACATCTGCGAGCTTCGATTGCCCACAACGTCCAATGACCTGACCGCCTCCCTTCGCAGATAACCACACCAACATGCAACTAAGGAAACACGCGCCCGCCAGGGCGCTGTTCGCGTCGCTGCTGGCCGCGCCACAGCTCGCATCCGCCTTCTATCTTCCCGGCGTCGCGCCAACCACATACAAGCAAGATGAGCAGGTACCGCTCTACGTCAATGCCATCAAGCCGGTGGCAGGCTCCGACGCCATGCTGCACTCGGTTGTTTCGTACGACTATTACCACCCTCTCTTCCAGCTCTGCCGCCCAGCGAACGGCCCCGAGGACGTCGGCGCGAGCTTGGGGAGCATCCTGTTTGGAGACAGGATAAAGACTTCGCCGTTCGAGCTCAAGATGGGGCACAACGAAACCTGCAAGACGCTCTGCGAGACCACATACCAGAAAGGGGCAGCCCTGTTCGTGAACCAGATGATCCGATCCGGTGTTGCTCTGAACTGGCTGGTGGACGGTCTGCCGGCGGGGCAGAAGATCGTCGACGAGTTGACCGAGACCGAATTCTACAACCCCGGCTTCCTCCTCGGCCAGGAGACGATCGACGGCAGCGAGGTTCAGTTCAACAACCACTACGACATCATCATTGAATACCACGAGGTCGCGGGGAGCAAGGGGCAGTACCGCGTCGTGGGCGTCATTGTCCAACCCGAGTCGCGCAAGTACACGGGCGCCATCGAGGCCGACACTTGCAACATGCAGCTCGACCCGGTGGTCCTCGACGAGTCGGGTAGCACCAAGGTCCAATTCACCTACAGCGTCTACTGGATCCCGTCGGCCACGGCCTGGGCAACCCGCTGGGACAAATACCTGCACGTCTTTGACCCCAAGATCCACTGGTTCTCCCTCGTCAACTCGGCCATCATTGTCGTCTTCCTGGTCCTGACCGTCATGTCGATCCTCGTCCGCGCCCTGAAGAAGGACATTGCGCGGTACAACAGGCTCGACCAGCTCAACCTCGAGGACCTCTCGGGTACCTCGGCCCTGATGGAAGACGGCGTGCAGGAGGACTCTGGCTGGAAGCTGGTGCACGGCGACGTGTTTCGCCCGCCCTCGAGCCCGCTGCTGCTCTCCGTCTTCCTCGGAAACGGCGCCCAGCTGTTTGTCATGGCCGGCTTCACCATCGCCTTCGCGCTGCTCGGCTTCCTCTCCCCCTCCAACCGCGGCTCCCTCGGCACTATCATGGTCCTGCTCTACACCGTTCTCGGCTTCGTCGGCGGCTACACTTCGTCGCGCATGTACAAGTCGCTGCAGGGTGAGAAGTGGAAGCTCTGCATCATCCTGACCCCGCTCCTCGTCCCGGGCATCGTCTTCTCCACATTCCTCCTGCTCGACATCTTCCTCTGGGCCAAGCAGTCCTCGGGCGCCGTGCCCTTCACGACCATGCTGGTGATTGTGCTCATCTGGTTCATTATCAGTGTGCCGCTGTCGTGCGCGGGCTCGTGGCTCGGCTTCCGCGCGCCGGTCATCGAGCCGCCCGTCCGCACCAACCAGATCCCGCGCCAGATCCCGCCCGTCACCACCTACCTCAAGCCGGTGCCTAGCATGCTGCTGGTCGGGCTGCTGCCGTTCGGCGCCATCTTCGTCGAGCTCTACTTCATCATGAGCTCCATCTGGTTCAGCAAGATCTACTACATGTTCGGCTTCCTCTTCCTGTGCTACGGCCTCATGATCATGACCTGCGCCGCCGTCACCGTGCTCATGGTCTACTTTTTGCTGTGCGCCGAGAACTACAACTGGCAGTGGCGCGCCTTCCTGGCCGCCGGCACCACCTCGGGCTACATCTTCCTCAACGCCCTCATCTACTGGGTCAGCAAGCTGTCGCTGGGCGGGTTTGCGGGGAGCGTCCTGTACATCGGGTACAGCTTGCTCGTCTCGTTTTTGTTCTTTATCTTGACGGGTGGGCTTTCTCCATGCGCTAATTTTGTGTGTTGCGGGAGGCGCTGACATTTGTTCAACAGGATCGATCGGCTTCTTTGCGAGCTGGCTGTTCGTCCGCAAGATCTACGCCTCCATCAAGATCGATTAGACGGGAATGGGTCTGGGAAAGGCGGGGGTTACGGTCTGGGGCGGTTCGTGACGGCGGTAGACGCGATCTAGACTTCCATGTACTAAAAAGGCGAGTGCAGGGAGGATGGGAGTGTGTATCATTAATGGTTATCATGCAACCCGGGTCTCGGGGCAGAAGCGGCTTTCAATATTAGACTTGCGGCGTTTTGGCAGCATGGGGTGTCGCCTACCGGCGCTGATGACCAAGGTGGAACCAGGTGGTGATGATCTGTCTGGAAGGACTGGGGACAACGATGCTTGCGCAGTGAGCCTAATTCGGTGGTATATTTCTTTTGCAACGCCACGCCGTCGCTCCGTTTCCCCTGATGACCAAACCCCCGTCCTGCCGTACCGCCCGATGAATGCTGTCCGTAACTCCTCTAGCCAACTCTGCTCATTGTTCCAACAACCCCAACCGCCGTGCGACTGACGCCATCGATGTCTAATCGCAGTCGCCTCCAGCAATTGGAGCAACTTTCTAGACAACCTCTCCGGTTCCCTCTGCACCCAGAGGCCCTGGTTCGCCTTGTTTCTCCTGTTTATGGGTATCACCCTCCCTTCCAGCGCCATCCTCTCTTGAAGCCGCCTCCCCTGTCACCGCTGCTGGAGACACAGACACCTAGTCCTCGTCCTCGTCATCGTCGTCATCATCGTCCGCCGCCAGAAACGTAAACTGTTTCGGCTTCTGCAACGCCCTCCCCATCAAGGCAACGCTGTCCCGCCTCTCCGGACCGCCCTCCATCTGCCGCGCCCGCTCGCGCTCCCGCGCCATGCGCTCCCGCTCCTCGCGCATCCGCCGCTCCGCCTCCTCCCGCTCCTGCCGCGCGCGCTCCTCGGCCGCCTTACGCGCCTGCTCAGCTTCGCGCTGCTTGCGCTCTTCTTCCTCTGGGTCGTGTCCGCGCGGGTCAATGCCCCGGTCCGCCAGGCGCTGGATCGCGGCCAGCCCGCCCATGCGGATCTTGTCTTCTGTTGGCCAGGGGTGGAAGGTGGCGTCGTGGAGGGGGTTAACGGCGGGTTTGAGGTGGTGGGGGAGTTTGGCCTCGGCTGTGGCTTTGGTTGGTTGGGAGGGCGGTGGTTGGGTGGTGGGTTGTGTGTCGGCGGCGGTGTTGGGGGTGGGCGCGCTCATGGGACCCGGGGTGCCGACTGTGCCGTTGAAGCTGAGGTTGAAGCTTGTTGTTGGAGTTTGGGTTTGGGTAGGCTGGGTCTGGAGGCGGAAGGAGTCTTCGGGTTCGAGAGGTTGTGTCGAGGGCTGGGTTGGGCTCATGTCGACGCCGTTGGTGACGCCCGGGAGGGGTAAAGTGTTGCGGCTGATTCGACGGGCGTAGGCGAGGAGCTCGGCAGTGGTGAATTGGTGTTTTGTCGCGTTTGGGTATTTGGGGGTGGTTGGTATCGCTTTCAGCTCCTTGCGCATGTTCCAGAGGGAGCTCGCGATGTCCTTGATCTGGGTGTCGAGACGCGATGTCTCCTGGCGCAGCTCCTGTATCCGCGCATTGTTGTTCTGGTGTGTTTCGAGCAGCTTCAGACCCTCGGTGAGCTCTGCCTCGGCTGCCAGCAGCTCTTCTGCATTCTTCGCCGACGGGTTGTTCTTGGCCAAGGTGTCGATCATCTGGCCGATGGCCTTCTCGAGCCGCTCGAAGCGGCCGTCCAGGTCTTTCTCCATGGTGGATGATTCATGGACCGCCGGCCGATAGATACGGAAGGAAGGGGAAGTTGCGAGTTCTGGAGGAATGCTAAACAGAAATACGGTATGTCTAGCCTGCGGAAACCGTTGAGGGCCGGCCGGGGGCATGCAAGTGAATGCGATTGCGGTGGAGAATTGGAGTCCAACCCCAAGCATTGTGGTGGGGTTGAATAGGCCAAAAGGTGGGTCTTGCTTTATGGAGCAGATAATTCATGCCTGAGGCGCTAACTTCGTTCAAAAAGTTCCTGCCTTAGGCGACAATGGGCAGCCGGCTTCCTCCGGGCCGGGTTAGCTGATCTGGAAACCGCGCGAATCTCAACATCGAATCTCTGCTCGTCAAGCTTGTTTTGCAGCCATTGAAGCAGCACCCCGCTCTCTTCGCCGCGGTCCTCACCATGCCTTTCCCCGTACGTCACCGACCACCGCTCCATGCCCATCCCGACCGCTTCCCGCCCGCTGCAAGCTGGGGAATACTGATCCGCAAAGCTCGACCGAAGCTCGACGGCAGCTAATTCGTGCCTCTCCAGACCCTCCCTCGCCGCCAGGCGCCGCCTGCCTTCCCCTCGTACAAGAGCCCCCACGGCCCGAAGTAAGCGCCCATCGCTCATGCTGTCAACAATCACGGCCTGCCGGGAGAAGGATTAGGACTGCGACTGTGGCTGTGGTCCGGGGCATGTTGGGGCAAGAAGAGAGGCTCGGAATAACGCGCTGACCGGCTTAGGTACTTCTACCAGTCCCAAATTGCCGGCATCACCTCGAAGAGCGTCATCAAGCAGTAAGTTGGCAAACCTCTTCCAGACCTTGACTGGACACATAGTTGTTGTGCTCTTGTTTCGTCGGCCGGTGGGAAGAGAGGGGATGGGCTGGGACCCGGCAGATGGGTTAAGTCTCTTGGCCAAGGATTGGAGTGAGATTTTGTTTGCCGGACCTGGGGGGCTGTTTTCGTTGCTGTCACGCAACCGGGGAAGCGGTAGCAGGGGCTAACTCTGTTTTAGGGGAATTAACGCCGGCTTCTTTGGCGGCGTTGCCCTCTTTGCCGTCATCTTCTTTGCTTCTGGGATCCCAAGACTCCAGCAGGATGTGCTCATGGTGCGTTGCTTTGGACTCGCCCTCGGGCGCAGCGCATTATCTGACTTCCTTACAGAAGATCCCGTTCCTGGAAAAGCGCTACATCAAGAACATCCCGGCCTCGGACAACGTAAGTTTTCTCAGGGCAGTTCGAGGAACCAGCCACTGACTCATTTTCTAGCCGTTCTAAGCTGCTCTTCCTCGACGAATGCAGTTTGGGGTATCGGTGGGTGAGCTGCGCGGGGGTTTGGGCCGCCCCCGGGTGTACGTAAAGGTTGTAGAACAGAGAGGTTTGATAGACAACCCTGCATAAACCGTTTTATTCCCGTTCTCTCTGCCATTCGATTCCACAACCCATCTTCCTCGCACAGGGAAGATGTTGGGCTGGTCTGGAGCGCTGGTAGAATCCGTCCCTCGCATGAAATACCTCTGGTGCACGGACCTCTGGCACCTTGGTGGATTGGACACCTGTAAATGTCCACTTCAGGGAACGTTTCCAAGTCAACACCTTTTGCAAACCAAAACACCAACAACCCGGGGACGACACGGCCCTCGCCAGCATTTGTATCATGGGCTTCATATGAGCTCCCAGGCTTGCAACGACCACTTTAAACCACCGCCGCTCTCCTCCCTCTCCCATAATGGCGGCCATTCAAACAATCCCAGTTGTTGCTGCTGAGCTGCTCAGCGCTCTCGCCGCTGCCTACGTCTTCGGTCGTTTACTGTTACCGCGCATGGAAAGGGGCCCCGGCACAAGTTTTACAGCTAACTCGCCGTCCTCTTCATTACGTGGCGAGAGGATCAAAACACTCGGCTTTTTCTTTTTGTTCGTGGCCGCCAGGGTATGGCTTGCACTGGTGGACAAGTTTGTCCCTGAACCTTACCTCGCAAGTCCTCTCGCTCCTCCAACCCCAAAGCGGTGCACTGACTGTCGGTTAGGATGAGGTGTTCCATATCCCTCAAGCCCAGACGTACTGCGAGGGGCGGTTCTGGGATTGGGATGACAAAATCACCACTCCACCGGGCCTGTGAGAATACCCCTGACCCTTTGTTTTGGTCTCCCACTCACACAGTGACACCAAAGCTACCTGCTATCTGTAACATACCAAAAGCTCGGGCTAGTAGCAACGTGCACTCCATTCAGCCTGCGCGTCACCAACTTGTTCTCCACCCTCCTGACTGCCGTAGTTGCATGCCAATGCCGACACCTGGTCGAGACGCGCGCTGCTGAGCGAGAGGGCAAAGCACTTCCGCGCGGTATCTCGCTCTACGCGTACCACACGGGGCTGAACATTGCCCTGTTTCCCGTCATCTTCTTTTTCTCGGCGTTGTACTACACGGACGTAGTCTCAACCCTGGTCGTCCTTGTTGCCTACCGGAACCATCTGCTTCGGCTCGGTCCTCACCCTCCCGGGTACGTTAATGACCTGTGGACCGTGATCCTCGGCGCCACCGCGTTGTTTATGCGGCAAACCAATGTTTTCTGGGTTGTGGTGTACATGGGCGGCCTGGAGGCTGTCCACGTCTTGCGGTCTAACAAGCCTGCCGACGGGAATGCTCTCACGCAGTTGCATGACCCTCCACTAAGCCAGTCTGGACCAGAGGGTATGTCACTCACGATCCCCGCCATTTGATGACAGTCGCTGACCAAGTAGACTGGCTATTCTGCGGGCTAACCATTGCTGTTGCCGCGCTCTACAACCCGGTGAAGGTTCTCAAGCAAATCTGGCCGCATATCGCCGTTCTTGCTCTGTTTGCCGGCTTTATCGCCTGGAACGGGGGTGTCGTGCTGGGTCAGTCCACATCCAACTCACGCCCAGCTTCTTCACTAACAAACTTCCAGGGGACAAATCCAACCACGTCGCCACTCTTCACCTCGCGCAGGTCCTCTACTTGTGGCCTCTGCTCGCTTTCTTCTCCGCCCCCTTACTCCTCCCGTCCATCCTCTCCGCCATCACGCGCCCCATTCAGTATCTCAAGACTCTCCTCCACGTTCAATCGCAACGGGCGGCTCTGGTATCCTTCCCTTACACCCTTCTCACCCTCCTCCTGTCTCTCGCCGTGGTCAAATACAACACCATCGTCCACCCCTTCACCCTCGCGGACAACAGGCACTACATGTTCTACATCTTCCGCTACACCATTCGCCGCTCCGAGACCATCCGCCTCTCCCTCGTCGCGGCCTACACCCTCGCCCGCTGGTTGGTCTGGGACCAACTCGCGGGGCCAACCACCACCAACCCCAGCCCCTCAACCAGACCGAACATCACCACCACCACCACCACTAAGGAACCAACCCCAACCCCAACAACCTCCATCCCCCCACCAACATCCACGACCCTCCTCTGGCTCCTCACAACAACCCTCTCCCTCATCACCGCCCCGCTAGTCGAACCCCGCTACTTCATCCTCCCCTGGGTCTTCTACCGCCTGCTCATGCCCTCGTGGTCCTGGCCCGTCTCGACGACCCCGGCAACTCCGCCAGGAGCAACGCCATCTGAGAAGGGGACAGCGCCACCGCAAGCGAAGAAAGGAAGCAACATCCCGGCGTGGCTTGGCACGGTTGATGTGCGGCTTTTGCTGGAGACGGGGTGGTTTGTGGTTGTGAATGCTGGGACGATGTGGGTGTTTTTGATGAAGGGGTTTGTTTGGCGCGGGGAGGATGGGGCGGTTTTGGATGGTGGGCGGGTGCAGAGGTTTATGTGGTGAGATTTTGGGCGGGTTGATTGTCGGGCGGGGGTAGAGTTGATAAGAGTAGGAGTGGTGATTAGAGTTCTCTTATTGTCGGCGTGGTATTGGGGTGATGTTGGCTGTCAGCGAAGGATAGGTGTCCGGTAGGGCGCAGTGTTTGAACAATTGTATTGACATATGTTCTTGTTGTTCGTTTCTACCGTGTAATGCACTCCTTTTCCAGGTTCCCAAATCCATCCCAACCCTGATATGTATGGTTATGTATGCCCGTGGTTATGTGGTCCCCAACCTGACGCCGATGCCAAAAACGCCTGCCGACCCTTGCCATTCCGTCATTCTCAAACATGCACTGTCGTCACCATCATCCGCGCGGGTCGCTTCCACGTTGCGTGCCTTGCAGCTGCTGTCCCTTTCAGACCGCCCAGTCCTTTACAGGCTCAGCCGATCCAAGCTCAGCCTATCCCCACTCTTTATCCGCCTCACAACGCCCAGCTTGAAGAACCTCTCCTCCCCTGCGGCCGTCCGCCCGCCAATATACAGTTTCTCTGCACCTAACGCTTCCCGGAATCCCTCGCTGCTGCTATCGCTGCCTCGCCTCCGACCATGGTTGTTGTCTCGATGCCCTTGCGGTTGTGGTATCGGGATACCGGCGCTGTGGTGATGGTGGTGGTGGTGATGGTGCCGCGGTGAGTGCAGCGGTAGTTGGCTCAGGACGCCCCCGGCCCGTGATGGCGGGGAGGGTGCCTGTGAGGCTGCAGCCGCTGCTGCAGTCGATGATATCGAGCGAGGTGTTGCGGTTGATGTTTGTGGGACCGAGGTTGACGCCTGAGTGGTGTGTTTGTTGGGTGGCTGCGCCGAGGAGCTCGCGCTGGAGAGAGAAGCGGGCGTCTGACGGAAGGCGGCGAAGAATGTGGAAAGAAAGAAGGGGCGTTGGGAAGACATGTCGATGCGTATGGCGCTTTGCGCAGCAGGGGGATCGAGGACCGCCACGGTGCCAGCAGCTATCGTTTGCAATCGGTGCGGGGGGCTCGTCAATGCGGCGTTTGCAGAACTCGGTCGGCGTTTTGTATTTCTGTTTGTCGTATTCTGTACAGTTTGAGGAAATGGATGGGCGTGCGTTTGGTCGGGAGGGATGAGTGAGCACAGGGAAAATGGCGCGGCCCGCGGCAAGCCTTTTCGCCGCTGGCCTGTCGATGCGCACTGACAGCAACGCGCGCTCGTCGGTTCGACCACGGCTCCTGGACGGCCTCGTGAGACTGGTCTGTGGTGCACTTCGTATTCGTCGTGCTCTCCGGCAACACTGAGGAAGGCGTTCGCAGAATCTAAGAACTCTGGCGGTATCGGGATGGCAGTTGCTGTGTCTGAACGGCTTCAGACTCGCCCGGCCTGACGAGATCGAGATCGCTCCGAGAGATCAAATGGTTGGCAGGCTCGAGGCAGGCTTGCAGGCGGCGGCTCCAGTGTCTGACGTCGGAGAGAAGGCAGGCGCTCCATGCTGCGGGGGATCCCGGGACTTCCCGCCAATCAGCGGCGGTGCCAAGCACGCTGGTCCTGCTGGCCCAGACCGCTGGCTGGCTGCCGGCATGTGTCAGGGAATTGCGCTGCCTGTGATAGGCAGGCCGCGGGGATCCGGCGGGGTTTGCGGTGAAGACATCCATTTCCCCACGTTTTTAGCCTTGGTATCGCGCCATCGTCGGTCAACAAGCCAGGCGCTTGACTCTTCTGTTTCGCGTGACTCTGGCTGTAACCATTTCTTGCGAAACGGTCTCTGCCAAAGCCCTTGCCCAGAAGTGGTGCTAAGCTCGAAAGCCAGACCTGTAGCGCGGCTCAGGGCTAGATTCCCCAGGACCCGCGAGTTGATGTGTTGCGAGACGTCGTCGAATCAACCGCGTATTTAACAAGTTTGCTTGTTGTTCGGCCTGCGATGTTAGGTACACAATTACTATGGTAGACACTCGAGGAGCGCTGGCGCCGAGTCCGGGTCCAACATGTTTGCTGTTCGCGTCGTGGAACGGACTATGAGGTCGGCGTCGACCACCTCTTGTGTTCGCCCTGTCAAGTCGGACTAAGGAATATCAGTGCTCCCCATCCGATCTCGTGCTCAAAGTCCCTAATCCGGAGCTTGCCACCGAGGACAACGCGTGCAAGCACCGACCTCCCGTCACTTCTGGGACCTGAGTGTTTCTATTTCGCAAAGACCGACGTCATGGTTTGTTGCGTGTCCACGGGCACGCATCACTCTCGCCAATGGCGGCTCAATAAGAGCCACGGGCCTTCAAAAACAAAGAAAAAAACAGCATCTGATGGCAGTTGCTAATGGTTATGGTAGTGGCTGCGTTCAGTAGGCGCCAGAACACGGGTCAAAAGCTCGAGGTTGTCCTCGGAACCGCTTTGTATCAGTCTTCATCAAACTGGATTCCCTTGGACCCTGCATGGCACGACAGTGCTGTGTTCATGAACCAAATTAGATGTCCGACGTCGACACATCTTGTGGTGGCGTGCAACGACTCAAGTTGCCACGTCAAATGCAACAACGGCATCCCATGAACTTCACCACAACTTTCGCTGGTTTCAATTTGCCCGCCATGCTATAATATGGGAACAACGCGCATACTCGATACTCCAGCAGACATGGAACGCTGTCCCGACGTGGAACTTCGCTGTCCACCTTGATACACCCTCGTGATCCTTCACCGCCTCATCTTCCCGACACAGACTTCGACCGTGGCTCCGGCTCTTCCAAGCACGCCCGGACCCCACCATTCAACATGTTGGCGCCAGTTCACCAAAGGACCATATCCTTTCATAACGCCCCCGGCGATGGCCTCCGCCGATCATCATCCATCCACTTCCCTGTCGTACACCACAAACCACCCAGCCAACCTCCCACCGTTTCAACACCCCTCCTCCTCGCCCTCCCGATCGAACTGCTCCTCAAAATCTTATCCCAACTCGACCAACCAACCCTCGAATCCCTCCGCCGCACCTCCTCCATCTTCCTGCGCCTCCTTCCCGTCCTCTACCCGGCCCTCTTCTCGCACGCCCTACAAGATTCTCCCCCCTGGCCGGTCCGGCGCCTCTGGACGTTGAGCACAGGCCAGAGACGCGAACTCCTGCGTCTCGTCGAGGAGGGGGCGGCGTCTGCTTCTCCGGCTCGAGCGTTGCCGGGCGGGCTGCCGGGTGGGGGGGACGCAAAGGAGGGGGCGTGCACCGGGGGAAAGCTCGGGCTGAGGAAGGCATGGCGGTATTTGCTGTGTCCTGAGTGTCGGGTTGTTCATCCCCCGCTGAGGCAGGGGGTGTGTGCCGGTTCTTCGAGGCTGTGAGGTCGCCGTTCTCATTTTGTTGCTGTGCGGGCTCGCAGTTGCGGTTTCATCCTTTTTGTTTTGCTCGGTTAGAGAAGTGGGAGAGCCGGCGTGAGGCTGCTGTACTTAGGCCAGGACCAGAGATGGTTAAAGACAATCCATCGTGCACAGAATGCGGTCCCTTCAAAATAAGTTTTATCTGAAGTCCAGGATATTATCGATTAGCGATGTGATATCGAGACTGAAGAGGATCGCCCGGTTGACATATGTCGTCGTATGACAAAGAAATCTCCTTCCTCCCGAGGCATGTTATTTGTGAGAACATCTCCTAATACCCCAAAAATAGCGTTCCGAGCTCAGAAAGCAATTCAATCTGGCTGTTGGAAACCTCGAGCGCCGCCTCCAGGTGTTGTTGAGTCTCTTCGAGTTCTTTGATGATCGTGGCTTGCCTGGCGATCAACGCGTCCTTGGACCGATTTAGCGCATCTTCGATGGCCACCTCATGAGTGTTGATCACCACACTGTTGTTATCGTCGGGAGATGAGGGGCTTTGAGGCGCGGTGGGCGGGTTCCAGTCGTGCTTTGTCTGTGTCTCAGCATGTGTGCTTTCGACGCGGACGCTCCTCGCTGCAGGTTGATCTTCGGTGTCCGCCATACAACCCTGCCTCCGTGCCAGCACCTTATATTGTTTCAGTAGTTGCTCGTGTTCCGCCTCAATTCCATCAAGCCGAGATGAAAGCCTCTGGCCAAGTTCTGCGACCTTCCTCGTCTGCGCCTGGGTTGTAGCGACTTGGAGAGGTCCGGCAGAGAGTCCAGCCGCCCCGCTGCTTCTCTGTCCAGGAGCACAACCCGGAGACTCTCGTCGCTTAGCCGAAACCTCAAGGTTGTTGAATGTCCCTTTCTCTTCGTCCGGAACCGGGCGCTTGGCAGGGGGCGGGGAACTTGGAGATTGCAATTGTCGCAGCGCCCTCTTCTTCCCTTTCTCGGTCTCTCCACCAGCAGAGGATGCAGTGGTGGCATCGGCACTGACGATGCAGGCCTCTGCAGGCCTCTTTGAAGAGGTAGATATGCGTTCCATGACGTGCGATGGTGTTTCTCGGCGCGATGCAGTCCCTTGAGGGAGGTGGAAGGTCATGCGCAGGGTAACGTAGGGAGATAAACCAAGTGAAAGGATGAAAGGATAAAAGGATGGAAACCCGGGCGGGCAGTAAGTCAAGGCTAACGGGAGATGGGTTGGAGATGTGCCTGTTTTATGACGGAACTTCCAGGCAGCATTGCACTGCAGGCTCAGATTAGGTATGCTTCCGAGATGGTGAAATCACCCTGCATTTCTTTTGAACGTCATATGTGATACATGCAGATCCCAACAGCTATAACCTGGCGGAAGATCATGACTGAACCTGAAGTCGTGTATCATCATCTGTATCATCATGGTTGCAGAAGGGGAAGACATCTGCTTTGAAGAGCAGGCATTGTCATATCGCCACCGGCAGCAGGATAAGCATTTATGGCCTTGCTGCTAACTATATAGGTACCTACGTTGCCTAGGTACCTAGGCAGTCACGTAATCATGCATCGCGATACATCAACGTTGCGTTTCACACCAAGTAACGGAGGAACTACTCATAAGTATTAAGTATGAGCAGCGAATCATTGTCAGTAACCCGTCTTGGGAATTTGAGCCGATCAAGCCGATCCCTCCTGCTTCTCAGTCCTCCACTCCCCGTTGTCGGGGTTGTATTCGAGAACATAGCTCTCCACACCTCCCATCCTTTCCTCCCGAGCAGTATGCACAAGCTCGAGATTGGGCTCTCCGTAATGACCCATAAACTCAAGCTCCAGGTTCAGATCCAGGCCCCCTTCGGCAGCATCCCCCCGCAGGTCAAAGACGAACGGCTCCGCCTTCAACAACCTCCGATTATTCACCAACTTCACCGACCGCAGAAACGAGACCGGCGTCCCATCCACATCCACACCCGCAACTGTCACCTTACACCTCGCACCTCTCCCCTGCCCCGTAGCCTCCACCGTAATTGCCAACCTCCGCTGCAGCAAAAACCCTGGGATCTCCATCTCCAACTCCCGCATCACCCTCACCATCAGATCGTCCGTCTTGGCATGCACGCGTAGCTCGGCCATGCCGTCCAGCGGCGTCTCCTGCAGGTTGCAGATGACCAGCTTGGCGCCGCCGCGGCGCCGGTTGCCGACCCTCTCGGGCACCTCGTTGGCCGGGGTCACGGTCAGCGAGGAGCCCAGCACCAGGCAAAGGTCGGCCTTCTTGGCGTGGTCAAAGGCCAGCTTGAGCTCCCGCTCGGGGAGGGACTCGGTGAAGTTGATAATGGTGTCGTGGAGGACGCCGTCGCAGCGCGCGCACTTGCGGCCGGTGCGGTGGTCGTGGATGGACTTGGTGTTATCTGCCACGGCGCGGAAGTCTGAGGTGGATATGTTTGTTAGTGGGCTTTTTAAGGCTGGATGACCGATGAGGGATAAAATGGGTTCTTACCGCGGAGGTACTCTTTGCCACAATCCTTGCAAATCTCACGGTTGTTGTTGCCATGGAGCTCGGAGATTTTGTCCTTGGTGGTTGTCAGCCCGGTCTGGGCCGAGTCAATGAGATGGAGGGGTTTGAGAGAGTCCGTACAGGCAGTATGCCGCTTCTCCGGTGCAACCCGTCGCAGTTTTGGCTGACGAGATATGTCATCAAGCCCCGGTTCTGCAGCTCAACGAGGGCCATGTGGGTGGCGGTGGGGATGGCCTGCAGTGTGGTCACTGTCGCCGTGGTCCGTTGTCTTCCCTGCGCCTGGAGCGTCCATTGGCCGTCCGGACCCCTGAAATCCGGGATTCCGGCCGAGGTCGAGATGCCCGCACCCGTAAACACGATGAAGTGCTTGCTCTTCCTGATGAGGTCGGCAAGCTGGCGGGCTTTCCGGTCTAGGTCGACGGGAGTTTCCTCTAACTCGGGTAGAGCGTTCTTCTCCGCCGTCCACGCCATGTTGCGCTTTATCGTTCGTTGAGTTTATCTTATGTCAATTGTGTTCTGTAGATCTTGAGTTCAGATTTGTCGTGGTCGTGCGGAATTCAAGGACAAACCCGACCATTCGCAGAAAATAAAGCACGCAAGTGTCTGCCGTCTCTTCTTGGCTCAGATGAGGGGTTGTGTCCGCGTTCCAGACTCCTGAGCCAACTGGAAGTCTCTGGGTCTCCAGGCAGCAACGGCGGCAAACAAACAATCTAACACCCAATTCGGTTTAGTTCGGTACGGTCAGGGGTTACTTAATTCTCGGACTCAAGAGTCCGAGGCGTCGTTCTCCACTCACAGAGAACCAACGATGTCTTGTTAGGAGGTCGCTATCAACTCTAAAGTCGGTTCGCAGCCCGTCGGCATTTGATAGGGATGAAACCGGAATATATTGCTTTCCATAGGTCAATTGCGTGCTGCGATTTGCCGCTGCAAGCCACCCACAATCAAACCACAGCACCCCTTATTTTCTCTTGCTCTCTGATACACACTCACCAGCCACGCCGGCTTCTGATTCTAGAGTTCACATTTTGCCTCCCTTAAACCCCTAGCACCGCGAGTGAGACCACGAGAGAGTCACATCAGGAGCAAGCATGCGTTTTCCACCCGCTGGTTCAACACCGAATCCCCAACACACCGAGTCCTCCAACACCTAATAGGCACTCCACTCCATAATACTGTCTTACCCCCCCAAGTTCTCAACGCTTTCCCATCCATTGCAAGTTAACTAAGCGCCCGGGAGCCCGACGCACTCCTTGTACGGGATACTCGGCACACACTCGGCCTCGCACACGGTCCCGTTCGCCGGCACAGTGCCCGTGTGGAAGTACTCCCGCACGATGCCGTACACGCACTGGCTCACCGACGACAGCAGCGCGCAGTGGCCGACTGACTCCTGCACCACAACCGCGGACCCGCCGTGCAGCCGCGACAGGGCGAATGCGTTGGCCAGTGGCGTGGCGTGGTCCGTCCGCGTCGATAGGATCAGCAGCGGCGCCGCCGGCGTGTTATCGCTGGCGATACTGGCGCTGCCGTTCTTGTTGCTGCTGGGGGCGGGACTGCCGAAGGGGCCCTTGAAGGCGTACGGAGGCGCGAATGGCCACTCGGCGCACGCCAGCGGGATCTTGGTCCACCCTTCGCCCATGGTCGTCGACTGGGTCGTGATGCGCGCGACCGTGGAGGCCGCCCAGGTGAGGTTGCGGTCGCCGGCTGACGCCTGGGAGTCGCCGCAGATGATGCCCGTGGCGGCCTCGTCGGCGAAATTGTAGACTTGCGACGGTGAGGTGGCGGCCGGCTCCGTGCACACATCGGTGGGGTTGGTGAAGCGGACGACCAGGTTATTGGAGAGGAGAAGGGTAAAGTTTCCAGTCAGGGCACCGGCGAGTGTGTTTGCCAAGCTCTCGTAAGAGGCAATAGGGGTGTAGAGGCTGGTGCGGATGGCCTCGCTGATGAGATAGGATGTCACCATCTGCACGCGGTTGTTGTAGATGAAGGACACGGGCGACTCTTGGAGGCTGCGGACAGCGCGGTGATGCGCGTGCGGATGTCGGAGAAGCTACCGTCGGCGTCCTGGCGCAGCGGGCAGGCTGATCCTGCTTCAAAGCAGGTGCGGTAGAAGACGGCGACGGCCGCTTCGGCATCATTGAGGTTCTTCTCCCAGGTCTGCCCCCGTTAGCATGACACCACTTCAAAGCAACATCCAAGATCATACTTACACCAGCAGCATAGTCCTCCCCGTCGACGATCCCATCCACCACCATCCTACCCACCCTGCCGGGAAACATGGACGCAAACGTGTTGCCCAACATTGACCCGTACGAGAAACCCAGGTACTGCAACTTCGCCTTGTTACCACCCGCACCAGCAACGCCACAACCCTTCTTAGTGACGTTCCCTTTCTTCAACATTTCCTCCGTCCTCTCCACAATCTCCAACATATCCCTCGCCACAGACGCCGTCGACAAGAACCGAAACACTCCCCCCTGGGCACCACCACCAGCAGCGACATCCACCCCCTCACACAGCCTCGCTACCCCCCTCGCCATCTCAAACTTCATCTCCACCCCGCTGGGCGCCAACACCCCCGGCATGCCGTCCGCGCGCATGCCGTCCGCGGCCGGTCAAACTGGGACGCGTAGCACGAGGCGGCGGGGGTCGTCAGCGCCACGCCGCGCGGGTCGAACCCCACGATGTCGTAGTGCCGCACCCCGGGGACGTCGACGAGCGCCTGGATGACGGCGCCCGTGGTGAGCGCCAGGTCGGTGCCCGAGCCGCCCGGTCCGCCCGGGTTGATGAGGATGGGGCCTGCGTAGGCGGATGAGTTGGTGGGCACGGTGGCGGGGACGGTGACGATAGCGATGGCGGCGTAGGAGGAGGTGTTGGGGTTGGACCAGTCGAGGGGGACGCGGAGGCGGGCGCACTGGAAGGTGTTGTCGTAGCAGGGGTGGTATTGGAGGTCGGGGGTTGGGGTGATGGCGGTCCAGTCGAAGGTTGGGTCTAGCTGACGGGAGCGGAGGGGCGGGTTGAGTGCGGTGGTGGTGGCAGCGGACGAGAGGACGGTGGACCAGAGGGTCCAGGAAGGGGGAGGAACACGCATGGCGGATTATAGAGGGGGATTCGGACTCAAGGGGTTGTCTCGGCTGCTGTGAGGCCTCTTAAGAATAGAGTATGAAAGTGAGTTTGGCATGAGAGTTTTCAGGGCATCCTCCAGGTCTTATATGACAATCGGCTATGTGGTTCTCGAGACGCCATACCTCTGTACCTCGACCCCCCTAACTCCGAACCCTGTGATGAGTACGTTAGAATCATGCGACACCAAGGTTGGGAGCTACGTACGTCCACCTCCACAATTTCCATCCTTCGCGCACTTGGCCCCTCAGGATCTCAGGTAAAATGAGGTGCCCTGTATTTGGCGTGGGGGGAAACACGGTCTGGGTCATCTCGGTGGTTGAGACAAGCTGCCTCGCTGACAAAGATCCTTTTCTCGAATAGGAAGCTTAAACAACCTAGTTGACGGGCTTCTTTGCCATGTGGAGCCGGGCTAGCAAGTGCTTCCGGAATCCAGGGGAACACAGCCGGTAACGCGTAATGCTGGACTGGGCAAAGTGGATTGAATCGCTCAGCCGCCGTTGAAGCGAGTTCTCCACCGGCTTTTCGTGTCATGACTTCTGTTGTGGTGTAGCCAACTTGAACTTGTCCGGAATACCCGGAAGGATGGACTGATCAAACCTAGCATTTGTGTTTCCAAAGAAAATGCGCCAAAGGGCTTGGCAGGCCTCGTCACCTTTCCGTTTGAAACTCAATCTGCCTTGTGATATCTGCGGCTAATAATAATCCCACGGACTCACAACATGACGCCAGGTGACCAGGGGGCTCGCTCAGCACTGCCACTCGGCTACCACGATCCTACGGACGGGCTGGTCATTTAACCCTCGAAAAGGACGACATCCCCACGTTTTACAACCAATTCGGCTTATTTCTCTCTCCCTTTCTCCTTGGCGTCATGAAGACCCGTCTTCTCAATGTTGGGTGGCGCCGTATCAAATTAGAAGACCTGCACTCTGTGAATGGCGGAAACTGACGACCCCTATCTGTTGACACTGGCGTCTTTGAGACTCACTCTTGTGGAGGAAAACCAGAGCCACTTCCATCACCCCGCGGGCGGCGCCGAGGCTGGCGAGCGAGGCGTCAGGGCCGAGATGATGCGGGTTTACCTGTATACTTCCGGGCCGGCAATGATGTGTTTTCGTTTCTATGGTGGAGAGAAGCGGGAGCGAGCGGAGAGTGGATGGAGGCGTGGTGTCTATCGATTGCTCATGCAGCGAGTTCTCTCAAAGAATGAGATACAAAAAACCTAAGACAAGGATGCAAATCTGGAGGAAGGGAAAGCGCTAGGGGCCGGATTTCTTCCATCCTTGTCTGGGATGTTTGCAGCAGGATGACCACCTCAGTTGACCCCGTTTCTTGTCCATTTTTGGTCTGGCCCGGCTGGATTTTGGCCCGCTGTTCGGAGACTTCCACACACCTTGTGTTGGATTTGCGTGTCGGTATTGCGGGAGAGCGATGGCGAAGGAACTCGAGGTCGCCGGGTGTTACGAGATGCTGATCATGCACTAGCGTGAAGTACAAAGAGACGGCATAAGAACCGGCGATACTGCGTGTCTTGTTGTTCGAAACGGTTATGGGAGGAAGAACTCTGCCCTCCCAGGAAGGAAGAAGGATAGTAGGAGTGGCGCCAACCCGGTATAACCCGTGGGGTCTTTGTCTTGCCACTTGCATTGCTTTGGGAATGTCTCCGAAGGCACCCCAATCAAGGCCGCCGATTTCGGGAACCCCAGGGTTCGCCTTTGGAAGACCCAAGTTCGTGTTGGGTTTCTCTAGCCAACACCAGATTGTGTAGCAGCTTTTCATTCTGAGTGATCTGACCTCTGGTAACTAAGGGTTTTAGTCAAACCGTTTAGTCAACTTCCTGGTCCTATCACACCTGGAAGATGATGAGAGCACGATTTCTCTGCCCCTCTTTCAAGAACCAAGAGCCAGGGAACCTTCGCCAGAACATCACACCTGCTGGGTCCCCCCCAAGGCCGCAGCAGAGACATCGGATCCCTCGACACGGTTCAGTCTAGCGTATCACGGCGGGGAGTGATTTGAGATCGGGATGGGCAAAGATCTGCCGTGAATATACGGACATGCAATGCAAATTACCTAGGTGATTAAACAATGACGGCACGGTGGCACACGGGGGCGCACCGCTGGTGGCCAATTGCGTTGACCCTTGGCACCCTAAAAGGTGAAGCTGAAGATTGTCCTCTTCTTGGCTTGATCGCGCGTTCCAGCCCAGCAGATGACAAACTACCGGCAGTCTCCTGCTACTGTGCTTATGAAGTATTATGCGAAGTCATCATGCATGCGTACTTGACGTTTAAGGATGGATGTGCAATATTGTAATTTTTCCACCACGAAAACCAGAACACCAAGATCAGTGGGAATCTCGGTGGATGTTGGGGGCACTCATTCCCATGCAGTTTTGGGGGATGAACCGGATATGCTGTCTCCGCGGCTCTATCTACGAGACACCGGTCAGTGCGAAGCATTGGGCTAGCTGCTTGAGGCCTGTTCCCACACTCCACGCCGCCGCCGCAGTAGCTTAACTCTTTCCTTCGCACGAACGGTATCCTCGATCTGGATGTGGTGTGAGAAGCCTCCTTTCCTTTTGGAAGGCAGCCGCCAATCCTGTTAACGCCTTTCGGTCAGCAAATGGGTCTTGCGCTTGGAGCCAACCTATCGTGATGCGGAGGGTGGAAAAGACTGAGACACAACTGTCACTTAGACAGTACTAGAGCTGACCAGAAGGGCGCCATAAACGCCAGGGGCGCCATCTGTCCTCCGTCATGAATCGTCATATCCTGGCGGCAGGCGCTTGAGTTGAGGCGTGGTAGGGTTGAAGATGGTAAGCGCTGGAAAAAGGCTAAAGCATATGCATGACAGAAGCCAGGCACAACTGATGAGAATACCAGGGTGAATTGGGGAGTCGATACCATCCTCGATGTATCGTCGCACCTCATCGGCCGCCCCAAGGCGGCATATAAGGGTGAAGAGACTTCGCTGTGAAATCACATCCGTCCTTAGTGACACGAGCGACTGCCCTGAACAGAAGCCGCCGACTCCGACAGATCAGACACCATTTAGACCCCAGTCCTTCAGCAAGCTGCCATGAAGAACCTCCTTGTTACCTGCCTCTTCCTGGTGCCCCTCACCGTCGGAACGCCGATCCAGGGAAGAGGTCTGCCCACCCATTTTTATCACCCCCACATAGGTATCTCTTCACTAATAGTACAAAAGCTGTCACCACACAAGTGCTTGACGGCTTGGAGCGGTTTGCTCAGTGGGCCTTTGCTGCCTACTGTAATAGCAAGAGACCGGTGGGGCAGCCGGTTCTTTGCAACCCGGGAGAATGTGACCTGATCTCCACGTCCAACACCGTCATTACCGCGACATTCGAGTACAGTCCCTCTGACTCTAATGATGTATCCCTAGTAGAGTAGCTAACAAAACTATAGTGGACTGCTTTCCGACATCCAGGGCTTTCTCGCTATTGACTCTGCTGCCAACCAGATCGTCCTCTCAATTCGCGGCACCCATTCGGCTCAGAACATCGTTACAGAGCAAGTACACGTCTTTACTCTCTGGCCGTCCTCGGCCAGCTTACACACATTCTTCATACATGTACTAAAATGTTTTGCCCCAGTTTACTCTTAGCACCCTTGAGTTCTTGCAGCTTCGTTTCCGGCTGTGGCATACACCCGGGCTTTGCGACCGCTTGGGAAGAGATTTCGGACGATGTTCTCGCCGCCTTGCAGAGCGCTACGGCCCTTTATCCGGCCCACGACATCATTGTCACGGGCCACTCTCTTGGCGGCGCCGTAGCCACGATCGCCGCCGGCCATTTACGCCAGGAAGGCTTCTTCATCGACTTGTATACGTACGGCTCGCCACGCGTGGGCAACCTGGCCTTTGTGACATTCATTACCAACCAGGACGGAGAGGAATACCGCGTCACGCACTCGGACGACCCTGTTCCCCGGGTGCCACCGATGTTCCTCAGTTACCGTCACGTATCACCCGAGTACTGTCCGTCAAATTCGAGCTCTTTATGCCCCCTTTCAGCTGTCTCGGGAGCCCTCGGGAGCAAAGTTGCTCCCAACCTACTCCCGTCACCCCCAACCAGGAAATTGTTGGCTGATATTGTAGGACAGGGATTGATTCGGCCAACACAAGGGCCACTGTGACAGCGAGCACGGTGACTGTTTGTACCGGGTATTCTAGTACTAGCTGCAATGCGGGCACGTCGGGCTTGGATGTCGGTGCGCACTCGTGGTATTTCCAGCAGCCCGAGGAGTGTCTTACCGAAACGGGTTTGGAGCGGCTGAAGAGGGATGAGAACATCAATGACGCGGATCTGGAGAGAACCCTGAGTCAGTATGCGGCGGCAGATCTCCTCACGGCGAAGAAGTTGCACGATCAAGGGTTGGAGTGAGCGTGGACAGTCATGTACACTTACTTGTACAGTATGGAGGACGGCACGGAAAAGGGGTTGCCGGACAAGTTGCACTTGCTCGTTCCCTCAGGTTCTTGATACTGTATATCGTACTTCGACTGAATGGAATATGGTCCGCTGAGTGTGCTCACGTTCGAGCGTCCATTTGGAGAAGGCTCTATCAATTCTGCCATACCCGCACATATCTGACCCGCCTCTGCTTAACCCACGCGTCGCCAGCATAACTGCAAAGCACCTTCTCCAATTAGGTACTTGTTATACCTCCGAGGCAGAAGGTCGCTCCGTCTCATTCTGCGACTCTTCCAACTCGCTCGTCAAAGGCATTTCATCCTCCCTCGCTTCCCTCAACAAGCCCAACCGCATCTTCCACCCCCTCACAAATCGAGCTACCACCGGAATGTCGTTGCTCACCTCATACATGGTAATTCCTAGCGTGATAACTCCGACACATGCTGCGGCGGCTTGATCCAGCTCGCCCAGACCGACCCCTGAGTCCGGAATGGCAAGGGAGAGGAAAAAAACAATGTATGTGGGATAGAGCCCAATAATGACAGCGGGTGTGATGAACAGACAGACCCAAGTAATAACCATGAGGGTGCCGAGGAATAAGAAGAGTAGATCTTCCGGTGTGAATTGCAAGTGCAAAGGGTAATGCGGCCAGAAGTCTACCAGATGCCAACCGGCATGGATAACCATCCCAGGCGTAGCCACAAGTATCACATATGACATGCACTGCGATATAAAAGCGTCCATCCCATAGGTTACCACCGGTCCAGGGGTACCGACTGCCGCAACGACGATGATAGCCACAAGCAGGCCAAGGTATGTGACGACACACGCAACGTCGGCCGACAAAAGCGGATTCCGAAAGCGAGGTTTCCCTCGCACTTGCTCGTCACACAAGAGAAAGAGGAGGATCATGGAGCCGGGCAGCAGAAACACCTCGCACACGCGGAGGGGCGCCGCCAGGCCCACGCACGACCGCAGCGTGTCCATGTCGGTGGCCACATCGGGCGTGATGGTTGTCGCGTTCATGCCGCTCCGCACGGCAATCATGGTTGCCATGAGGCGCGGCCGCTCGGTCGGCGACAGCGCGGCAGCGCGAATGATGGCATCGCCGGCGGCGATGAAGGGGTAGGCGAGCATGGCGACAAAATCGCTCGTCAGCCACATGTTTCCCGGCAGCCCCCCAGGGAGGAGCAAACCGGCCACACCCCATTTTGTGAGGTATGAAACGGTGATGAGAAGCCAGCAGAGCACGGCGCCGGGGCCATAGAAGGAGGATGTGGTGCCGTACGGGTCCCAGTCGACGAGAACGGCGTCGTCGGGAGAGGTTGTGTTGCGGATGATGTCTCGCAGTTCGAGGACTTTCATTGCTGTGGATAATGGTCGTGGAGTTGCAGTCTTGGTAAGACCGATGTCGAAGATGGGTGCCTATCGAGCGTTCGAGCTGATGTCGAGGAGGCGAGCCAGATGGCTGCGAGAAATGCCAAGGCGGGCTGTGAGGCACCGCCACACAGGGCTCCGACTGGTTCAAGCGGGCCACGCGAGCGTCTCCGGCATCGCACATGTCTCTCCGTCTGGTCTGGTTCACTTGTCCGTGGTAGTTATGTAGGTAATTGGGTCGTTGGGTTGGAGGGTTTCTAGCCTGCGGGAACATCGTAGATGCAACTCACTCATGCGAATTCTCCGGCGCGATGGAGTTCTAAAAGCGCATTGAAGCCTCGCTCATACCGTCCAGTCCAGTTGCTTCAATTTTAACTGAACTAGGCTGCGCTGTGGTTCAACGCCAAGAGCGGCCATGGCGCCGAACGACGTCCTCATCAACCATCCGGTGGTTCTGCGCGCCCGACTCAAGCCATGAATGTACCCACTTGCCTGCAGGCGCCGACGCATTCCAGACCAACCATTCCCATGCTAGATACAGCGTCAGTCAGCCCCCGCAGCTGGTGTGCTTCCCTCCCAACGCTGCCCGTTGACCGGTCATGGTCCCCCGGGCGGGCGGTTGGTAGCCAGCGGCGGGGATATGCTCCTGAGAAGTCTAGCGGTGCTGGGTGGAGGTGGATCAAGCAGGTCCGCAAACTTGACCCGCCCAGGAGGTGGCAGTGACCTGTTTACCGCTGGGCTATCTCTGGCTAGCTCCTCACGCCTTCCTCAAGATCTCCTGCGGCGATTGGCTCCCAAGACATAAACATATCCGACATCCAGCCGAGGCTGGTCAGAAAGCCCGGGCTCCAACTCGGGTCCATCATGTCCGTGCCAAAGCCCTCGGTTGCAGATGCCGCGGCACCAACCCGCTCCGGCGAAATCTTAGGCTCCCACGCCGCTTGGATGGAGCGGATAGACCTGGCGGCATCGCGCATGATATTCGCACCGTCGAGGGGATCGCTGACCAAGCCCGCCTCGGCAGGAACGCGGTTGAAGCGCGCGATGATCTCGTCCATGAACTGAGCCAAGTCGACCGTCTCCCGGACCACCGCCCGATCCCAGCCCGGCTCGTCGAGCAGTGTTAAACGGTATAAACAGGTCAGCACGTGCGCGAGCTGGGACCAAGTAAAGAAACCGAATAAGATGAATTGCGCCGGCTCTATGCGCAGGAAGATGTCGACCCAGGCTCGGGCCGTCCGCACGCAGCCGCTCAGCATGGCCAGCCTCCATGCGTCGGAGCCGAGTGACCGGGATGGCGCTTGGGACAGACCGATTCCGTAGGCCCCGAGTTCGGCGTCGAGTAAGTTCATCTGCATGAGGTCTGATACCGAAAAGGAGGGAAAACGGGGGATTGGTCAGCGGATGCCCACTATTTTTTTGCGATTCTGAGGTGATGAGGGGCACCAACCATTGCTTTGCATGCTAGCTGGCATGAGCCGTTTGAGTTGTTCTATCTGTGACTGCATGATTTTGGCTTGGAAGGTTTGCAGTGCCCGGAGCTGCTCTGATGGCTGTGAGGGGCGAAGAAATTGTGGCATGCGGGCTTCGTTGGCGAGCAGCTTCAGTCTGACCATGGCAAGAAGTATGTCATCGAGGGGCGTGTCCTGGGCCGCCTCCAGAATCCCCACATCTTCATCCATCTGGGGAGTCCAGCTCAGCGCGTCGACCCTTTTGCCGAAGCAGATGGTTCGAAAAGCGGACACCCTAGCAGAGTGTGAGAAACCGAAACCTATTTTCCTCTGCCAAGAAATTGGGGGGTCGATTACTCACTCCGAGGTGATAAGATATGCTGCAAGGACTGCGCGCCGCATTTCCATTGTACGGGTGACGTTCGGTGTGGGTTTGAGGGCATAACCTGGTGTCTTGAGACAGAATAATGGGTGATTCTCATCCGGTCGTCGTGGTGGGTTGTCAAGACCTGTATCCTGCACAAGTCCTATGATGAGGTGGCAATACAGGGATAAGCAGAGGTGCTGCGGGCCCGGATGGAAGTTCGCCCAGCCCATGTAGGCAAGGAGGCCTAGGAGGACATCAAGACTCCTCTCATTCTGGGCGATCAGCCTTTCGGCGAAAACGCTTCGGATTCTTGTGCCGAGTGCCTTTTGCCGCGACGCCGATTTGGTTGACATGCCTAAGATGCATAGCCAGAGGACTGGACGCTCTCGCCGTATCTGCGCCGCTGTCGTCGATGCTGGGATATGGATGAACGGAAAGTGGCGCAGCGAGGTTCGAAAACGCAGCAGGCACTCTTCTGCCTCTGGTTCCGGCATGTCTTCTGGGTTGTCTGATGGCGCGATCGGCGCAGGAGAGCCATGGCTTGTATGTTGGTGCGCTGGTGTCGCCGGCGTAGAAAGACCTCCAAATGTGCCCAAGGTATTACTGGTCGATGAAACACTCTGGCCCTTTACGGCTGTCAGTCAAGCCCGCTTTTTCTAGTGCATGCGTGTCTTTTAGACTGCGTGGCAGTGCTTGAGTTGAGATAACTTGGATACTGCCTCATCTACTCCGTACGAGCTGGGATATGTGAGGATCGCGGGAGGAATAGACCAGAACTACTCACCACGTTTCTATCGCTCGCGGAATCTTGCGGGTTGCGGGTTGCCGGCAGCGTAGCATTGATGGCCGTTGAGATGTTTGGCGAAGTTGTGGCCGGTAGTGCTGACGACTGGAGCAGGGAAACGATACTGTCCAATTTTGCCTCGAGCACCGTGGTTCGGGACTGAACCTTCTTGCCCGATTGTTTGAGCCGAGTGCCGGCCGGCGATGTGCATTCGCGGCCGCGACGGACGCACCTCTCACAGGCGCCACCGGCAGGCCGTCGCATGCATTTGCACTTTGCTCGCGAGCAATGGATGCAAGCCTGTCCGTAGGGCGCAGGATTGGTGAACTCCGACTCGGTCGTCAGCGCTTGCATCGCAGGAAGGCCGCAGCGGGAATGGTAATAGCGTGCTTCGGGTTCACCAGGAAACGGAAATCCGAAAAGTGTGATGGCGGAAATCCGAAAAGTTTGATGAGGGAGCTGGCCTCAAAAAGGGGTTAGCGGGGTTCACGGGGTTTGCGGAATTCCTGCAATTGCGGGACTCGTTATTTTCCAAGGCATGGAACTTTGGGCTAGTCTGTGCCGCAGGAACATTGTCTGAGCAAGCACTTGCTGTGGTAAAATGAGCCCGTTCGGAAATCTTGACTTTCGAGTTTGTCAGAATCCCGAAACCCGCCAATCGCAGAAAAAGAAGGATCAATAACTACCTGGGCGACCAGATAACTACCTCGATTATCTGCTGCTCTGTGCACCTCCTGCATCACTTTCTTGGCCATCTCCCATCGCCTGAACTTTGACTTGGGTGCCAGGCTGCCGTGATTGTTCTGAACCCCTTGCTTTTCGCTTCTTGTTGCGGCCGTCCTTCACCATACACCTTCGAAGCGAGGAAAGACGCCAACGAAATGTCGTCAGACAAGGGCGACGGGTCGAGCAGTGACCCAGAAGTCGAGGTGTTCTCTGCCGCAACTCCAGTAAATGCCCCCGAAAAGCCCGTCGAGACATCGCCCTCTGGATCGCCGTCGAGAGAGCCGCCAGTTGAGTACGAATACATCAGCGGAATGAGGCTATGGCTCGTCATCCTCGCCGTCACTCTGGCCGCGTTTCTCATGCTCCTAGACATGTCGATTATCGCGACTGTAAATGCTGCAACTCCACCTCTTCAATTACGTCGCGCATTGTACCTCTAACATTGTCTCGCAGGCCATCCCGCAAATCACGACAGACTTCCATTCCCTCGAAGATGTTGGCTGGTATGGAGCAGCCTATAATTTTTGCAGGTCAGTCTTCCAGCCTTCACACATGCCCCGATGAAGGACATCGAGAGCTTACGGCTGAGAAACCAGCGCCGCCCTGCAACCCCTCGCAGGAAAAATCTACACCCACTTCAAGGCGAAGGTTTGACCACAAGTCCGATCCTGCGTGCCGCCTTCACCTTGGGTTAACAGACCAGTAGTGGGCGTTCATCTTCTTCCTGTTCCTGTTCGCCATTGGATCTCTCATCTGCGGAGTCGCAACCTCGTCGAATATGCTCATTTGCGGGCGTGCCGTTGCCGGCATGGGCACTTCGGGCCTCCAAAACGGCGCCTTTACTATACTCGCCAACTCGGTTCCCTTGGAGAAACGCCCTCGTAGGAAACATGCCCTATCAATGGCGACCGTGGCCTGTGACAATTGCTGATAGTCTGGTTTTAAGCGTTGCTCGGCATTTTGATTGGAGTCAGCCAGCTGGGACTTGTGGTCGGTCCTCTCATGGGTGGTGCAATTACCGAATACTCGACATGGAGGTGGTGTAAGTGCGGCCTGCAATGACAGAGAAGCCGATGGGCGACCCTGCTAATATTGAAGGGCCGTACAGGTTTTTACATCAACCTCCCAGCAGCGGGTTTGGTGACTGCTCTTCTCGCTGTGATCCATATCCCTGAGAGTCCCATACCGGTTGGACACGGCCTTGGAAAGACTCTCCTGTCCAAACTCGACCTCCCTGGCTTTGTTCTCTTCGCCCCAGCAGCCATTATGTTCTTAATGGGCCTCGAATTCGGCGGGAGGGAGCACCCTTGGAACTCGGCAGTCGTTATCGGCCTTCTCGTTGGCGGGATTGCCCTGTTCGTCATCTTTCTCTTCTGGGAGCGCCGGCAGGGGGACGAAGCTATGTTCCCCTTGGCCTTGGTTAGAATCAGGGAGGTTTGGACAAGTATGCTGGCAGGCATGCTTCTGATTGGCGGCATCGTCATCGTGTTTGCTTTCTACCTCCCCATTTACTTCCAGGCAGTCAAGGGAGTCTCGCCCTTGCAAAGTGGTTTGTACGTTCTGCCGAATATCCTGTCTTCCATTTTGATGGCTGTCACCGCGGGTGTTTTAGGTATGTTACCCCCCTTCTTCCCCTCCGTTGCGTGTATTTTGCTTCCGACGGCCGGCGACGATGATCCATCTTGTTTTGATTGCTAACATCGAGTCCAGTTTCAAAACTGGGCTATTATCTGCCATGGGTTGTGGGAAGCGCCGCACTTTGTGCCGTCGCCAGTGGCCTCCTGTCCACCTTGACGCCGTTTACCCCGGCAGCCAAATGGGTTGGGTATCAGATCCTTCTCGGTGCCCGAGGCTGGGCATTCCAGATGGCAAGCTTTCCCACGTTCATGTCAAGTGTTTGCATCTGTGCTGACTGGTAGAGCAGCCCGTTATTGCCGTACAATGCGTCCTGCCCCAAGAGAGAAACTCGGTAGCGATGGCACTCCTGGTCTTCAGTCAGACCTTTGGCGGTGCCTTGTTTTTGACTGTAACACAGACGGTTTTTACCAACAGCCTGAGCTCGCAGCTGTCAAAGGACTTTCCAGGACCCAGAGTCGACGAGATTGTAGCGGCCGGTGCCAACGGGATTCGGAATGTGGCTTTCGGTGATGACCTTACCATCGTGTTACAGGCATATTCGGACTCCATCGACAAGGTATTTTATGTAGCGCTTGCGGCGAGCCTGGGCCTTTTCGTGACAGGATGGGGAATGGGTTGGAACGACGTGAGGACGAAGAAGCCAGAGGTGGTGCAGAAAATTCCCGCCGTGGGCGATATTGAGACGGGCTCGGCGAAAAAGGAATAAATGACCAGGGGACCAGATTATTGGATGATCCTAGGAGACTAACGTACTTTATCAGCGAGTGGAACATATCAGCGAGTGGAACATATCAGCGAGTGGAACATATCAGCGAGTGGAACA
>FTCU01000261.1_pt1 | contig 36825 bp, 23 predicted proteins | sample 1639521 | NCBI WGS metagenome assembly FTCU01 (sample SAMEA3914864, study PRJEB12502) | metagenome | biome: forest; material: soil | place: USA | collected 2012-03-12 | depth 0.3 m
CCCCCCCCCCCCCCCGCTCTGGGATGTTCTCCGCACTTGGCCTCGCACTCCTTCCCACCACCACCTGTCAACTCGTCGACTAACATCCAGACCTTGACCAGGCACTGCTCAACAGCCATATCACCCACTTCTCTATCTGCCAACATGCCCGTCCGCATCCCCGCCGCCACCAGGACCGAGGTGTTCTGCATGGGCGCTGCCGGCGTCACTGGCTTCGCGCCCTTCTACCTGATGGCTCCTGGCGCCGACGAGCGTCTTTCCAAGCAGACTGTCAAGTGGGCCCCACGCTGGGAGCGCAACATCACCATGTTCCGCAATCCCGTTGAGAAGGGTATCCAGCGTGTCTCGCCGCCCATTGAGAGGACCGTCAAGCGGATTGAACACCGCCTCCCGTTGGAGAAGGCGGCCAAGGGGACAGACAAGAGCATCAAGAAGAACCTCGATAGGTTGGGCATCAAGCACTCCTGAATGAGCATTGGCGCGGACTATGAGGGAACAAACAACATGGGCAGGATTGACGAAGACGGGTTTCTTTCACCCTGTATGTACATAATATCCCAAGCCGTGGCGAGGTTTCTGGTGGTTGGGTTGCGATGATTTGAAGAGGCAAGGCGACCGCCGTACGCTGCGTCTCGTCGTCTCAGGGACTCTCCGAAGACGCATCGCGCCGAGATGTGCACCAGCCGGTAGTAGTCGCCTTGTGGTCTTACACCTCGCCGCAGGCAGCAAATAAATGTCGCTTCATGTACAAGGTGTTGTGTGGCCTTTCGTGATGAATGCCCGGCCCTTTAATCACTGTCAAGTGGTATGCATCCCGCTTGCTGACGGATACGCCGACGTCAAGACAGTTACCGACGGCCTCAATGCTGGCTAAGCCGAGTCGCAATCCCCCGAAGACGACCTCAGAAACCCAGTACTGATGTATTTCCACTGCTTCCCACCGCTCGGCACTGATATTTCACCATATCATCTTGTTCCTTGACACGAAATTGAAAGGCTACTGCCTGAGGTGAGAATTAATGAGTTAGGCAGAACAGACTCGGCGTTTTTCGGAGAATGCCAGTGACGGTCTGCCATGATGGGGCCAGACATTCACGAATCTCTCTATCGTCGTGGATGGATGCATCAAGAGATGCATCTGCCCATGACGTTTATACTTGTGGACACAGAACAATATGAGAATGCAACGAGTCTACCGCTCTACGCGGGCTATTCCTTGCTGCTGCAGTTACGGCAACACCAGCATGCAAGGCCAATCACTCAGGCAGATCAAGGGAGCGTACCCACGCGTTTGGAAACTGCAGAATCCGGGTACTATATACTCAAGTAGCTGCAGTGGTCTCTACTTTGAGGCCGACAAGAAACTGCTGAGCTTGAATTAGCAATGAACTGAGGGGTGTACTCCGGAAATGTGATCGTGTCCTGAGTCAGATCACGATGGTCTCGTATTCTTGACTTTGACGAACCATTCTGACTGCTGCCCTCCATCTCCCGGCCCGCCATCCTCTCTGTCATTTTTCTTGATCATTTGATTCAAACCTTGCCTGCCAGGAAAGCCCAAGCGTACTTATAGTGGGATGCGAGTCGATCATAGCCACCAGAAATGTCTGAAGAAGTGACCGAGTCCAGTCCAGTGCGGTTGGACCTGGGTTCGCCGTGACCAGTGGCAAACTCGTGTAAGTCGGTATGAACCAATCAAAATGGGCTGACATGCGAACAGACAGGTGGCTGCCAGCTGAGGCATGGATTGCTGATTGGACTTGATTTGCTGACCACCGCCATTCGCCCGCCTGGATGCGCAACGAATGACGAATTGCACCCTGGCATCGTGCACATGCGAACGATCGAACAGGAAAACGCCATTTGAGATGGTACAGTACCAATTCGAAATGGGGTTCCGCAAAAGGCGACCGACCCGTTTGATCCGGATGCAGCTCAATGCCAAGCCCGGTCGTTCCTGGGCGGCGGCAGCGGCAGCCCCGCCCTGTCGCACCAGCCAAAGACTCGTGCCGATATATCCGAGTACAGAGGCCGCGCAAGCTGGCAGCGAACTGCCAAGTCCACCTTTGAGACGGTTTGGGAGGGTCCGGTTGGCAAAAGCATGCGACCTGCAACATTCGACTGAAATGCAGTCGGGTGCAGAAACATCCAGGCCGTAAACAACGAACGGAGAGACAACGTTTGGAACCCGGGCCCTCCAACATGCTGTCGACGTCGCCAAGTTCGTGGCTCCGGCTGCCCCGGCCCAAGGTTCGTTCCCACTGCTCCTCTGCTTTTGACGAACAAAAAGAAGAGAAGAGAAGAGAAGAAAAGAAACGAAGCGAAAGAGGGATAGGAATGGACACCTCGCTGACTGCTTTCGCCATGCCCATCCAGTCCTTCCTCGGCCTCATATCACTCCAGACAGGCACGGAGCTGATCTCGATCGCGCTGCTCTTCAACAAGGCGACCGGGGTCTACGGGATGCTCACCCTGTTCACGGGCTACTCGCTCTCCGCGCTGCAGGTGACGGCATACCTTGGGTCAATCTTCGTCCTCGCCACGCTCGCCCTCTGCATCCCGCACGTCCGGAAACAGAGTCCCCTCCACAATCTCGCCCTCGCGTGGGTGTACGCCATCGACACCGTCGTCAGTGCCGCCTACACCGCGACCTTTGCGACGAGCTGGTATCGCGCCACCATGGGCGGCGCAACGAGCCCTGCGGGCGCGGAGGCAGATGCCGGGCCGCCGAGCAACGGGGATGTGCAGCGCGACGCGGCGAGCCAGGGCACCGGGGCTGGCGTTCCCGATACCGCGTTGAGCATGGTGCTCATCGTCGCCTTCACGCTGGTCCGAGTCTACTTCAGCCTGGTGGTCATGGCTTATGCACGGATGGTGGTGCTGCGGTTCGTCGACGAGAGGATGAGCGAGTCAGAAAGCGTCGCAGACACGGCGCCCGATCCTTTTGTGGTGGGCGCTCCCCTGGGCGAGGGGTGGAGGGGAAAGCTGGGGCGCGCGATGGTCTGCGTTGGGAGGGGATACTGGCTGGGCGGCAAGAAGGAAGATGAGGAATGGGCGGCGCTCAATTCCAAGTTTAGGAGCAGCAGAGAGTGAAATTAGTCCACGTTACTGTGTATTATGGCGCAGTGGTGGGGGGCGCGGCTGAATCGCCGCACGTGGTCGGGTTCAAGGGCCACGATGATTAGTTGGACAGTCCCTGTCCAGTGGTTTTTGCTTTGCATAGCTGGTGGCGTTTGGGTGTTGGGATTGAGGTGCATGGGCGAGCGAGGGTAACATTAGAGGGGACTTCCTATTCATTCCTCCACAGTATTCTGTGCATCATGACCTTACCAAGTCCTTAAAATTGGCGAGCTGCTCCCTGCCTAGCCAAGGTACTTTTGAGCATCATTTGTTTGAGCTACGGAGTACGGGATACATCGAACATCTGCATTCTGTAATCCTTGACGGCTTGCCAGTGACACGCGACGCCTCAAAGCCCCCAGCTATGTGGCTTCCCGTCCCCTCTCCGCGGGTCAAAGGAATGACGTGACTGTGTCTAGAAGATGAGACAGATTCTTTTCAACGCCGGCTGTCGGGATCAATCCCGAGCATCGAAAGGCGGATAGCTTCCGGCTGTCGGTCCGGCATTTGTAGGGACTCGGGAGGAGCATGCTGCCAAACCCACGGGGAGACAGCGGGAGACGGCAGGGACGGGAGTCTCCGAGAGTCTTCCGGGACGCAAAGGGTTTAACAAAAGTAGCTGCATGTCCCGCAGAGCGGTGTTAGTGCAGCCCCGATCCGCCGGCCCCGACGGTCACGCAATACGCTGGCGGAGCGTTGGCGACGCTCCCATGACAAAGCGAAGTGGAAATCCCACGCGCGCAATTCGCTGGCGGATCTGGGGCGCGCTGGGCAAAGCCCGGGATGGGGGCCACTAGAGCGATCACGCAATCGCCCACCCTGAGCCACCTCAACCGCACCGCTCGCCATGCCGAGAAATTTGGGAGCCATTGCGGGGCCGATGTAGGCACTTTTTAATTGACCTGGCCTCCGGCTGCTGGACGTCACATAAAGACTCAAGTCGGGATCGAGGGCGGACACGGCAGTTTTCTCCCTGTGATGCTGCACGCTCCCCGGTCAGCCCAATTCTGCTCCTGAAGTTCAGCGATGGCGGACGTCAAGCTCAGGACGCCCGAAGAGGCCGGTAAGTGCCCCGCCCTCCCAGAATCTGTCGATTCCGAGCTGTGCCCGCGCGGCAAGCAGCTGCCCCGCCACCGGTGACAATTTTCATGTGCATCGTCATGGCTGGGAATCCAGCGCAACGGGCAGCACCCGCACCAGCACCCGCACCTGGGACTCGCTGTGCCATTGGCCATTGGCGCACCCCATTGGTGCTGCGGACGGGCGGCTGCAGTTGCGCGCAGGATTGAACATGGATTTTCTGCACGGGCAGGGCTGACAATTGGGTCCTGCAGTCGCCGCGGTCGCGTACCTCGCGAGCGACGTGGTCGTCTCAGTGCAGCCGTCGTTGGCCTCGGACTCGGAGTTCTCGACCTACCTGAAGCAGCTCGCTGCCAGGAAGGCGCCCGGCCTGGTCGCAAAGACCAGCGATGCCGTGCCCGAGATCCAGTCCGTCAGGCACAACACCGACCCTCTCCTCTCCGTCTTCACACCCATCCGCTCTGGCCGCCTCGTATCCGTGACGACGACGTCCTCCATCTTGCTCCCTTCGATTGCGCACCTCTACAAGCTCGCAAACTTCCCCGTCGTGCTTCATGTTGCTCTCGCGCCCAAGAGCTTCCCCGACTACTCGGCCATCACATCCATCCGCAACTCGGGGTGGACATTCCTGCAGTCGTGGTCGTTGCAGGAGGCCCATGACATCGCTCTGACGGCACACGCCCTGGCCATCCGCTCTGGCAAGGGCGTGATCCACTTCTTCGATCCCAGCTCCAGCGCGAGCGAGGAGCCCATCGACGTCGCGAGCGTCGATGTCGTCCGCAGTATTATCAACCTAGATAATGTGCGGAGATTCCAGTCGGCGCCCATTGCGGGCTCCAGCATCTATGCCAACGACGGCCGGGTCGCCGAGGTTTCAGACCAGCCCGAGTCGGCGACAGCGGCCCCGGTGCCTGTCGTCGTCAGCGCCGTGTCTGCCGCCAACACCGCGCCCGGGTCCCCGACCGTCTCCTCCATCAAGTCCAGCCAGCAGAGCACCGCTGGCTCGACCCCTATTCCGTCGGCTGCGACAACCATCGAGCCCAGCGTGCCCGCCGTCTCGTCCGAAGACATCCACAATTACGTGACCGCCATCTGGTCGCGCGTCAACGACCTCGTTGGCAGGCAATACGCCGCTTTCGAGTGGAAAGGGCCTGCCAGAGCCGAGAGCTGCCTCTTTCTCTTCGGTTCCGATGTTGCCCTGTTCGCAGACGCCATTGCTAACGCTCAGGCGGGTGACTCGTTTGCAAACGCCGGTTTGGTCGTCCCGAGGCTGTACCGGCCGTGGCTCGGCGCGAAGCTGCTCGACGCCATCCCCAAGTCAGTAAAGCGGGTCGCTGTCCTCGAGCAGGTGTCCAGGAAGACCACAAAGTGGGGCCCGGTCCTGCTCGACGTGCTGACGTCGGTCAAGAGCGCTGCCGGTGGCGTCGAAACGATCGTCGGCCACCAGCTTGGGTACATCTCCAAGGAGACCGTCCGCCAGGCCCTCCGCGGCGTCTTCCAGAACCTCAACTCCGACAAGCCCGTGCAGAATCTGGAGGTTGGCGAGCGGGAAGCTCCCCAGCCGGCCGCCGAGCATGTTCTGGAGAAGCCCAAGCTTGAGACGGCGTACTCTAAGATACTCGACCAGCTCTTCGGCACTCGGGCGTTCATTGCCAACTCTCTCGATTCGGACAACGCCGGTATCTCGAGCACCATCTCGGCAACCCCGGAGTACGGCTTCGGTTCTCTTCTCGCGAGGAAGGAGCGGAGGAAGAAATTCGTCGGCGAAGTCAAGGAGGCCGCCAGCTCGGGCAAGTTTTCCAGCGAGGACCCCAAGAAGGCCCTGGCCAAGTGGGTTGCAAACGCCGACGACATCAAGAAGTCCGAGGAGGCTGCCGAGGATGCCGTTTCCAAGCTCACCCTCGACGACTCGACATCCTCCAAGTCGCTATTGGAGAACAAGCAGTTTTTCCGCAAGCAATCGCTGTGGCTTGTCGGGTCTGACGCCTGGTCGTACGATCTCGGCAACTCGGGCGTTCACCACGTCCTGGCCTCAGGCGAGAATGTCAACCTGCTGATCATCGACTCGACTCCCTATTCGGAGCGTGCTGCGGCCGACGCCAACCGGAGGAAGAAGGATATTGGCCTCTACGCCATGAACTTTGGAAACGCCTACGTCGCGTCGACCGCCGTCTACAGCTCTTACACGCAGGTTCTCCAGGCCATGGACGAGGCCGACAAGTTCAATGGACCCTCCATCATCCTGGCGTACCTCCCGTACTTTGGAGAGCAGGATTCGCCCCTGACCGTTCTCCAGGAGACCAAGAAGGCCGTCGATATCGGCTACTGGCCCCTGTACCGGTGGAACCCGGAGAACGAGAAGAAGGGCGAGCCCAACTTCTCCCTGGATTCGGAGCGGATCAAGAAGGAACTCAAGGAGTTCCTGGAGCGAGACAACCGGCTGACTCAAATGATGCGGAGTGAGCCCAAGTTTGGCGGTGTTCTCTCAGAGGACTTCGGAACCGAGATCCGGGCCCAGCAGAAGAGGCGGGCCAAGGATGCGTACAACCAACTTCTCGAGGGTTTGTTTGGCGCGCCGCTCACCATCCTAGTCGGTTCGGACGGCGGCAACGCCCAGTCGCTGGCGAAGCGGTTAGGAACCAGGGGCAGGGCTCGTGGCCTCAAGACGACCGTCATGGCCATGGAGGATTATCCCGTCGAGGATCTGCCGACTGAGGAGAACCTCGTCATCATCACCTCCACCGCCGGCCAGGGCGAGTTTCCGCAAAACGGCAAGCCGTTCTGGGATGCCATCAAGGACAGCACTGAGCTTGACCTGGCCTCGGTCAAGTTCTCCGTCTTTGCCTTGGGAGACAGCCACTATTGGCCCAGGAAGGAGGACCGGGTCTACTACAACAAGCCTGGCAAGGATCTCGACAGGGTACTGGCCAACTTTGGCGCGACGAGGCTGGCGGACATTGGCCTCGGTGACGACCAGGATCCGGATGGCTTCCAGACGGGCTACGCGGAGTGGGAGCCCAAGCTCTGGGAGGCTCTAGGTGTGTCAAACGTCGAGGGTCTTCCGGATGAGCCACCCCCGAGGACCAACGAGGACATCAAGATCGCTTCCAACTTTCTGCGCGGCACGATCGCCGAGGAGCTTCAGGACACCTCGACGGGCGCCATCTCGGCAGACAACCAGCAGCTGACCAAGTTCCACGGCACATACATGCAGGACGACCGGGATCTCCGCGACGAGCGCAAGGCGCAAGGTCTCGAGCCGGCCTACTCCTTCATGATCCGTTGCAGACTGCCCGGTGGCATCTCGACACCTAAGCAGTGGATCCAAATGGACGACATCAGCAACGAGCTGGGCAACGAGACCATGAAGCTCACCACTCGCCAGACCTTCCAGTTCCACGGTATCGTCAAGGGCAAGCTTAAGCCGGCCATGCAGGCCATCAACCGGTCACTCATGACCACCATTGCCGCCTGCGGCGACGTCAACCGCAACGTCATGTGCAGCCCGCTCCCTGCGCAGTCCAAGTATCACCGCGAGGTGTTCGAGTGCTCCAAGAGGATCAGCGACCACCTGCTGCCGTCGACGTCGGCGTACCACGAGATCTGGCTGACGGACGACAACGACAAGAAGACGCAGATTGCTGGCGACGCGGTGCAGGACTTTGAGCCCCTCTACGGGCCCACGTACCTCCCGCGCAAGTTCAAGATCTCGATCGCCATCCCGCCGCACAACGACGTCGACGTGTACGCGCACGACATCGGCCTCATTGCCATCAAGGGCAGCGACGGCCGCCTCGAGGGCTTCAACCTGTTGGCTGGCGGCGGCATGGGCGCTACCCACAACAACAAGAAGACGTACCCGCAGATTGGGCGCATGCTGGGCTTCGTCACGACCGAGGACGTGCACATCGCGTGCGAGAAGGTCATGCTGGTGCAGCGCGACTTTGGCGACCGCAAGAACCGCAAGCACGCGCGTCTCAAGTACACGGTGGACGACCTGAGCGTCGACGGGTTCCGGACCAAGGTCGAGGAGTACTGGGGCAAGGCGTTCCAGCCGGCGCGCGCGTTCCACTTCGACAGCAACGTCGACACGTTTGGGTGGACCAAGGACGAGCACGGCCTGAACCACTTTACCTTCTTCATCGAGAACGGCCGCATCGAGGACACGGCTGAGTTCCGCATGAAGACGGGCCTCCGCGAGATCGCAAAGGTGCACAAGGGCGAGTTCCGCCTCTCGCCGAACCAGCACCTGATCCTCAGCAACGTCGCCGACGAGGACCTGGCGTCGATGAAGGCCCTCATGGCCGAGTACAAGCTCGACAACCTGCACTTCTCGGCGCTGCGCCTCAGCTCGTCGGCCTGTGTGGCGTTCCCCACCTGCGGCCTCGCGATGGCCGAGAGCGAACGCTACCTCCCCGTGCTCATCACGAAGCTGGAGGCGTGCCTCGAGGAGAACGGGCTGCGGCAGGACTCGATTGTCATGCGGATGACGGGCTGCCCCAACGGGTGTGCGCGCCCCTGGCTGGCTGAGGTGGCTTTCGTCGGCAAGGCGTTCGGCGCGTACAACATGTACCTCGGCGGCGGCTACCACGGACAGCGCCTGAACAAGCTGTACCGGTCGAGCATCAAGGAGGACGAGATCCTCGAGATCATGAAGGGCCTACTCAAGCGCTATGCGACGGAGCGCCACGAAGGCGAGCGGTTCGGCGACTTTACCATCCGGGCGGGCGTCATCAAGGCGACCAAGGAGGGCCGGGACTTCCACGAGGGGGTGAGTTGATCGGTACTTGAGTCATCATATGTGACATGTCTTGCTAACTCGTATTTCTGCAGGTTGCCGAAGAGGAGTCGGACGAGGAGTAGAGGGCCACGGGACAGGACCGGGGAGTCTGTAGATTAATCCGCGGGTAGGCGCATGCATTCTGAGCACCGACTGCATTTCACTGCTGCATTTGTCATTATTTGGGCGTCGAAAAACCAGCTTGCATAGGGAATATCAATCTCAATACTGTGTACATGTCGGATACCTACTTCTACGCGCGTATCGGGCTGCTGTGTGCGGCCATGTTGTGCGCGTGGCGATGGCGGATGTGACCCTGTTGGTGCGGATAACAGACGATGCGAGAGCCACGCCCAGGGGACAGCCAGATGTTTGGCGCTGCGACAGGGACGATTGCGTGCGTTCCGAAGAGGATCGGGTGCCTTGGCAGAAATAGCGGGTCCTCAATGCAGGGTCCGGAGCGCGTACGTCGTTGCCCTGACAACGCGATTTATGCAGGATCAGGGACTAAACAGCGCCAGGCAAGAACCCCTCCAGCACCCTGCCCACCGTCGTGCGCAACTGAGTGAGAGCCCACATCGCTGCCTCTGGTTGACAGTCGACGTTTGTTAACATTGGCCAACTTTTTGGAGCGATTCGTTGCCGACTCTCCCCTCTAAACTCCAACCCAACTTGCACCTCACAAGTATTCTGTTCTTTCCGCAGCTCGGAAGACTTGCGCGTTGCGCTCAGACTCTGGGTCCCGCATCGGCGCATTCCTCTCTCCCTTACAGACGGTGCGATTATCGCAATTCGAAGCACTCCATTCCTCGCATACAGCAGCCGGAAACCGACTCGCGGACTTGCGCAACATCTCGAGGACAAGCGCGTGTCTCGAAAGTCGCATCTCGGTCATTTGCGGCCTTGCCGCCACAGCAGTCCCCATGGACGGCCGGCACTCGCCCTCTCGGCCGCCGCCCGAGTACACACTACCCCCCTACGGCGAGGTGGACGACTCGACGCCCACTGGCACCCCGGGCCATGGCGCTGCCGTGCGCCTGTTGACCTCGATGGAGGAGCCCTATGATCCGCGCCCGTATGTCTCACCACAGATTCTTATCCCTTCCCCTCCCTCCCTCCATCCGCTGCAGCCACTCCCCAAAGTGCATCTGCGGGTTCTCGAGCTCGAGTCGCCCGAGATGCCGCAAGCGCTTGGGCCCCGGCCAGCGAGATCGCTGTCAAACAGGAACAAAAGCATGGCTCCAGCCAACGCCCCAGCTCCCACGGGCCCGCGGCCAAAGCCAGCGACAGAACAGAGCATGGCCGAGGGCAAGTCTCCAAGGAGCTGCTCAGCAGTGAAGCTGCAGAGGAGAAACCAGCCAGAGCCACCGGCCGAAGCGGCTACCGCAGGGAGCTTGCCCGCGCTCCCAGAAGGCCCGTCCTCGAGGAAGAAAGCGCGGTTCCAAGCCCGATGCGAGTCGGAGTCGCCCAAGGAGGAACATCGCGTCTACCAGAAATGCATGAGCTCACATCAAACCAAACTCAGGAGCCGAGCACGACGCCAGTATGAGCCCTCGCTCGATTCGCGCCAGTCCATTCTCGATCCTCCGCATATGCCCCCTCCGGAACCCTCCTTCGTCTCCTACAACTCAGCAATGGACAGCGGGTCGCCCACTCGGCCGTGGACTCCGTCGCGGGGCTCTTCCGAGTACGCCCGCCCCCCCCCAATCAGCAACAGGTACGAGCCAGCCGACCTCAACGGCAGTCCCAGGCCTGGAACACCTGCTTCGACATATGGCGGCAGCCCGAGGCGGCCGCTTCCCCCTGCGCCTCTCTTCTCGGGGGGAGGCGCCCGCGGCTCGACTCACTCTTTTGCCGACGACGTCACCGTGAGCATTCCGCTAGCTGAGGATACCGATGATGTCTTTGCGCCCGAGTCGGATCTTGGCGGTGGCAGATATCATCGCGACTCGTACGCCCAGTCGCAGACAACGCTGAGCGAGGACGCCACGGACGAGTCTTGGGACGAGAAGACCGATCGGTACGGACCCGCTCCGGAGGGAAAACAAGAGCGCCGCGGCGTCCGCGCGCCCCAGATGAGCAGGAGAGAGGTGCAGCTGATCAACGGCGAGCTGGTGCTTGAGTGCAAGATCCCGACCATTCTGTACAGCTTCCTACCTCGCCGGGATGAGGTTGAGTTTACCCACATGCGCTACACAGCCGTGACGTGCGATCCGGACGACTTCGCCGACAGGGGCTACAAGCTGCGCCAGAACATCGGCAGGACGACGCGTGAGACGGAGCTGTTCATCTGCATCACCATGTACAACGAGGACGAGTACGGCTTCACGCGCACCATGCACGCCGTCATGAAGAATATCAGCCATTTCTGCAGTCGCAACCGCAGCCGGACCTGGGGAGAGCTCGGATGGCAGAAGATCGTCGTCTGCATCGTCTCGGACGGCCGCGAGAAAATCCACCCGCGCACTCTCGACGCGCTCGCCGCAATGGGTGTCTACCAGCACGGCATCGCCAAGAACTACGTCAATCAAAAAGCCGTCCAATCCCACGTCTATGAATATACCACGCAGGTGTCGCTCGACTCGGATCTCAAGTTCAAGGGCGCCGAAAAGGGCATCGTGCCCTGCCAGATGATCTTCTGCCTCAAGGAGAAGAACCAGAAGAAGCTCAACTCGCACCGCTGGTTTTTCAACGCCTTTGGTAAGGCGCTCAACCCGAACGTGTGCATCCTGCTCGATGTCGGCACCCGTCCCGCAGGCACGGCGCTGTACCACCTGTGGAAGGCATTTGACACCGACTCCAACGTTGCCGGCGCGTGCGGAGAGATCAAGGCGATGAAAGGTACAACCCTACTAATGCCCCTAACTTCTTGGAGGCCTACATCTTTTCTGAAGGGCAAGCTAACGTTATAAAAGGCAAGTGGGGTAGGAACCTCCTGAACCCTCTCGTGGCCTCGCAGAACTTCGAGTACAAGCTCTCCAACATTCTCGACAAGCCGCTCGAGAGTGTGTTTGGATACATCACGGTGCTGCCCGGCGCCCTCAGTGCCTACCGCTACCACGCGCTGCAGAATGACGAAACAGGTCATGGGCCGCTCAGCCAGTATTTCAAGGGCGAGACCCTGCACGGCCAGCACGCTGATGTTTTCACCGCGAATATGTATCTGGCAGAGGATCGTATCCTCTGTTGGGAGCTAGTGGCGAAGCGGGGCGAGAGATGGGTGTTGAAGTATGTCAAGGGATGCACCGGTGAGACGGATGTGCCTGGTAAGACTTTCCCTGTCGGTCGTTCTTGGGATTTGTGCTAACCGTCACAGATACCGTGCCCGAGTTTGTCTCGCAGCGTCGCCGCTGGCTCAACGGTGCCTTTTTCGCCGCCGTCTACTCCCTGGTCCACTTCAAGCAGATCTGGCTGACGGACCACACAATCCCCCGCAAGGCCTTGCTGCATATTGAGTTTGTGTACCAGTTCATTCAGCTGATTTTCACGTACTTCTCGCTCGCCAACTTCTACCTGACCTTCTACTTCATCGCCGGCGGTCTCGCGGACCCTCTGGTCGATCCCTTTGGCGGTGGTGCAGCCAAGTACATCTTTATCGTTCTGCGCTACGTGTGCGTCCTCCTCATCTCGACACAGTTCATTCTCTCTCTCGGCAACCGCCCACAGGGCGCCAAGAAGATGTACCTGGCTTCCATGATCATCTACGGCATCATCATGGCCTACACGTTATTTGCCTGCATCTACGTGGTGGTGCGGCAGTTCAAGCAAGGAAACGACGACGGCACGGCCCTCTCCATGGGCAACAACGTCTTCACCAACGTCATCATCTCGACTGTTTCCACCTTTGGCCTTTACTTCTTCATGTCGTTCCTCTACCTCGACCCGTGGCACATGTTCACGTCGCTGCTGCAGTACCTCATCCTCCTTCCGAGCTACATCTGCACGCTCCAGATCTACGCCTTCTGCAACACGCACGACGTTACCTGGGGAACCAAGGGCGACAATGTCATCAAGACAGATCTGGGCGGTGCCATCGGCAAGGGCAGCACCGTCGAGCTCGAGATGCCCTCGGAGCAGCTCGACATCGACTCGGGCTACGACGAGGCGCTGCGCAACCTGCGAGACCGCGTCGAGGTGCCAGACGCCGGCGTGTCGGACGAGCAGCTGCAGCAAGACTACTACAAGAGCGTGCGTACGTACATGGTGGTGACGTGGCTGGTGGCCAACGCCACGCTGGCCATGGCTGTCAGCGAGGCGTACGGCGGGAGCTCGATTGGTGACAATTTCTACCTACGGTTTATCCTGTGGTCGGTCGCGGGGTTGGCTGTCTTCAGAGCGCTGGGGAGCACCACGTATGCCATTATTGCGCTCGTCAATATGGTCGTCGAGGGCAGGGTCCGGATGACGCTGAAGATGCCCAAGTGGCTAGGGGGATGGGGGAGCAAGATCAGTGATACCATGAGCAGCGTTGCTAGCAGCGTGCGGCGGTGAGGTTTCTGTTTTTCTTCTTCCTTTGGCGTCGGAGTTTTTTGTTGTTCGATGTTTTCTGCAAGACAATGTCTCGATGGCGATTTGGTTGCAGGGCGGCTCTTGTGTTGTGCAATTTGTATGGGACATGCCGGAAATGTGGATGTGGAGATCATTGACGACAAACGGCGATGATGGAGGAGACAGATGATGTTGGTCTAGGTCAGGGATAGCGGAAGCATGCTTTGGACCATGTAGGATACCCCGAATTAGGCTCCTGTTTCACTTAACGTCGTGTCTTGTGTGTCTGTGAGCGTATCATCGAACCTCCCCGATTTTCATTGTCCTGCTTCTGACATCTCCCTCCTTCCTGCCTGTTCCTTCATTGGCTCATTTACCTTCATCCCATTACACGCTCCTCCTTCTTCAAGCAACATAGCCACCTCCACTCCTCCCGCTCCACCCCCTCTTCATGGCGAGATATCCCACACCCACCATCGCCACGGCGATCCCGAACGAGATAAACTGCAAGATCTCGTCGGCCTGGGCGCGCTGGCAGTTGCCGCGCAGCCGGTTGAAGATGGCAACCGGGTCGTTGTCCGGGTGGTACACGCCGTACGCGGTGTCGTCGCCCGCCCCGACGCTGCCCTGGTTGAGGAGGTCGCTGAAGAGCATCCCGTCCGGGCTGGTGCAGTTTTCGACGTTCTTGAGACCAATCGCCCAGGCCTGGGGGTTGTATGAGCAAACATTCACTGGGTTTCAAGAAGGTCAAGGAGAAAAGAAGTCGGGGGAGTAGCAAGAACACTTGAAACGTACGATACCGCCGCCGAGAAACAAGAGGCCGGCGAGGCCGTCTAGCCCGATGGGCACGAGGGCTGGAACGGACACGAAGACGGACAGGATGCCAATGCCGCTGACAATCATTCCGAACCCACCCGTGAAGGTGGTGTAACGGGTCGTCACAGGCGAAGAGCCGTAGACTTGGTTTCGAATCATGGCGGCCGCGAGGGCGAGGACGGTGAGGGCCACCAGGAACTTGAAATTGTCAATCAGTGCCAGAGGGTGGAGGGAAGGCGGCCGGTCCTACTTGGAGGGCGCGCAGGCCCAGGGGGACGGCGCGATGCATCTTGACGTCCGAGTTCGCAATTCGGCGGAGTAGACCGAAGGAAAAGTAGGTGGCAGGTGAGTTTGGAAGGCCAGAAGCATAAGGGCAGGTTTTGGTATATTTTGATTATCGGGGCCTTGGAGGAAGGGAAAAAGGACTTTCACCCTTGAGCCCCATCACAGGGAATGGGCAACATATGTAAAGGGCAGATGACAGGCCATCTGGTATATCAAATGCAACCGCCCTGACAGGCATCCAGGCTGTTGCCTTGCCTTGTTGGTTGGGGTGTTAATCAATCCTGCCGGTCTGGCCAATGGTGTTTGCCCGAGGGACATCTGTGCCCCGCGGGATGTTGTGCAAACGGGGCAGTTGGCTTTGCTGACCCTTGCCATGAACCCCTTACCGATGATGCAGATTCGGACACCGGCATAATACTTGGTAGACTGAGCGAAGAATGGAACCGTGGGCACAAGCCGGCAATGCGGAATCCTGAAGGATCAAGCAGAGCAGCGCGCGAACCGCATGCCGAGCGGCACCATGGGGCTGTGGGCTGCCACCCGGCGATTAGCAAAATCCATCAACAAACCCGGCTTAAACGGCAAGGGGGCGCGCACAAGAACCATGCATATACACCATTGCGTCGCAACCTATCTTCCGGCGGCTCGTGAGTCATGCAGGGACTGGCCGTAGAATCACGCGAACCAGTCAGGGCCAAAACGTGAAATCCCCATGTGCTGATGTTGATGTTGAGGTTGTACAGAATTTCGGTGGAGTTCGGTTGGCTGGGCGCGCTCCAGCATGCTCCCGAGTTGATTGCGGGTCTTTGGACCTCCTCTTGGATATTATCGAGCCCTAGATTACCGGATGACAAAAACGGAACCAATCGGATGATATCGCTGCTCCTCCAAGCCAGGCCGGTGAAGATTGCAACCCCAAAACTCAGAGCAATCCAGAGGAAGCTCCGTATTGAGGCGTTCCTCTGCGGGTGCATCGCTCAGATATCCAACATGTGATGTTGTCCTTGCCCAAGCAGCGCCTGTTTATAATGCTGGCACTGCGTGCTCCACGGCTTCACGCTGCGCCTCCCAGGCGAGCCAGTCCGATCTCGTTGTTCTGCACGTCTTGTCAGCCACAAGTCGCCAAAAGGGGCGCGGCATACCCACGGCAACAGCCCCATCCCGTTGACCTTCCATATCCCCAGAGCCAGTGCAACCAGCTGCATGGCTACGTACGCCAGCTTGACCTGCACAATCTTGGCCCTGTTGCTGTCCGTCTCGAATCGCTCAAAGGCCTGGTTGGTGCCGAGGATGCCCATGATGGGATTCTTGAAGGCCATAAAGACCATCATGATGCTGAAGATCTGCAGCGAGTTGCCCGACATGTACATCATTATGCCCGTCATGGGCAGGCTCTTGATGGGGCCCAAGGCGACCTCCCACGCCTTCTTGACCTTGAGCGTGTCCATCTCGTCGGGCGTCGGCGCCGGCCGCTGGGCGGTCTTGGTATCCCGGGCATCTTTCTTCTGCGAGAGGGTGCGTTAGCGATGCTTCGACAACGCGTGGTTGGCGGGTGTTGGACGGCCGCTACCTTGTTGGATGCCGTCTGCGACGAGGGGTATCCGGGCGGATCGGGAATGCCGGCCTGCTTGGACTTGTGTGGGGGCGGGTTCTTGAGCTGTGATGCCCACGCGGGCACCTCTTGTGTTGTTGCGAGGGCTGACATTGTGCGATGCGGGCTAGCGAGGGGACGCGACGAGGTCAAGTTTGAGGAACAATGAAGTGAAGAGCAGCCGAGACCAGCCAGTGATGTCAAGTTTGGATGGCGTCCGAGCTCCCGCCACAGTTAGCGCTAGGTGCTTGGCGGCCCCATTGCTTCCCGCTTCAGTGGGACGGCTGCCGCGTGTGGCTCCCAGCGCCCCACCACGCGCCGCCATGCTGATTTCGTGTGTTTTTCAGGGGGCAGCCCCGATTGCCTGGGTCCTCCCATCTCGTCCGCTGGCACGGGCGTCAACGACAACTGTTGCGCCCGATCTCCTCGACCAGCCATTGACGCAAACCAGAGTTGCCTCGAAACGCGGCGGCATCGACTTCGACCTCTGGTCGCACCGACGCCATCATCCCGACGAAGAAGCACCCTCGAGAGCGATTCGCGCGAATAGGGACAGGGACAAGCCGCCCACAGCCCGCAGCCCGCAGCCCGCAGCCCGCAGCTCGCAACCCAGACGCCCGACACCAACGCAGACATCCTGCATACGAAGCTGCATGCGGCTTACCCTCGTCCAACCACCGCTGCATCGTTGAGACCGATACGGCGTCGCGGTCCTCGGCGCGAGGGCCCGCCCTACTCGCCCCGTTCGTCTCCGCCGTCTCCGGCAGGCCGAATCGACCGCATCCCAACTCGGCCCCGTCGTCCCGCCCCGCCGAGACCTGCAGGCCCCGGCCTTTTCCCACATCACACGACAGTAGCTCCGTCGATTTACAGGCCAGGGAGGCAGAAAACATGGCGAGCGCGCAAGGAGGAGGAGACTCGAAGCTGTTCGCTCGGGTAAGCCTAGACCCTCCGCCCATCCATCCATCCATCCATCCATCCATTGTCCCCTCGGTTCGCTTCGCAACCCGGCTCGGGCTGTCGTGGGGTTGCGGGATTGCGGGGAGCGGATGCCACACCTCTCAATTCCGGCGGCCACACCTCAGCTTTCGTTGTTTCGCCTTGCTGCCCTGCCCCCTCATCTACTCGCCCATTCTCTTGGCGATTGGCGACGGTCACCTGTCCGCCCCCCCTCATCCTTTCCCCTCTCCCTCCCTTGGTCTACCCAGCCTCGACTGGTGCTCTCCAGAACAACACCATTGCAACCCTTCATCCTTCCTCCATTCCATTCCCTCTCACTCCTCCCTCTCCCTTTGCCCCCTGTCGACCTTGCTCTCGACAGCTCCCCACCCCGTCTCCTCAACATCATGAGCTTCTCCTTAGATCCTTTTGCCCAGCATGGCTATGTTCCTGGCGTACATTCCTCCGTCTGTTCACTCACCAATGCGAGGGCCACAGGGCAAAGTCGCCGAGCTGCGCTTCGAGCTGAATAGCGGCGGCAAGAAGGACAAGCACTTCACCGCCAAGAAAATCGCCCTCAAGAAGATTGTCGCGAACATGACCATGAGCAACAACGATATGGTCGCCCTGTTCCCAGACATCGTTGGCTGCATGAACATCCCGAATCTCGAGATCAAGAAGATGTGAGTGCCCAGCCCGGCCATGCCCGCCAACCGCTGACACCCCCTTTCCAGGTGCTTTCTCTTCCTGGTCAACTACGCGAGGATGCGCCCCGATGTCGCGGTAAAGGCCATCCCGGTATTGCAACATGTCAGTCTTGCCCCTCTTGGTTCGGTTCCTGGTTTGCTCCGTGTGTACGTGCTTACTTCCCCAGGATATGGAGGACCCCAATCCCTTGGTGCGGGCGCTCGCGCTGCGGACCATGTCTTACATCCATGTCCGCGAGTTCGTCCAGGCGACGGTGCCAGTTGTCAAACATCTCCTCCGCGACCCCGATCCGTATGTGCGCAAGACGGCTGCCTACTGCGTCGCCAAATTATACGATCATGACAGGCACATGGTAGAGAAGTCCGATCTCATCGACAGGCTAAATGGCCTCCTGCGGGACGACAACCCGACTGTGGTGGCAAGCGCGCTGGCGGGCCTGATGGACATCTGGGAACGGAGCGACGCCATCAAGCTCACGATCGACTACAGCAACGCCTCCAAGATGGTGGCCATCCTGCCCGACTGCTCTGAGTACGTGTCCCGCCGCACACCCGGTTTCCCTACTGACGTGCAGCAGATGGGGCCAGACATATATTCTCGAGGCCCTCATGTCCTACGTGCCGCAAGAATCCGGAGAGGCCGCGCTCCTTGCCGAGCGCATCACGCCGCGGCTCTCCCACTCCAATTCTGCGGTCGTCCTGACCTGTATACGGGTGGTGTTGTACCTCATGAACTACATCGCCGATCAGAAACAGATATCCGCACTCTGCCGGAAGCTCTCGCCTCCCCTGGTGACACTGCTCGCCAAAGGACCCGAGGTTCAGTATCTCGCCCTTCGGAACGCCCTGCTCATCCTCCAGCGGCGGCCGGACGTGCTGCGTAACGACATCCGCGTCTTCTTCTGCAAGTACAACGACCCGATATACGTCAAGGTCACCAAGCTCGAGCTCATCTTCATGCTGGCCAACGAGAAGAACATCGACGAGGTCCTGACGGAGCTCCGCGAATACGCCACCGAGATCGACGTCCACTTTGTCCGGAAAGCCGTTCGCGCCATTGGCAAGCTGGCCATCAAGATCGAGCCCGCCTCGAGACGCTGCATCAACCTCTTGCTGGAGCTCGTCGCCACTAAGGTGACATACATTGTGCAGGAGGCGACAGTGGTGATCCGCAACATCTTCCGCAAATACCCAAACCAGTACGAGAGCATTATCGGCACCCTTTGCGAGCACCTTGACTCGCTCGACGAGCCCGAAGCCAAGGCCGCCATGGTGTGGGTCATAGGCCAGTACGCCAGCCGCATAGAGAACTCGGACGCCCTCCTCGAAGACTTCCTCTTCTCCTTCGCCGAGGAGCCAGTCGAGGTGCAACTCGCCCTTCTGACCGCCACCGTCAAGCTCTTCATCCAGCGCCCCACAAAGGGCCAAGAACTCGTCCCCAAGGTCCTCAAGTGGGCCACTGAGGAAACCGACAATCCGGATCTGCGCGACCGCGCCTACATGTACTGGCGCCTCCTCTCGACCGACATCGAAGCCGCCAAGCGCATCGTCATGGGTGAAAAGCCCGCCATCACGGCCGAGTCGGAACGTCTCGACCCCCTCACCCTCGAGGAGATGTGCCTCAACGTCGGCACCCTCGCGACTGTCTACCTCAAGCCCGTGCAGACCGTCTTCCGCAACGCCCGGCCCCGCCGCCTTCAGGACTCCCCCGCCCTCCAGCGCCAGGAGACCCCGTCGCCGACCAGCCTCCGCTCCGACGCCAACAAGAGCCTCAGCCAGCTCGGCATGGGCGGGCAGGCGGCCGACTTCGACCCGCGCACGGACAGGGGTCAGCCGCGCGACGGGAACGGGAACCTCGCGCAGGCCGTCAGCGACGCCGACGCCTACTTTGCCTCGCAGCTGCAGGGAATGCACATCCAGGAGCACGGAGACAGTTTCGGGGGGAACCCAAGGGAGGAAGGGCAAGGCTACGTGGTCAATCAGTATGCACCGCAGGGAGTGTATCAGACAGCTGGGGGGGTGGGAAATAATGCGGATCTGTTATTGTGAATGGGACTTGGGGAAGCAGCGAGCCTGGAAAAGTCCGGATCATTCGGAAAAAGGTGCCCTGCGGTCAAGAGATGACCGAGTCTGTCAGACACGGCAACAATGTTATCTATCCGTCGTTGCAAGAATTAATGGAGAGTTAGTTGATTTGCGTTTGTAGTTTAAGTGGCGAAGGCAATGATGTTGCGCGTCACGGCTGATCAATGGTGAGCAGAACTGGTTGACGTCAAGTTCCTCATTACCGTCCTATCTTTGCAGAAGCGAGCAAATACCATGGGGGTTGGCGGCGTAAACACTGGTCCCTGAATTATGGCCTCCATCTAACTCCATGGCACCACCTGGTAATATCAAACGAAACGAGCAACACCCTCTGACCACCCGTGATTCTTCTGCCCCTACTCTCCTACTGCTGTTCCTCCGCCTCCAGCCTATGAGCAGGCCTCTGAAAATAGAATCGCCGATGTCGATCACCCCGAGGTCCTCGTAAGCTTGCGAGAGGCAGGGAACGGAGGAGGCTGCTAGGCCATGGCCATGGCCAACGCCACAGCGCCACCTGCGACAAGGCCTCCCATCGTGTTGCCCTTGCGGTTGGCCGCCGCGTTCACAGTGGTGGCTGGGGTGGCCGTCGCCGTGGTGGCCGAATTGGGCGCAGTGGTGGTGGTGTGGATGTGGGTGGCGGTCGACGACGTGACGGCGCTGCTCGAGACCACGGGGGCCGACGAGACCACGGGGGCCGACGAAGTCACCGACGAGGTGCTGGAGAGAAGCGAGGTTGCGGTGCTCGTAGAAGTCGTGGTCTCGGTGCTGTAGCTCGACAAGACGACGGTGCTGCTGGTGACAGAGCTCATGGGCTCGGTGACGGTCTCGCACGGGGATGTGTTTGCCACGGTGATAGTGGTGGTGGATGTGACGGTGGTGGCCGTGTCCATGTCGCGCACAATGACGGCGCCGTTCTCGTGAACGCGGACCACACGGTCACCGCCCGCAACGGCAAGACCGAAGACGGCCGCCGCCGCCGCTGCCGCGACGAAGACAGTGTTGTAAAGCATTTTGGTGACTTGGTGTGACGGTTTATTCTGAGTGGCTGAAGAAATCGCAGTCAGCTCCTCTGGTGTTGTTTGGGTGTTTTGATGCGAGACAAATAGGCGGCGGATTACGAATTCTGGAATCGCCCGGTGCAGCGTTGATGATTTTTCCTTTTCGAGCTGCTGGATGTTGCCAGGGAAGGATGGATGGGAGCAGGAAAGTCGGAGACCGACTTCGAATTTGCACGACGGCAGCACTTACCGGGATGAAAGTATGGAGCAGCCAAGGCTGAGGTGTGGTTCTTGATGGAGGGCGGCTCGAGAGAGATCGATGACAGAGTGTTGAGAACAAGAAGAAGGTGGGGAGAACGGTGGGACTCGAGAGATGTTGGCTTGTGGCCGGGAAGTATTGAGATGGGAGAAGGAATGGGGAATTCCTGGCAGGTCGTGCGATGTCGCGGGCAAATTTGGTATGACGAGCGGCCGGATCTAAACTGCCTGACTGGAGGGTGGATGAAGAGTCTGTCACCCATCGAAATCGCTCCTTCCTGTGTACCTGCGAGACCACGCCACGCCAGCCCTCAAAGCGATGCGGCGGGGCGCGCCTGCCCTCAATTCTCGACGTTTGGAAGCTCGATATTCACCGTTGGCTCTTGCAGAACCTTCCCATGCTCCAAATTTGAGAGGTTCACCGTTGGCTTCCAACCTGGAAGCTTCACAAAACGGCACCAGACGGAGCAACTGACCGAGTCTTGACTGCCATATCACGGAGCTAGCTGGCTTAGCGGTGGCAGCAGTCATCTCCGGGTTTGCTGGCCGTGTAGCATTGCGTTTCATCATTGCCCCTGCAGTTGTCAGTTTGCCCACCGGCTGTGTCACTGTTACCCTGATGCTGAGTGTCATACCATCGCGTCTCGTTGCCAGAGGTCACATTTGTCGTGAAACCCACCAGGGTTATCAGCAGCTCCCTGAAGGGAAGAGACGCGGTAGAACTAGGGACAGCCTTGAGATGATGAACTCAAACCGTGTACTGCTGCCGCCGCTTCCATCTTGGAAACTGGAACATTTCCAAGCTTCCTTTTATCAGTGTCAAACACAATGTGCGAAGCAGTTATTATGGATCTCAAGCACCACGGTTTGTGATTTCTCTGGACGGCTACTACACCAGAAGCAATAGACACCGCCTCACCATTTGGGAATTAGGATCTTCCTGCTCATAGCTTGCGCGTGTTATCAGGGGTTGATATTGACTATGCCAAGGTGCTTTTTCCGTGCTAGAGGAAACTCGACAGGACCCAATGCGATCGATTTGTCTCCCGCAATGGCCTCTACTACCCAGCAAGCTCCCTTTGCAGTATGACAAATGATTCTCATCTTGCCACCTCAAGAGCGTTAAGCACCCCGCATCATGACCTGACTACCTTATGCTCGTCATTCGATCTCGTGTTCTTCGGTCCCGGCAACTCATGAGCCCCTCAAACCGTCGTTATCGTCATGGCAACTCCCCGTAGCACTAGCTTAGTAAACATACCGGAAGCCAGGCTCATAGTTGTCACCCTACAACCACGTTAGCTCACCTCTACCATCTAGGGACCCAATCGAGAACCAGAACTCACTTCTTCACACTCGAGCTCCTTCTCGCCCCTATCTGCCTGCCCGTTCAGCCGGCGGAAAGCGAGTGTAAGGGCGGTGACAATAATGATAGGCAACGCCGCACATGCCATGCACGCATACAGGCCTGGCCTATAACCAGGGGCGTCCTCACTTCTGAAGATCAAGCTGCCCGCAATGCCACCAAAGCCACCAAACGACACAAAGAGGGCGCTGGCAAACGCGCGCTTCCACTGGCCGCGGATGTTGTTGGCCTGGTACGACATAGCCACGGGCACGTTAACGCCGGAACCGGCCGTAACAAGGAAAACACCAAAGTAGCGAACAGCGGAGCTCGGGTGGAATCCCATGATTGGCAAACCAATTAGGCACATCACGCAGTTGAAAATGATGATCGGTCCACGCAGGCGGTACTTGTCGCCGACCCAGCCATTGGTATAGATGACGATGCCAGAGAAGACGTGAGGAGGGGCGACGAGGCATTGCGATGCCGCGACGCTGAAGGCCATGTTTTGAGTGAGGATGACAGGAACTATGCACACCATTAGCCATGAACTTCCTGTGTGGCGTGTGGAGAGCGTCGTTCGGGAGCTCCTGAGACTGCTGAAGGGAACATGAACGGTTGGCACTGGACGTACGGAAGTAGGCGAGCGCATAGGCGATGGTGCCGCTACTGAAGAGGATCAACGCATAACCCCAGATCTTGATGTCGAGGCCTGCGCGTAAATACTTGGCCACCGAGAAGGGCTTGGCCGTGACGTCGCCGCGGTCGGCGTTCACGCGGGCGCAGATCCTAGACATTTTAGTAACACTGAACGAAACAATTGACCAGAGTGATGGCGTTCACTGACAACTTACCACTCCCGCTCTTTCGTGCTCAGAAAGCTCCAGTTCTTGTGTTTGCCGTCGGGAAAGTCAACGAGCAGCCAGTAGCCGACAAGACCAATTGTGATAGTGAGAATGCCTTCTATGATAAAGATCCAAAGCCAGCCGTTGAGTCCAGCAAGGCCGGCCATTTGCATGACCTGCTATTGTTAACCTGAGTAAAATCTGCTCTGGGACGACCGTACTCACTTCGTAGGCAATGATACTAGCACAAGCAGACGCGAGGCTACCAATGAGATAGAAGATCGCGTTTCTCTTGCCAAGCTCAACTAGATATTTTCAGTAAATAAACCCCGTTGACTGATGGGAGGGAAGAGAAAGAGGATGGGAAGAGGTCAATCTCATTAGTGCCGCTTCCGCAGCAGCCAAAGGGAAATTCTTACATCTTGTATACCATGTACTCAACAAATAAAAGCAGCTGGGGAAAAATCCTAAGCGTTGTTAGTACCTTCTCACTGAACCCCCGCTGACATTTAAAAGGAGTAAAGTAGAAGAGGAGAGGAACACGAAAACAAGGAACCTACCAGCCTCAAAGACACCGAGCACAACTCTCATCGCAGTAAGCTGCTCCTAGTCCTTTACGAAGCCCATTCCAAGCATAGACACGCCCCAGAGGACAGTAATCGCAGCCAGGTGAAGGCGAGGTCCAATCTTGCGCACGATGATGGTCGATGGCGGTTGAAAGGCGATGTACGTAAAGAAAAAGACGAGCGAAATGATACTCTGACACGTTAAATCTTTTTCTGTACCAGGGCGGAAGCAGGCGGGTAAAACTTACATATCGGCTTCCAGTCAACGACAAGTCCTTGGCCAACCCTGCAATGTTCGCGGCACCCAAGTTTGTCCGGTCCATAACACTGATACAGTACATGAAGCCGACAGTCACCACCAATCGGCGGTCGACATGGCGAATAATCCTCTTCTGCTCGGCTGGGGAGAAGCCAAAGTTGTCGGGCGAGATGGGTGCTGACTTGTGGTCAGGGTTGGCCGCCTCGATGTTCTCAAAACCGACTTTCTCCTCAGAGGAAGCCATGGTGCAAGCTTTGTTCTCAAGACGTGGGACGTGGAAGGACGTGCTTGTTTGCGGGACACGTTTGGTTACTTGGAAAGGGATGGGAACAAGAAGCTTGTTCAAAGGGCTCCCACTGGTCGGAGAAAGAGACCGATGGGGAGGCTGAACAAGTAGACAGGGACGGCGAGTAGACAGCGTTATAAATACAGTATCCCGTCTCCCTTGAGGCTCCCAGCACAAGTAAACCCGTGTCTGGGACCATCTCGAGACTCCACCACTTCCCCGGACTACTCCCTGTTCGACCACTTTTATTGTCAAGGACAGCTGCTTAGTAGCCCCAACCGTAGATGGCAGATGGTCTAGACCACGCTTGTCAACCCCCAGCGCCTCCCCATGAGGACGAGGGCTTGACTGGATTCGTCTCAGGCTTGCCAACCCCCAGCGTCTCCCCATGAGGACGAGGGTTCGACTGGATCCTTCTCAAGCTTGCCCCTGGCAGCCAACCCACCCTCAGATGCGGGGAAACCTTGGCTGCTGTGGCCAGATCTGGGGTTGGGGCTCGACCTCGGGAGCGAGCGTGTCACTTTACGGACAGGGTTACAGAATCCTGCGCACGGAATGCTTCCGTTGGCACTACAGTGTTAGTGATGACTAGTTTCCAGCTCTGCTCCGTCTCCTTGGTGCCTGTCCGGAGATGGTGAGGTGATCTTTGGGGCCTCAAGAAGCTGTGTGCTGAATTTGGGATCAACGTGAGACTTCCACCCTCTGTGCCCCTTTAGGTATCTGAGAACCGGCACCCTCGTTCGGTCGTATTGATGGCTTAGCTAAGACCCATTGCTGATCGTTGGCAGAGTCATTGGCTTGCTCTTCTACGGTCGGGGCAAAGAAGCTATATATCTAGTTTCAAGCCGGAGTGCGAGAACGGCGTGAGTTGCTGGAGGGAGCATATTTTAACATAAGGCCGGCTCGGACTAGGATAACGACTTGGAGGTTTCGGTATCTGGTCTGCGCTAACGGTCGTAGTGGTTTTTCGAGAAAGTTACCCAAAATCGAAAGCGAAAGCGAGCGCTTCACTAACGGTTCTTGGCATTAGTGGTCGACCTCGGCCGAGTGTTGCCCCATTCAGCCCCTCACCAGCATTGGGTTAGGTGGTTTATCGCCAACATTGGTGGTGTCAGCCTCGGCTGAGGTTTGCCCCCTCAAAAGTCCAGGGTTGCCCCTCACCAGCAGCGAGTTGCTCCCCACAAGGATTGGGTTGCCCCTCACCAGCGTTGGCCATGTCAGTGTGTCAGCCTCGGCTGGGGGGTTGACCCCTCGCTGGCAGTGCGGACCTCGAGTCTTCTCAGGATGATGGCATTATCCACCTCGCCTGCAGAGATCTCCTGAGGCGGCGAGTTATTTAGGGGTAACCCAAGAACTTTGATTCTTCACCGGCAATTTCTTTTCTTCCTCGTCGTCGTGTCAGCCCGGCTCGAGTGGCGGGGCCGAAGGGAGAGGGGCTTACGCGCAAGACGCTCCTCATCAGCCTAACTACAGTCCAAGTTTTCGTCACCCGAGGTCTTTGAGCGGGTTCTTCAGCTTGCATGTAACGGATAGAGGCGCCGCTGCTGGACAACGAGTCGATGAGGTAGTACGTAGGTGCTCGCGCGTGCTGCTTCCGGACGTCGCCCAGGGGGTCCTTTTTCTGTTGCAAAACTTGCGCAGCGTGCAGGCACACGCGCATACGTTGCAACATAGGAGTCGAGGACCGAGTCTGGCGCATCTGAACGGGAGCCGACCAGCAGCACTGCCCTGGTTGCGGACGCCTCTAGGAGTTGGCGCCTCCACGCCGTCCTCGCTGTTGCCCGAGGTGGCCGCCGCGGGCACGGCTAGTGACCTTCCCGCATCTCTTCCTTGAGCTGCTTCGGTTGCCTGTCATTCATGAGATCTAACTCGCTGGATTCACGTCAAGTTCATCGGCTATGCTTTCAAACACCCAACGATGTGTCGCTTCATCGGGCCTGGTAAGTGTTGTGTTGCCCGACGCAAACGACAATGCTTGACAACGTGAAGCCTCCGGATTTACGGATGTCGTGGCGACTCAGTGCGCCAACTTGACACTCCCGGCGCGGACGCCTGTGTTTCTCAAGCAGTTCAACGAGGATTTCATGGCGAGTTTTGGAGACGGTTCAAAACAGTGTCGGCCGCCCATGACCGAAGTTCTCGCAATCACAAAAAGGAAGTTGCTAAGGCATGGCTCATGGGCCGCATCAGTCCCGAGCCGGTCCGAGAGCGCGCTCTCGAGGCGAGCGAATCCTGGCAGTTTTGGCCGCCCAAGTGTGACTCGAGTCCCTGAGCAACAAGCGATCCCAAGTCTCCCAACAAAGGAGAGCTGCCGCGGAAGTCCCAAGATTGCGTCCAATCTTGTCAAGCCTGACCGCTCGCGACGTTACCGCCTCTGATATCGACCGAAGCAACATCGGATCAAAGTGATGCAGGCCTTCCGCAGCGAAACGAAAGAGACCCGGTACAGCCATCCGGTGAGCCCATTTATGTGTGTTTGGAACGCGGGCTCAGTAACTTTGTGAGGGCGTGCCTGGCTGCTGTGGCATTACTTGAGCGGATACCAAGTCGATACGGATACGCGGCAAGGAGACCACGCCATGCACACCGCGTTGTAATAAATGGGCGGTGACACACGGCATTGTGCCGTTAGGGCACGGCCTGTTAAGTCGCGAGGCGGGCAGGGCAAGCGCGTCAACTGATGCACCTGGAGGTGAGGCATCCCGCGTTTGGCGTGTACACCCACCTGGCTGAGAAGTCAGATCTTCAGCGGAGGTTGTGACTTGCCTCCCAGCCTGCGCCGTATACGGGTGCAGACGGAAGTGATGCCGATTTCGCTTTTCTCGCTTTCCGCGGTGTCGTCACTCCGTGGCAGGAGCTGTCTCCCTCGTGTTTGTTTGTTGAGAACAAATCATGATTGGATGCGGGGGCGACGGCACAACAAGATGGTCCAGCTACACCACATGCATGGCCGAGGGTCTGGGCAGCAGGAGAGCCACGGCGATTCTGCTTTCCCAAGTTAGCCCTCGTTGCGAGTGCAGCAAGACAACAGCAGAGAGCTTTCCGCCAACGAAGGCAGCTAGGCAGCGATGATTGGCATGAAGCTTCGCAGAGTTCGCTCATGAAACCCCACGCCGACAACTTGGCACTGACTGTCGAGCAGGAGGTGTCGCGGACATCCGAGTGCTGAGCCGTCAACTGACCAGGTCGGACACGGTTGTAGGAACACGAGAGGTGGCGTTGGCGTTGCTGACGGGCCCGACTCAACTAGAAGCACAGGAATATTAGTAGCAGCACCGTAGCACATCGAGAGTCGAGCTGAAGAAAAGGATCGCTTGATACGAGTTCAAATCCTCCGGAGCCGTCACAGTGACGAGTTGTTGCGAAATCCGCGCCCCACTGCGTCACGTTACTTGCCTCCCTTGCCTTGGGGGCACAGTCAGCCTGTCAAGAGTCTCAGGAGTCAGGACCGGCCAGCTGGTCTGTGCGTTTGGTGTTGATTGACCAGAACGCTTGCTGGGGGTTGATAGGAGTCGGGTGGAACCCACTTCCCCAGCCGCTCTCGCACCTTGCTTTTTCAAGGATCCTGGCGGGTGTGTCAGGCCGGCTGTCCACAGCTTCCGGGCATCGAAACAGACCTCTTGCCAAGATTTCTTCCACTTCCTTTCAGTCGCGAGCGCTCCAGCTTCAGGATTCAGAATATTGAGTTATTGTGCTGGCCATTTTTCTCTCTTTTGAGTACTGCGCTTCTTTCGCCCCGCGCCCTGTGCATCCGTCGTTGATTGCCCTGGTGATTCCTACTGCCGCCCATCGCATCGCGTGCGTCCCTCGAGCACCGACCGGAAGCACTTGGCCACGCGCCCAACAGCCTCTTCGTACTTCAATTCCGCCGTGCCAATCGCCTCGGTTTGTCGCTCGTGTCTGTATACCTTATCCTTATCGCCCTGCTTGACAGTCGAGCCACACCATCCGCAACGACTCCCACCATCGAATACGTGACGACAGGTCGCTTTCCGGGAGCGCCGACAACCCTTTGCAAACTCCGGACGCCCGGTATTTGAGGATCGGGTGCCTCCTCCGAACAAAAAAAGAGTCGATTGAGTAGACAGCCCACGGTGTGTTGTGCCGGCCCGATCCACCAAGGAGCAACGACGAGCTGTTTCCGGACGGTCGGAAGCGTTACCCGCCCGTATCCGGCGAAGCGGCAATCCCGGTCCCCTGCAGACTTTCGACACCGTCACCGTCGTCTTGACGTCTCGAGCTTCAGTTTCGTTCCGACCTCCGCGCCGAACACCCCCCACGTATCTGCAATCATGGCGGAATCCGCGCCCAAGACCGACGATGGCCAAATGCCACACGAGCGCGCAGTGCCGCAGGCATCTGACCCGCTTCCCGTGACGGAAGTGGACGAGGGGACGGCCAACGACCACACGGAGAACAAGACGGCAGCGGAAGAGCCAGCGGCGCAGTCGAGCGCGGCGGCGGCCGAGACGGGCACGGTATCAAACGGGAAAGACATGGACGAGCCGCCGGCGCCGGTGGAGAAGCAAAGGGAAGGCGACTCCCTGTCAATAGAGCCCTCGGAGCTACCGCCGCCCGCCATCGCCGCGACCGTCCCGGAAGCTCCCGTCTGCGCCATCACCCTGCTCCTCCCAACAGGCGCGAGGCACCCTTACAGGCTCGACGAGAAATACCTTGCCAAGCGCAACGTCGACGTCCCGGACGTCGCAGAATCGGGCGGGCGGGACCCCTTCAGCATCTCGGTTTATAAGCTCAAGGAGCTGATCCTGCGCGAGTGGCGGGACGAGTGGGAGGCCAAGCCGGCCAGCCCGAGCAGTATTCGGTTAATCCATTTTGGAAAGTTGCTGGACGACAAGGAACAGTTGAAGAGTCAGTACCCCCCCACCCCCAACCGCAGGGCTGAGAGAAGCACGCGGAAATCATTGACGACCTGAGCAGAGTACCAGTTCAGCCAGGACAGCCCCAATGTCGTCCACATGTCGGTGCGCCCGCCCGAGATGATGGAGGAGGACGAAACAGCAAAGGGCAAGTCCCACGGCCGGGACGGCAGGGGCCGCGACGGCGGCGGCGGCTGCTGTGTTATTCTATGAACGAAGACTCGGCTACGTTCTTGAGCGCCTTTTTGGGTGTCGACAGGCCATGCCTGCGACACTTCCCGCGGGACGCTCGGGACTGCACCCCGTCGTGCAGCACTTATTTGTGTTTCTTGTCCTCGCGGCACTCAACAGCATTCTGGCGGCAGGGAGCGGGTGAGCGATGTTTTTACACGAGAGTTTGGGGTTGGATGTACTCGGCTTGCGGTGTTCGGTCTGGCGTACTGTGTTGATTTAATCCTTTTTTGCGTACAAATATACGACTAAGGGATGACCTGTTGGCCTTCCAGCGATATTTTGGATTCACTCTATTTCTCGCCACTGGTTCATGTGGCTCGAAGACGGTGGGTGAAGTCGGGTCGCTTTGCCAGTCGCTCAACCGGGAACCCATGCGAATGAATTCAATACCAACGCGAAACTCCCCGGGCTTCCCACTCTATGTGACGCTTGACGTATTCGATGCGGGCGATACTGTACAGCTCCTCGCTGGCCTAAGGGACTGCCAGCTTCGTGCCTGTCCGAGATGCTTGCTCCGACTCCGTGTGCTCGCCTAGAACGGCCACCGCCTCGTCTGGATATCATACTAGCCCATTCGTATGCACCCATCACATCTTTAGCTTCTTCTCCATCTCCTCGTGCACCCCCACCGCCGCCCTGCTATCCTCCCCGGTGAACACATCCTCCCACGTAATCACATCGTCCCTCCCGGCCAAAATCTCCTCGTGCACGCTGCCCAGCCCCGCGCCGCTAGGGTTTCCGCCGAGCGCCGCCGGCTTCCACTCGCCCTCTCGCGTGATCTTGAGCTCCATCTGCCGGCGCACGGGCTCCGCCACGCCGTATGCCCGGCGCAGCGTCTCCATGCGCAGGGCCTCGCGCGTCGCCTCCCACGACTTGAGGCGGGCCTCGAGCGGGTGGGCGGACGATGCCTGGTCGGTCGTGAAGGCGGAGGGGCCGACGCCCGCTCGCAGGGTGTCGTGTAGGCCCGGAGCCGACGGCGCGCCAGCAGTGTGCGAGGCGATGTGGCTAAACGAGGTGTGATGGGAGTCGGCGGGAACAATGCGGAGGGACTAGGTGTTTTCGGGTGATGTCAGAGGGCGAGGGGTTGGAGGGTTGCGGTGTTCAGGAAGGTGCTTACCATTTTGGTGGTTGTTGTCGGAGGAACGAATATGACTAGTAGTGTTTGGTTTGGCTGGCTGACGACGGAGTGGGCTTTCGAGTGCGAGCGAGATCGGTCGTCGACTATTCCGTGGGCTGGTGATGATGTTGGAGGGGATGCAGCAGGCAGGCCAAGTTGAGGTCGGTTGCTGTGTCGAGATGCAGCTCAAGGCTCCAGCAGCCTCGCGTTCAGCAGGGATCCCGCTGAGCCCGCCCAGCGCCAACTGGAGTGGGGCCAGAGCAGTTACGTAAGCTGCAGCTTGCTTCTGGGGTCCGCTCGATTATCCCCGGGCAACATGCTGGTTATCTCCGAGGCGGCGATGACACCCCGACTTCACCACGTTGCGGATTTTATCGACTCACGGTCGCTCTCTCGCTGTCACCATGGCCTCTTCTCGCATCGCTGGAGGCCAATTGACAAGATGCGCGTTCCGTCAGGCCCGCCGCCTATAATCCGCATCGCCAATGGCACGTTCTACCGACACCAACCGAGCACCGTCTCGGCAGCAGCTGGACTCGCTCCCGCACACTCGCACCCGAACCCGGCCCTGTTCGAGGGCTTGAGCTTCGAACTGCCCTCCCGAAGCGTCACCCCCCACAACTGGTGCATCGTCGGCCCGTCGCTCTCGGGAAAGACCACCTTGCTGCAGATCCTCCGCGGGCAGCACCTCACATTCCCGCCAACAGCGCGGTCCTTTCCCTACCTCAGCACCGACGCGGTCTCCTCCCGTCTGAGGACGCCGGCTCGCGCCATCCAGTATGTCGGCTTCGACTCCCAGGGCGGCGGCGGCCTTGGCCCGGCCACGTCCACATACCTGTCTGCCCGGTACGAGTCGCGTAGGGAGATCACCGACTTCTCGCTGAGGGACTTCCTCCTGGGCAACATGGAGCTGAACCCGTCCAAGCCTCCCGACAACGAGGGCATTGACGAGAGGCTATTCAAACGTGTGGTGGTCGACCTGCGGCTTGAGAGCCTGCTGGACCTGCCCGTGACGTTCTTGTCCAACGGGCAGGGACGCAGAGCACGCATTGCGCGGGCCTTGCTCACAAGTCCCGAGGTTTTGCTGCTTGATGAACCCTTCATGGGCCTGGACCCGCCAACCGTGGCGGGGTTGAGCCCGCTGCTGCGGTCTCTCGCCGAGAAGGCCAGTCCGCGACTGGTGCTGACCGCCCGGCCGCAGGACCCGTTGCCTGAGTGGATTACCCATCTGGCCTACCTGAAGACAGATGCTCGGATCGAGTCCATGGGTGACAAGGAGACCGTTATGGAGAGCTTGAGGAAGTACGTGCGGGATGTCCGAACCGGGAAACGCGCCGAGGACGAGACCCTTCCGGTGCATGCGCTGAGCGAGATGGGCAAGACCCTTACTAGAGATGGCGTTGCAGGCGATGGTATGGCTGAGGATTTCTCAATTGGCCTTGCCACCATCCAAAGGGTGGAGAAAGCCGCGGCAGGCAAGAGTTTGGGAGAGCCGCTCATCGAGATGAACGGCTGCAAGGTCTCGTATGGTGACAAGGTTGTTCTGGGGAATTGGACCGAGGAACGCGAGGGGCATCCCGTCGGCGGGCTACATTGGACTGTCCGGAGGGGCGAAAGATGGGGTGTCTTTGGGCCGAATGGCTCTGGAAAGACAACGATTGTCTCCCTGCTTTGCTCCGACCACCCGCAGACCTACTCCCTCCCGATCAAGCTCTTTGGCCGCACCAGACTGCCTGAGCCTGGGTCTGGCCAGCGCCCCCTCACCTTCTGGGACATCCAGTCCCGCATCGGCCATTCGAGCCCCGAGATCCACCAACACATGCCTCGCAGTCTGACAATTCGGCAGGTGCTTGAGAGCGCGTGGGCCGATACCTTCCGCAGCAGGCCGACCCTTGACACCGCTGCTACGGAGCAGGTCGAGGCCACACTGAACTGGTTTGAGCACGAGCTCAATCCTGCCTTCCACAAGCAGCCGCGCTCGGCCACCCCGAGCGGCTCTGCGGCCGACTCGGTGGCATGGGCTGCCGACTACGTGTTTGGTGGGTTATCGTTCAGCGCCCAGCGCATTCTGCTGTTCCTTCGTGCCATCATCAAGCATCCCGACGTCGTGGTGCTCGATGAGGCTTTCGGCGGCATGGACGACGCTGTACGGGATAAGTGCATGCTCTTCCTTGCCTACGGGGAGGAGAAGGTGTACACTTTGGAGTCTAGGACAACAGGCCGCTCGCTGACTGGTGCCGCCGTGGTTGACAGCGCTGCGGCGAAGTCTGGGAACGTGAAAGTAGGGGGTCTCTCGGACCGGCAGGCCGTCGTTTGCATCAGCCACGTCAAGGATGAGGTACCTGACTGCGTAAGAGAGTGGCTCTGCCTTCCCGAGGCCAACACCGGACTGCCGGCGAGGTTTGGGCGACTGGACGGCCCGCTGAGGACGAGCCCAAAGCGCTGGACCGAGATCTGGGGCGTCGGTCAGGGGGCGTGAGGCAGGTATTCCATGCCTGGCCGGCATACCCGTGAATTGTTCGGTCTGCCGGACGGATTATGTTGGATGAGAATAAGATCATTGTGCAGGATTGTCACGTCACTGCGGAGAGCGCTTGTGTTCCTTTCCCTCCAAAATGAGTCGGCATTCCGGGGGCTTCAAGAACGAGCGGAGGGCGCGGATCATCACCTGCCTCTTGACATTGAGTCGAGGCTGTAACGGGCACTCGAGTCCTCCAAGTCTAAACCTCTCATCATCTCAAAACCCGAGCACGACCAGCAGTGCACCCGATCCGCTGAGTCTACGATTCCGATCAACCACCGACCCTGTGACCCGGCTTGCGATGCGTCGCCGCCAAATCCGCCTCCACCTGAGCAACAATCCGGCGCATGGGTGGCCAGTCAGTCGAGTTATCGAGGGCTGGCCTCAAAGTTTCAAGCACAAGACAGAGGTAGGCTCGAGGTAGGCTCGAGAAATCCCCGGGGTATGTCACTCTATAAACGGAGGCCCGATTGCGAGTGCTGTCTGTTGTCAAGCCAAAATTTATATTTCGTATGCTACACAGTCTATCATTAGGTATGTATCCCGCTTCCGCTCGCCAAAAACTGCAAGTCCGTTCAATTTGCGCGCTTCCCACTGCGGCGCTTGTCTCCCCTCCACGAGCCCTTGAAAAGGTGCCTCACCAAGGCGGCTGCCGGGGTGGTTCCGTCGTTGGTGCTGTTGGAGTGCGGTTGCCCCATGCCAAAGCCATCAATGGTGAGCACCAAGATGTCGCCGTACAGCCTCGGCTCCGTCATGAAGGACAGGTTTTTAGGGTGAGTCAGCGAAGGATCGTACTCCTGCAGCTGCTTGAACACCACCTCGCTCCAGGCGGCCGGCCCCGTCGAGTTCATAACTTCGAAACTGGTCGGCTTCAGCTTTTCGAACGGAACCTGGTGCTGGGCGGACAGATCGTCGAGGGCCAGGAGAATGCGGGCAACCATCTTGCGGAATACGGAGTGGCCGGGTGCCGCAGCGATGGTCCACTGGCAGAACTGGACCCAGTGGATGATGTCGGCCCAGCCGTTGCCGTCACGCCTGTCAAACTCGATGCCCACGACCACCGAGACCTTGTCACGAAACTCCGGAGGCACCCAGTTATTGATGGGCTTCAGCGCGACCGTGTCGGTGTCGGTATAGACACCCCCTTCGGCCTCCAGGATAAGGTAACGGAGGAGGTCTGATTTCATGCCGACATTGGGCATCTTGTTGTACGCCTCGATGATGCGAGGGTTGTCGCCAAAGTACTTGTGGACGAAGTCGTCGCCGCCTTTCCGGCTCATGAGGGTGCTGCGGATCGGCTGGTGAGCGGGCCGCGTCTCTCATCTCAGGAGCAGAGGGGACACTTACTAGGCGTAATCGGTGTTCATGGCGAGCCAGGTGGGCGTGTCCTCGAGATTCTTGGGGTTGGGGACGAACTTGGCGGCATCCGCTTCCTTCTTGGGCAGCATGATCTGCCAGATCTTGGGCGGGATCTCGTGGCTGACATTGGCCGCGGGAGCCTGGGTCGGATGGCGCCAGGCGTCGGACGTACTGGTCTCGGTGGGGGAGGGGGCCACGGGAGTGTGAAGGACACTCGTGCTCTGAGCTCCCTGGACCCCGTTGGAGTCGGCGGCATCCTGGGCGGGCGAAGGGTGGACCGGCGGCAGATGGGCGGCCGGGCGCGGGATCGAGGTCATGTAATCGATGCCCTTGGCGAAGCCGCCGTAGACCCAGATGGCGGCCATGACGAGAACGAAGCCGACGCCGACGGCGCCGTAGACGCGGTGGCGGCGGCGGGTGACATGATGGAGAAGCTGCGCCGGCAGCGAGGAATTCGCTACCTCATGTTGCGACATGATCCAGTCGAGAGGGAACAGGGCGCGATGGCAACGCGACAGCCCTCTGCGAGAGCGTGAGGTGCATTGGGAAAAGGAGATAAATTGGGCGACGTTGTCAGCGAGCGGGCCAGGCTGCCGTTGGCTCGCATCGCTTCCCAGGTTCCCTGCTCAGACTCAGAGCTCACCCGTGGGCCACCCCGGGCCCACGGTGCCTGGGGTCCGGAATACGAGCAGGGCCAGACCCCCTTTCGCGCGCATCAGCAGGGTTCAGCGCCGCTGTGCCAAGCGCCCGGAAACGAAGCCTGGCGAATGGGAGCCCCGCCCTCGCCCTAAAAGCGGGTTTGTCGCATCGAGATGGGGTGGAGAAGCGGAATTGCGCTATGCCAGAAGGACGGACCCGGAGAAACTCAAAAGTTGCCGCTTGCGGCTGAGAAGGCGGTGCTGAGAGATTGACATTAGCATTGATCCTTCAGAAGGCGGCCGAGACGGGACTTTTCCCCATCGGCTCCGCAGTCCCCTTCCGCCGTGTCTAAAAAAAAAGGACAAGGGAGTGGGGCGCACAGGGGAAGCGGGAGCTCCCGGCGCAGACAAAGACCCAAACCACCGGGTTTCCGCCGTCAAGCAAACTTTACAGCACACACAGTACAGAATACTAGTTGGCAAAGCTCACAAAGGCCATTCTGTCATTGTGTGTCGGCTTGGCCAGCCCCTGCAGTCTCGGGGGTTGCATAGTGTTTGGCGCGGGGCTTGGACTGCATTTTGCACTGTCCATGCCCAAATCAGGGAGGCACCCACGATTTCCAGCCTGAGGTTGACCAGACACTTCGGACAGCTTGGGAATTCCCAACTTGAAGGAAACCTACATTTCTTGCGGGCCAGCGGCCTGGCGCTTCACATTCGGTCCTGCTCTTTTGCGGCTGTTTCGTCGACATCATCTAATCCAGCAAGGCGAAATTACCTGCGTACTCACACCCGTCCATGCACGACATGCTCGGCAAAGGGCCTCCAGCGATCCATGACATGGTGTCGATGAGTCCATAAGTCGTTCACCGCAAGCGGCAATCCAGCGGCCCCATGGCCGATTCAAGTTTCTCGTCGTGTCCCACCGTCTATCCCAAGCACTGCTCAGGGATAGCCGTGATGTGGTACTCCTACTGTAGTAGGAAACCCCGAAGGGCGACGCTGGTCGACGCATGGGTCACCCCGAGGCTCGAGGTACGACGTGCTTGTCGTTGGCCTTGGAGGGTGGGAACGGCGGGCGAACACTACAAACACGGTGCATGGCTGGCCCGTGGCCAGATTGATGCACGCCCCCAGGATTCGATAGCTCTGAAGTCCCCTGCCTGCGGTCATGGGGATGTGGCGTCGGCACGATCCCTCCTAGCCATTTTGCGATCTAGTGCAAAGACCGTCATAGGCGCCATCCTTGGTTCTAGTTGGCCGGTGTCTGGTTCACCAACCACGAAGAGGAGCTCGCCCCGGTCGATGAATGCCTCATTAGAACTATTCTGGGCAGCGCGCGTTCTGCGCAAATGGCCTCTTCAGGTAACGGACTACCTCGGTAGCCAGCCGGGATTCAGGTCTTCGGTTATGATTCTAGACACCTAGAAATTCGTCACTGTATTACCGACCTATATGTTTGTGACGGGTATCGATACGTTGGGCCTTTGACTGTAAATCTTAAGTCGGTAGAGAGAAGTGTAGCTAGAAGCTATAACGTGCGTTATAAGCGAGTCGGTCATATAAGCGAGTCGGTCAGTTTTTGACCGCGACGCGTCCTCCTACATTCAACATCAATTTCCTCCACAACC
>FTCU01002292.1_pt1 | contig 36756 bp, 35 predicted proteins | sample 1639521 | NCBI WGS metagenome assembly FTCU01 (sample SAMEA3914864, study PRJEB12502) | metagenome | biome: forest; material: soil | place: USA | collected 2012-03-12 | depth 0.3 m
GTGCCAGGTGTTTGTTGCGGCTGTTTGAGCCTGAGGGACGCCGAGCTGCTGTGGGGTCCGGGTGAAATTCAGTGGGATGGGCGCTGCCCGCTGTGGGGCGCCATGTGGGGACCCCCCGTAGCCGCGCAAATGGCGGGGCAGCGCATCGAGGCAGACCGACATCGCGGCGAGCGCGGGGCACATTTCCCCTTCTCCAACTGCGCCCAGATGGGACGGGACAGACGGCCACTTCCAGGTTGTTGTGTGCTGTAATTCCCAAAGTATTCAGGGGTTAGGAAATATATAAGGGGCCTCCGCCTCTAATTGACTTTTTGCGTTTACCCTTCTTTGCTCCATCTCTCTGCTTGACTTGACTTGGCTTGACTTTCTCTTGACCTGTTTCTTAGACCAACGAACACCACCCACTCCACCCCACATCACCACCACTACCACATCTCACAACTTCAGTCACAATGTCTCGGCCGTTACAAGGAAAGCTCGGGATTGTAACCGGTGCCTCTCGGGGTTAGTTCTCTTCTTCTTCATCCTCCAAACTATCAACTGACAACTTATCAGGCATCGGCGCCGCCATCGCCGAGAACCTCGCGTCCAAGGGCTGCGACCTGGTCATCAACTACACCTCGGCCTCATCGACAGAACTAGCCACCTCCTTCGCCGCCCGTCTCTCCTCCACATACAACATCCGCGCAGTACCCATCCAAGCAGACCTCGGCACGCCCACGGGGGGCGCCTCCCTCATCTCGCAGGCGCGCGAGCACTTCACCACCGACGGCCGCTTCCAGATCGACGTGCTCATCAACAACGCCGGCATCGCCCGCAACGCCATGCTCGCCGAGGTGACTGTCGAGGACTTCGAGGCGACATACCGCGTAAACGTGCTCGGCCCGCTGCTCGTGGTGCAGGCCGCGCAGCAGTACCTGCCGACGGACCGGTCCGGGCGCATTGTCAACATCTCGTCCGTGTCCTCGTCGACAGGCTTCGTCACGCAATCGGTCTACGGCGGCACCAAGGCGGCCGTCGAGGCCATGACGCGCACGTGGTCGCGCGAGCTGGCCGAGCGCGCCACCGTCAACGCCGTCAACCCGGGGCCGGTCGAGGGGCCCATGTACAAGCTGAACAAGCCCGAGTTTCTCGAAAACATCCACGGCTTCGTGCTGCACACACCGCTGATGAAGGCGAGGAAGGGCGTCGACCCCGACGAGGTGGTCCAGGACGCCAAGGAGAGCGGCGGGCGGCCGGCGTGGGCTAAGGAGGTGGCCGGCATCGTGGGCATGCTGTGCGGCGAGGAGGCGGGCTGGTGTACGGGGCAGGTCGTGTGCGCCAACGGGGGCATGGTGATGCTGCATTAGTTGTTAATTGCAAAGTAATCACAATTAACATCGTGGCAGGCAGGCCTTCGGTGTCAGTAATAGTCATGGTTCTGACTATATATGCTAGTGGTGCGCAGGATGTTACTGAACTGAATGGGTTGGCAACCTTTTGATGGTCGTCGGCCGAGGCAGACACTGCACAGCCTCTGACACTTGACGACATGTCCACACAAACAATGATTACTGTTGTGTGCTTTGTAAAGTGACGCCAATTCCAAGCATTGAAGTGCTGGTGATATCAAGCATAGTAGTAAATGCTCCTCCAATACCTCGCGATCTCTCTATCAGTCGACTCATTGAGCTTCTCTTCCGAGGCCACGTCGATATCGGGAGTGACTTTGGAAAATGCGAAGGTGTGGAGAGTCCAAGTGGACCAGCAGAGACTGTATTAAGTGGCGAAGCGTGTGGGCAAGTGTTCTGGCCTCTGTTGCCTGGTTAGCTTGTCTCTGGAATTACAAGCATCTCCTTCTTGGTGCCCATACCTTCGGGTGTTTCCAAGGTATAGAACATGTCATTTGGGGCCCAGGACGTGCGGGAAGAGAGGGCTTGGATTTGGGAGCCAACAACCTCGATTTTTACCTGACTCGCTCCGCCACTATCTAGAGAAGAGATGGTTGTGAGAGTCAGTGAGGTACGTTGGATGTGGCGGCAAAAACCTGGAAAAAGGGATAGAGACGTATGTAGGTAGCCATGAGTTGGCAGCGATTTGCTGAACGTGGGGGACAGAAACATACAGTACCAGCGCATGGGGGACGTCCCAGTCGCAGGATATATTTGGCTAAACGTGAGTATGACAAGGCGGCCGAGACTGAGAGTGAGAATGTAAGGGGGCTTTCTGTCTTTGTCGGACCTCCGCTGGTGTAAGGATATCCACCGTTCAGACGTCTCAGAACCCCGATAGCCGGCAGCCATTATCGTCCTGGGAAGTGATTAGACCTTGGACATATAGATGATTTGCGAAAGGTGGTACGAATTACCATTTTCGCCGAGAAATCATGGAGAGGATGGCACGGTCCTCCGAGGTCGGCTCAAGGGCGTCACGAAGAGACGAAGCCAAAGCCTCAGTAACGCCCTTCGGGGGCGATGTGGTGACCTGCACGGCCTCGTTGACGGGTTCTGATACACCAACGCCAAGTAGGTCTTGGCTCACCGGGCTATAATCCTCATGTTCATGTTGGCTTCCAGATCCATGGACCTGTGTCAGGGCGTAGGGAGAATCAGGCACATCTGGCGTCAACTGTGGAATTGTATCAACGGTTTCAGTCAAGGAGATGGCGCCAGGGTCAGGTTCTGCTGGAGCAAGTGCCTGGCCTCCGCCCAGAGGGGGCGCTGACTCGGCTTCTGGCACCAGGTCAGCTCTTGTGTGGCGCGAAGTTCTGTCTTTGAGGACAAAATCGGCCAGTTGGCCCTCATTTTCTTCCTTGTCGAGAACAACGAGAACCTCCTTGACGTTGCGCCGTGACAGCACAAGTTCTTCAACCTTTCCGTGGATGTCCTCGAGCCGTGACTCGATATGTCCCGTTCGAGATCTACGCAGATGGTTCAGGTTAGAAAGCTGGCGGTGCGGATGTAATAGACAGCTTGTGATGTTCAACGACGAACTCAGTCAGGGCTGCCAGCAAGTTGGACAGTATTGCCGTCTGGGCAGCGATGCGCTTCCGTAGCAAGTCGACCTGCTTAGACTTGAACGAAAACTTGACCACCTTCCAGAGCTGGGTGGCTGAGCCGGCCGTCTGGGTAGCACGCGCCTTATCAAGAATTCCTTGCACATCGGCGAGGGTATCGTGGCAGTCGGCGACGAGCTTGTCGAAATCGGCGATCCAGGCAGGCGGGATAGTGCTCACGCGCGGCGTCTGGAGCGCGATCTTGACGTGGCCCAGGGCGGCGTAGAGAGACGCCAGCTCGTTAGACAGACATTGGACCTCCTTGGGAGCCTCACGGACGGCGTCAACGAACTCGGAGAGAGTGGTGAGGAGGCGGATAGAGAACCCCGCGAGCGAGCCAATGGAGGCAGCGAGGGAGAGCGGGTCCATGCCGTGAAGACAGAGTCAGTGGCCTGGGTACGTGAGGTGTCTGAAGCTACGGAATCAAGAGTGACGAGTAGAAATTCAGATCGCTCGTGTCACCGACGACCAGGTACGTTTCTGTGTACAGAATGAGTCGAGGGTTCTGAGACGCGCGAGCTCCTTGGGGGCTGAGGCTGGATTGGAAGTCTTGTTGGCTGCCTTCAAAGAGGGGGTGGCTGCTCACGTGTAGCAGTCGGGAGCCAGTCGAGTTCTACTCTGCGAACAGCCTCAGATCAAATCGCGAAGGACGCCGTCCGCGTTTCGACATGGCGGCGACCATCACTCTGACCGACCGGACCCGACCCCCTTCACAGCCAGGTGGCGCGCCCGCTTCTTCGGGCATTGTCTCTCGCAAGCAGATATGAGGTCTAATATTTTTAGGTGATATAAATACCGTATTGAGTTATGAAACAAATGTCAAACAAATCTCTTTTTCATCCAGGACGCAGCCTTGGTGCCATGGATGTTGGATGTTGGACGTTGGTGGTGGTGTCAGTGAGCTCCATACCTTAATGGAAGCCCACTCACCCCGCCACCGCCCATGCGGGGTCCTAAAATTTAGCCCCGCGTTCTGACTGCAGCAGCACCCGCGTCAAGCAATCCCCGCCAATTGCCAGAGCTAGCCGCTGCGCTCCAGACCGACCTCTTCACCTCGCCTTCTCACTCACCTTCCTCATACTCAAAGACACCCTTCCAAGCTCATCAATCTCCAAAACAACACAACACACCACCGCAGCCCTCAAACAAACCCACTAGAACCGCCCAAAATGACAACAACAGCCCCACCGCCATCCACAACCCCAGACCCCTTCGACACCCTCCTCACCCTCGAAGACCAGTTCTACAACCAAGGCTACGCCGAAGGCACAGCCGACGGCGAGCTGGCCGGCCGAACTGAGGGCCGACAGCTCGGCCTCGAGCGCGGGTTCCAAAAGTTTGTCGAGAGCGGCCGGCTGCAGGGGCGAGCCATCGTCTGGGGCAGTCGGTTGAGGGGGCAGCAGCAGCAGGATCAAGGGGCAGGGGGGGATGCTGAGAGGAAGGAGGGGGAAAGTGAGGTGATGGCGTTGCCGCCGCTGCTGCCGGCGGGAAAAGATGGTGAGGCCGCGGCTTCGCGGCTGGCCAAGCACGTCAGCACGCTGTACGCGCTGGTCGAGACGGAGAGCTTGTCGACCGACAACACCGACGAGGCGGTGGATGATTTCGACGACCGGTTGCGGCGGGGGCAGGGGCGGTTCAAGGTTATCGAGCGGATGGTTGGGGAGGGGGAGCAAGGCCGGCCGAAGGGCGGAGATGGGCATGCGCACGATCCTGGGTCGGGTGATGGGAAGGAGGAGGCGGGATTGGATGTTTAGGGTGTTGTTGGATGCCGTTGGGAAGTATATACCGCTGTTGGCAAGGCACCACAGCACTGAGAGCACATGTTCGCCGTTTCAAATGCACACTCTATTTCGCCTCGTGGTCGACGTTATGTACACGCTCTCAACCTGGGTCACCGTCCCCTCCTCCCACCCTTATACGAACGACCTGCACGGGTAGCTGTGCGCTGTTAGCATCATCTCTTGACACCCAACTAAGCCGACGGTAAAACTCACTCCTCGCTGTACGACTGCTCCGAATCCAGCCCGTACTTGTGGACATTCCACTCCCCGCTCGCCAGGCTCTGGCCGCTCGGCAGCGGCGGCAGCCCCCCAGTCAGCTCCAGCACCCTCTTGGCGGCCTCGACGCCATTGTTCTCCAGGTACACGGCGACGCCGCCCTCCTTGCCGGCCTCCTCGGCAGCCACGAGGGCCTTGTCGCCGGCCTCGCCGATCAGGTCGACGCGCGGCTGGGCGGCGCTGCCGACGGTCAACAGGGCAACCTGCTGGGCCTGGCCGACAACGCTGAGGCGCGGGTAGTTGCGGCGGGCGTCGCGCTTCCAGTACGGGTTGTCGGCGATGTCGCCGGCCGGGATGGTCACGGGGTCGTCATACTGCAGCGGGTCGTTGGAGCCCGGGGCCGGGACGCGGTTGTAGGGGTTGAGGGGCACGCCGTTGGACCGGTTGGCGTCGATGGCCGTCGCGCGGCGGATGCGCTCCCAGATTCCCTTGGATTGGACGGTGTATTTCTGGAGGGGTTAGCTCAATGTCATGTGGCAGGGCATGTCATGGAGACGAGTAGATGGTGGTCTGCTGGGGCGAGGCGAGGCATATCCGGTTTGGCGCAGGCAAATGAACGGCGGAGGGGGAATGGACACACCTTTGAGATGCTCACGGCCTCGCCTGCAGCTTTCGCTGCCACCTTGGACGCCATGGTGGCAGAATTCTCGAATCGGTGGACGAATTCGAGGTCGGGATGGTCTCTCTCCAGCAGTCGATTCGACGTCGACGCAGGTCTGGGCGTTGGCAGCTGGCTTGGCCGGCCAAGCTCCACAACCGGGGTTTAGCCGCAGCGGGTGCGCATGGGCCACGCGCTTATTGCTGCCGAGACACACCCGCTGTCTTCAGCGGAACCTCTTCTCTCTTCCGAAGAAACACACTCGCGCCTTGCACGCACAAACACCGAAATTACACCATCACCCCAGCGTGTCGCGGACCCGCCGCAGCGTGCCGGTTGACAGCTGCGGATCCAGCGGACATCCACCAGCCCGTTTCTGGAAGATTGAGAGGGCGCCCGCGCAGCTGAGAGGGAGGGTGGGTGGTATCACCGGTCTGAAGGTTATTGGATCGCCATCTGTCAGGCTGCTGTCTTGGACTGCTGTGGCTGCACCCAGCGGTCGACACGGACTCGGTCCATGCTGTTTGCAGATACTCTTCCCGCCGCGAGGCTATCGGGCCGTCCCCAAGTCCTGCCGTACCGAATTGACTCGACAGGCCCCCCCGACGGCACTTCCCACCTCCCCGTGCTCCCACGGACCTTTTTTTATTCCTGGCTGCTTGTGCTGCGGGTGCTGCTTGTGCTCTGCCGCAGCGGAGCTGCCTCGCAACCGAACATTCATCCCCCTCCCCCGTCCCCTGCTGCCCTGGGCCTCCTCTGGGGCCACGCCACACCGTGATTGGTCAGCTCCTGCGCAACCAGCTCAACGTCCTGTTTACCTCCCCAAGCTCCCGACTTCCTCTTGTTCCCTCCCTCTCTCTCGTATCTGCTCGTCGGCCTTGCACCCCGTCTGAATCGCCGTCGCAACCCGTTCGCGACCTTCATTTTGCCTCCTTGCAGCCCCCAGCCCCCCGTAAACAAGCCCACTCTTCCCATCCGTCAGCTGTAAGCCGCGGCGCAAACTCGCAGCGCGCAACCACCATCCATCATGCCCATGGAACTGCGCAAGCGCAAGGCCGCGGCCGCGCCGCCGCCGCCAACCACCAAGAAGCCGGCCAAGGCACCCAAGACGGCAGCGGTTCCCAAGGCTAAGAAGGAGGTGCCAGTCAGAGAGAAACCCGCCGAAGTCGCCGAGGCGGCCACCAACGGCTCCCCGGCCGCCGCCAAGCCCGCCGTCGGCGACACCATCTCTCTCGACGGCTTCGGCGGCGAGATTGAGACCAACGAGGGCACCAAGACCACCCTCAAGGCTCTGGTCGACGCCAGCAAATCCGGCGTGGTCCTCTTCACCTACCCCAAGGCCTCCACCCCGGGCTGTATGTCCCCATGCGCATCGCATCCCCTTCCCCCACACAAAACTACTGACACTAACCCCCCTGCTTGCCACACAGGCACCAGACAAGCCTGCCTCTTCCGCGACGCCTACACCACCCTGAGCACCGCCACAGGCCTGGCCATCTACGGCCTGTCGACCGACTCGCCCAAGGCCAACACGTCCTTCAAGGACAAGCAGAAGCTGCCCTACCCGCTGCTGTGCGACCCCGCCGCGACGCTCATCGCCGCCGTCGGGCTCAAGAAGGCCCCCAAGGGCACCACCCGCGGCGTGTTTGTCGTGGACAAGCAGGGCAAGGTGCTCGCTTCGCAGCCCGGGGGGCCCGAGGCGACGGTGGGGGTTGTGCAGGCTTTGGTGGAGGGGGGGTTGGCTGCTGGTGGTGCTGGTGAGGCGGAGGAGGTGAAGGAGAATGGGGATGGGGCGGCGGAGAAGGTGGAGGAGGAGGTGAAGGAGGCGAACGGTGATGGGAAGAAGAGTGAGGAGGCGGCGGAGGAGGAGCCCAAGGGTGAGGCTGCTGAGTGAAGGGAGGATGAATCAGTGAATCTGGGGGTTTCCTAGGTTGTCTTTCGGAGAAAAGTTGTCAACTGAGCGTTGTACGAGTATATAGGTATTATTCTCTTTGTGTTTGTCGACTTTTAGTTTCTGGTAGCGACGGCAATTCGACATTTCTCTTGCTCATAGCCGTATTCTCACTGTCCTCCCCCGTCTGCCTCCTATGGCGCCGGGCCATTCGCTTCAGCGGGCTCGTCGCTACATCACTGTTTTCCATTGTCCTGTTGTGGTGGTTCTTGCTGCCGTGACTGATGTTGTTGCTTACTTTGCCGACTGGCCTTCTATGAGAATGCTCAGCATCGTCGCGCGGCGCATTGTGTGTAGATTGAAGAAAACACACGAACCGACGGATAGGTGAGATACAAGTGAAAACAACGAGAAAAGAAAATGAAACGAAAAACGGGAAAAGAAAAGAGGGAAACAACTGGGAAAAAGGGGTAAAGAGCAAGATGATCCAGCAACTCACCGCATTCATCTTGGCCGCGCGAATCGACGACCGCGTGTACCTGCACCCAGCCCAATCATCAGCATCCCACTCAAGTCAAAGAAATATGAGATATCCTTCAGACACTATGTAAATCAAATCAATTGCTTACATGAACAAGACACATGCCATGGTAAACGCGGCCGCTGGCGCCATAATGGTCTAACCGCCGCTGATCAGCGTCAAAAACCACAGATCAAAACCAGCGAGATGACATACCCGTGGATTGATGCTACCTCTGGCCATTGTGTTCGAGCCTCATTCTCTGCGATGTCCGCTATCAATCGGGTTGTGTTGAGTGGCGTCGAGTTGAGAAGAGGTCAACGGGAGGAAGACCGCTGCGGGCTGCAGCCGAGATTTATTTTACTCGACCACATGTCGCATGATTTCAGTTAGGATGGGCCCATCTTTGCACTCACTGCCTGAAATGCACCACGCGCAGCAACCCAAATCATCTGGCACCAACAAATACACTCGAATCTTCTATCCTTCTCCCCTGCTAAATGCTCACTACCAAACCTTGTATACAACCCAGCAAGCAGCCTGCCTCCAGCCCCCAATATATGCAGCATAGTGTAAAGCCCACCCATATCGCCATGCCCCTGAACGCAAACTCGCAATGGAACGAACCCGACCAGCCCAGAAGAGCGAGAGAGAGAGAAAGAAGAAGAAAAATCAGAGTTAAAAGATGCACGGAAAGTGTGTCCAGTAGATGCTCGCCTGCCTTGCCTGCCTGCCAAACAGAAAAGAAGAGGAAAATAAAGACAACAAGATGGGTACGAGTGTTACATGGACTGCCTGAGATTAATTGTATCACATCAGGAAAGTCCCGCCTCGTCATCCATCTGGCGGTCGTTTCTTGGTGGCTTCGTGGGATTGAGGAAAGGGGGTGGGTATATCGTATGGAAAGGTGCGCCAAGGAGATTCCGCATCTTGAGAAAATGGGTATTTGTTGACGAGAGAGAGAGGGAGTGATTCGCATCCGATGTCTAAATATTGTATCCCGCCTGGCCCGACCAGATCCTTTTATGGCCCCGAGAACTCGCCCTGCGCAACTCGCTGCAGTTGGAGCTTCTCCTTGCCCATCGCGCGCGTGTGGTTGAGGTGCCGCATCACGTACTCGTATGTGAGCATCGTGACGGTGGCCGCGGGCACAGCACGCATCATGTTGGTGCCCATGCCGGCGTAGAAGGCCCTCCATCCTTCCTCGCGCAGCATGGTCCGGAAGGTCGAGACGATGCCCTTGTATTTGGGCCCCCGTTGTGGTTGCTGGCCGGCCCCGTTGACGCCCGGCTGGACGCCCCCGAGGCCCTCCATGTATTCCTGCCCCGGGATCGGCCGCCGTTGTGTCTGCAGCCTCGTGCGGATGACCTCGTGCGGGTACGTCGCGCTGCTGGCGAGGATCTTGGACATTATCGATGCCGACAAGATGCCAAACCAATGCGCCTTGTCGTCCTGCCCTGCTGCGGGCGCGGCGCCCATGGCCCTGCCGGTGAACTTGAGCTTTAGGAATTCGTAGGCGGGGAACTGAACGGCGACATGGGTGAGCCCCAGGAGGGCCGGTGTGAGACCCGAGTAAAAGGAGAGAATGCCTTCGGTCGTGTACATCTTGCGCGCCGCATCCCATGTCGACTTGTAGTGCCATGGTTGGTGGAGTGTCGGGCGCGATGTCGGCGTGTTGGCGCCCCTGGGGAAGAGCGAGTACTGCGTCCTGTCGTGGCTGGAGGATTGTGACATGAGGCGAGTCTTGATGACCCATATCGGATTCGTGACCATGGTGCTGCTGGCGCCGGCGATGATGGAGGACCAGAAGTTGACGACAAAGCCGTTGTCTGCAGAAAGGCCGCGTTAGCACCACATAACGATTTCTCGTTTTCCCTCAACACCGACAGATTTCAACACATACGGTGGTATTCGCCCAAGAACAGCTTCGTCTTGTTGTAGACTGTAAACCACACCGCCCAGGTCGGCAGGTATCCCATGATGATGGGGCCTAGGCCCCTGTACATTCCCCTTAGCCCCTCCTCCCTCCATATTACACTCGCTGTGCCAAACAATCCCTTGTAAATCCTCGGGTGTAGTGTGCCGTGTGGCGCTCCCTGGGTCGCGAAGCCTCCCTGCGCCTGGAGCTTGGTCTTGATGACGTCGAGGGGGCATGTGACAATGCCGGAAGTGAAGCCGCCTATTGCGCCGGCCAGCGCATTAAACTGCGAGTTCGAGGCGTTCACGGCCCATCGCTCCTTGAGGGTGAGGCGGGTCGGATCCGTCATGGCTGCGGCCCCCGCAAACGCCGGAGAGCCGGACCCTTCTGATGATGCTGTTGTCGGCCGAGACTGCGATACCTGAGACCCAGACCGTGCTACCCCATATTCCGGCGGAGAGGCGGGCGCGGACTGTCCGTGTGGGGAGAGTTGTTCGTTGTGAGACATGCCGCCTTGGGAGCGCGGCAGAGTCGGAGGGCCCGGCGGGGAGGAGGGGATGGTTGCGCCGGTGTTGAGGTCTGCGTCTAGGCGGGCTCGAATGTCACGGCGGGGTTCTCGGAGGGTAGGCGGTGTCGTCGGCCAAGTCGTGGAGCGGCCGTGGTGATATCATCGAGGGGCTGCCCCCAATGCGAGTCTGCTGGACTGCTGCGATTCCCTCTGGTGCCGGTGTGCGGGGAAGGCACCCGCGCGGGCAGGGAGGGGATCGTGGCTTGCGGCTAAGGATTGTCAAGTCCCATGGGCTCGAGAGTGGGCGCGCGGGGGTCGTGATATGGAGGGGTCCAAGTCCGGCCTGCAAAGATAGGGCGCAGGTTGTGAGCCCCTCGGTGGCAGCCGGGAATTGGGTCGAGAGAGTGGGAGAGCGATGGTGGAGGCACTTGGAGGGACCTGGAGGGCCTTGAAAGGGAAATCCTCTTGCTTGGCACAAGTGCAGCAGGTGGGTCGCTGGTGGATTGCACAATCGGGGGCCTGCGGAGGAGGGCAGAATACAGAATCCAAGAACAGCGGATGGCCGATACGTCCGCTGGGCTACTTGTATGTACAGAAGTGGCCCAGAAAACCTGGTACTTGTTCGTAAGTAAAAAGGATCAAATGTCGTCTTTCAGCGACTTGCAAGACCCGGTCGGATCGTCCCGGCGGGCTGGATTCGGGCGGGTTCAGCAACGAATTGGTGAGCACGAGGGCAGCCGAGACAGTTGCAGCAGAATGCAGAATGCCGAGGTGTTCGCTGTCTGCGGCGGTGTTGGAAAGTCTTGGGTGTTCCGAAAGAGGAAGCGAAACGCTAAGACAGTTGGCGATGCAACCCTTTCCTGTTTTTTTTTGTTTTTATTTCTTTCATCCCAAGAGCTGCTGAAACATCGTTGGGTAATGACTCTGTTGGGCGACTCGGGTCTTTCTTGTTTTTCGCCCGCTTGGAGACCCCTGTGATCAAGGCCTGACGCTGTCATTGAAGGCGCTCTGCGCTGCGTGCAGGATGCGGGTTGCTGACCCTGGGGTGGCCGTTATTACCTCATCGTGCCTGGTTCGGGGCTTCGGTGCAACATTACGCGGCGAATTCCGTAGAGCCGTCTTCTGTAATACCGTACCGTTACCGGGTCTGGGTTCGTTACCGTATTTATCAACCCTAACCCGTACCACTCAGGCCGCAACTCAGGCACCCACGGCTTTTCCCGGGAGAGCTTCGCAGCAGCAGCTAACGTCTGATTTCGCGGCAATTTGGTTGATTTGGTGATTTGAAGCTCACCACGTCCCCGCGAACCCTCCCCCGCGAACAACCCCCAACCGCCGCCATGCCTATCGCACCGTCTCTCGCCCCGGCCATCGCCAAGCGGCCCTGGCTCTCCAAGATGCTCATGCCGCTGGCCAACTGGTACGCCAATGCCGCCGGCTACCGCCAGATGGGTCTCCGGTGAGTCCAGTCCCCGACATCCATACCCATACCCATACCCATATCCATTGCGGCCTCAATTGGACGTCGCACCCCTCTTCGGCCCGTTTCTGACGCACAGATTCCCCTCAACCACAGCGCCGACGACCTGATCCTCGAGGAGAACGAGACGGTCCTCAAGGCCATCAGCCGCCTGGACGCCAAGGAGAACTACGACCGCATCTACCGCATCCGCCGCGCCACCCAGCTCAGCCTGCAACAGAAGATCCTGCCCAAGGCCGAGTGGACCAAGCCCGAGGAGGATTACCCCTACCTGACGCCCATCCTCGAGCAGCTGCAGAAGGAGGCCAGGGAGAAGGACGCCCTCGACACCCTGACCATCCTCAAGAAGCACTAAGTGACGGCTCGCGAGGAGGACGACGAGGAAGGGGAGCGGTTGTGGCCCAATGATTGGATGAGCACGACACTGTACTTTATGGGGCGGTGGGCAGACACGCCGCGAAGGAAATAGAGAGGAGGCGTTGGTCAGGGAGGGGTTGCCGCTGTCGATGACACGGAGGAGTTGGCAGGCTTGTATGTGTATAGAATCTGGTCCGTCAATCAGAACCTGCTCGCCCGGTTTCACTGGAATCGCCGTGTGTGCTCCCCCTCCTTGACCGCCATTCGCCCCCAGCACGGCAACCTTCCCTCAACAAATCACACTGGATGAGCTGTAACCTCCTCGATATTGTCTGCTGCCAGGGCACGACCGCCACGTGCTTTCACCGGCACGGCAAGCAATACGCATAGCATTACATAGCTATTCCTACTCCAGCCCCATCCACCCAAATACCTGCGTACCAAGTCGCAACCAAGCAGCTCTACGCCAAGCCAAAAAAACTCACCCTTCAGCCATCACAATCCCTCCTCAAAGAGCAGCATATGACACTCCCCAAGCCCACCCAGTGAGTGACAGAGCTGAGCCAGTTCCAAAACCGATTGTTTGTATCCATCACTCGTGATTGAGCATCACCTAGTGCTCCAAACACCCAAATACGGGACATGACGTCTGTCATAGAACCCGCCCTAAAAACCTCATTCTCTCTGAAACAACGTACGAAGGGGCTGACGCCAGCGGAAATCCCGAGCAACAGCTCAGCTCACTAGGCTGCTCCCCAATAAATTAGAAGGATAGAAATGATGGTAACAAAAAAAACACCCCGAAGGAACCCGTCTTGGCCTCCCTTGCCCCTTCATAACGCCAGTCTCGGAAAAAGTTGGCCAGTCAATGTTCTGTCGTGTGTGTCGTCCGCTGTCGTACAAGAAAAACTCTAGGTCAGGCAGGCTTCCCCCGCTCTCAAACGCCGTTCTTTTCGGATTTCATCAGGAAACAAAAAGCAGAAGATGAAGGAAAAGACGGCCGGCCTAAACATTGCCGCCCTTCTCCTCGGTATCGATATGCCAGACGACGTAGTTGGGCAGGCCATAGACGCCGTAGCCGGCTCGCTTGGCCATCTTGGCGAAGCCTTCTGTCTCGGCCTGGTTCTCGAAGGCGTAGGCGGGGAAATTGATGCCCGACCGGTGGACGTCTGCCTTGACGATGATGTTGACGCCGCCGATGCCGTCGAGCTCCATCTCTTCGTCCTTGTTGCTCCGCCAGTCGCCCATCCGGCACATGTAGGTCCGCCCCGTGTCGAACTGCGAGTAGCCTATCTTGAAGTTAGTGGATTTGAAAAACGACAATCAGGCGACGGTCCAGGGTGAGGGCGCACCTTCAACGATGACCGTGTCCTTGGAAAGGCTCGCAGCTAGCTTGCGGGCCTTGTCAGAGTCGACCCAAGAGTTGTAGTCAACTGCCACGCCGGTTAATTGGCTGATGCGGTGGTACGGAGCGGGAGAGAACCAGACTTACATCTGCCTTCAATATCACGGCCGTTCTCGTAACGGTGAAACCAGATATCTGCCCAAGATCAGCTCATGTACCACAAACACACGAGAATAAGGGGCCATACTGGGAACAAGAATATCCCTATCGTGGGCGATAAAGTCCTCGATAATCTTCTCGGGGCTATCGACGATATCCACGTCTCTCCAGTACACCCACGAGTGCTCGGGCTTGAGGGCCGTGGCCAAGAGGTAGTTTCGGGCCCTGCCCATGGCCTTGCGGCGCGGCGCCTGGGCCGCGAAGCCGTGGCGGTCCTGGACGTCCTGGCTCAGCGTGAACCCGAAATCCTTCTCGACAATCACGATGCTCCCAAAGGGAACGCCGTCTGGACGCTTCTGGATCCGGTCCAGCTCGGCGGCAAGAACGGCGAGGGTGTCATCGGTAGTGTCGCCCACGAGGAACCCGAGGTCGATGAGATGGTGGGGGTACGTGAGCTTGGCGAGAAGCTCAAAGTACTTGATGAGATAACGAGAGGCGTCCTTGAGCGGGGTGAGGATGAGGACTCGTTCTTCGTTTTGCACGGCCTTGGTGGTGGACTTGATCGGATTCAGGTTGATATGCTGGATCGAGGAGGATTTGACTTGGAGCGGGGCGTGGTGGTTGAAGATGACGGGGGTACGGAGGTGAGATGACCACGACGCCTGCTCGTTCGCCGACATATCCATGGGCGACTTTGACGGGCCCCAGCAGTAGAAGCTGTTGTGTAAAAGAGACGAGTGTTAGCAATCCGCTCCCCCAAATACCAGGTGGCAATGGCACGAGACCGGGGAAATCGAACCGTTGCATCTCAGACGCAGAGCCGCGGATGCCGCGCCAAAGGAATAGTATGCTGCCGATAAGAGCGATGAGTAGGAGGAAGCGCTTCCTGGCCAGCAGCACCCATATCGCCCTCGTCGGCGGCAGACTTGATCGTGCTGCCTTCCAGCTGACGCCGTTCTTGGGAAGCAACATGTCGGGATATCTGCCCATGGTTCTCGGTGCCACCACACGTGGTCAATGGCGTGGCTGTGAGGCGCGGCCCGCCGCGGTCGTCTGTTCCTGCGTCGGGCGGGTGGAGGTGGGATCGGGCCGAGCCGACGCTGGCTGTTGTCGTGATCGGTCGTGGCGGTCGTGGCTGGTGGTGGCCAGTTCGTGAAGCACGCAAGCGTGGGCGTGGTCGCGGGTCGCGGTGATCTGATCGTGGGAGCACGACGGCAGAGGTGTGGACTTCAGTGCAACACGGAGCACACTGGCGCCAATGGGACCGCGCTTGGGGTGGCCAATGCAAATTGCAACTGCCAGGCCGTCGGGATGGGCATGTGCTGTATCGTGTACAGAACGCAAAAGGACAGAATACTCCGTAAGTCCTCAGTCGCCTGTCGTGTCGCCGGGCGAGCAAAGACCACGAAGAGTTCCAGCCCGAACGAAGCATGCGCCAATCCACGGTTGCAGCTAACGTTAGCGCCGCCTCGCGGTAGGGGTTAATTAACGCTTGACCGGCCGGGATGAGTTGGGCCCCGGGATCCACTGCCCGTCCGTTCCAAGGTTCTGGATCGTCTGGGCCGCAACGGCCCCGCAGCAGCTTTCTTGGATTTTCCCGGCGCTGGAGAGTCGTGAGTCGCGTCGGCTACATGTATTGTGAGCCCAAATAAACTCAATAATAAGGTAGGCAACGCTCTTCTTCATTCTTGTATTTCTTCCCAAGCGTGATGTTCCCTTACATAGTAGTGTTATCACTCGAGCTATGAAATCCAGCCTCGCAGTCGAGGTCCGATGTTGACGCAACTCGCACTAATAATACGAGGTTTCTCCCGCCGATGCTCGCCGGGTAATGTCCCGGGAGGTGCTAGTCACAACTTCCAGTCCCCCAATGCAGACGCAGATGCAGATGCAGATGCAGGGCAAAGCGGCTGCTGCAGTGGGGTTCCAGCCAAGGGGGCTTGGCCTGCGAGCCCTGCAAATGCAAGCACAGGACCCCACGTGACCACGCGGGTTGACACGCACGAAGGGCGCCTCCCCGGCATATTTGGCGCGAGTCCTTCCCGCCATCCGCTGCAGCCGTGGTTTCGCCACATGTCCTCGTCTCCCTGTCTGCTCGTCCCTCCCTCGTGTGTTTTGACCAATTTCTGTAAACATGGCATCTCGTCGCTCAGCACGTCTGGCTTCCATCGTCAGCAGCACGGATCTAGCACCTCCACGGCCGCCCTCGACGGCCTCGCGCAAGCGGAAAGCGGTCACGGCTCCGACGGCAGAAGAGACACAGCCGGGGCCCTCTACGCCGCCGAGGAAAAGGACTACTAAGGGCGATGCTGCCGAGCTGCCAACGACATCTACGCCGACCGGGCCGAAGCCGGTTGCCGGGGAGGCACCTGTGCAAAAGCCGAAACCGGCAGCAGTAAATCGTCTAGCGGATCCTACCCGCACCAACGCCCTGCTTCGCTCTCCCAAGACGTCACGCATCATCGCCTCGGCGCCGGTGGAAGCCGTGCCGTCCAAGCTTCGGGCGAGCCTGAAGCCAGCGGACCCCACCGCCCCGGCAGCGACAACGACAGCCACCATCCTGGAAGAGGCGTGCGCCCACCTCATCAAGGTCGACCCGCGCATGAAGCCGCTCATCGACAAGCACCACTGCCGCGTCTTCTCGCCCGAGGGCCTCGCCGAGCAGGTTGACCCGTTCGAGGCCCTCTGCAGCAGCATTATCTCGCAGCAAGTCAGCGGCGCAGCGGCCAAGTCGATCAAGGCCCGCTTTGTCGCCCTCTTCAACGCCGCCGAGGTGGCCGTGGTAGATATTGTCGCCACAACAAGCGCCTTCCCCCGCCCCGCCGACGTGGCGTCGAAGTCCCTCGAAACCCTCCGCACCGCGGGCCTCTCCCAGCGCAAGGCAGAGTACATCCGGGGCTTGGCCGAGAAGTTCGTCTCGGGGGATCTCTCGGCCCAGATGCTGGCGGACGCGCCCTACGAGGAGCTCCTGAAGCGGCTGATTGCGGTGCGCGGGCTGGGCCAGTGGTCGGTCGAGATGTTTGCCTGCTTCGCGCTCAAGCGCATGGACGTCTTCTCCCTGGGCGACCTGGGCGTACAGAGGGGCATGGCGGCGTTTGTGGGACGGGATGTGGCGCGGCTGAAGGCAAAGGGCGGCGGGAAGTGGAAGTACATGGCGGAGAAGGAGATGGTGGAGCTGAGTGAGCCGTTCCGCCCCTTTAGGAGTGTGGCTATGTGGTATTTTTGGAGGGTGGAAGAGACGGATGTGAGCACTCTGGAATGAGCCCAGAGGAGGGAGCGCAATCCTCGATCCCGTCGTGCTGGTTTGTGGTCAGGTCACCACAACACAGCACAGCAGCCCTCCCTGTGCGACGGTTGTAGCCGTCCTTTCGCGTTTCTGGGAGGAACGGGCGCCGTGTCAGGGTGGAAACAGTGCGGTGGTACCGGAGAACAAGCTCACCCTCAATGCATCGCGACTCCCGCTGCTGGCGATCCCTGTCGATCATGCCCGGTGTTCGTCGCAAAACTTGGCAGCGGGTCGTTGAGTTCGGATTGCAAGTGTTCAGAACAACGTTGCAGTCATCTGCTTCGAGCTCGCGATTGGTGTCGGCAACCCCACCCCCTTGGCTGCTAGCTCGGTCAAGAGGAGCTGAACTTTTCAAGACTATCAGGGTGCAGGGACACACTTGCTACTGTGTGCTTACATAGTACATAGTATGTACAAGACACGGACATACGGAGGCCGCTCTGGCGGGCTGTCCACGGTACTGTGATACACGAGCGAGCCATGACGGTGTCTCGTCGCAATGGCAACAAACGGGTGTGGGATGGGACGAGGAACGAGCTTGTGCAATCCCGCTCGGTGTTGCACGGGCACACTGCAGCGCACTGCGACACAACACGAGGGACCGAACAGACGGTGCCGAGCGAGATGCTCTCCGTCAAACCCGTCGCCAGAAAGTGCTGTACGGTAATTAGGGGGTATGTACTGTGTAGTCCAAGAAGGGTTGCGCATGCGCGCTACTCTGCAAGTAGTGCAAACCCAGCGCATCTTGTTTCCGACGTCATTGCCTGCAGGTCGCAGCCAAAAACAAGCCAGGACCAAGAAACGGACGGCACGACGACAACCTATCTCGTCGGCTCGGGAGCGAGCCTGGAAGACGAGCCCCTGGCGAGCCAGCAACGCCACCCGCGTAACAGCGCAGCCATGGCTGCAAGGGGTCCGCCCCTTCCACACCCCTGTCGGAATTCGCCCAGACCGGAACAGACGGGATGGCCGCGCAAGGCACGCGTTGGTTGGTTGGTTGATCTCCAGACGTCTCCAAGGGGTCGATTCCGCACCCTTCGTCGCTCACTGGATCGAAAGAAGAATCGACAATGAGGATTTCGATGGGAGAGCCACGGATCGAAAAAACAATAATAGCAAAAACGGACGCGAGGCACCAACACCACACCGCCCCCGAGCCTGAGACACGAGGCAGCCGAGGATGGGGGGGGGGGGCGAGGATGTTTCTGCTCAGTGATCGTTAGCGCACCGTCCCAACACACGTCTCCAATTGAACCTGAATTGTATCCACCTGCGATCCACACGTGTCCAGGGGTTTGCCATGGTGCTGTTTTGGAAATTGGGCTTCCCTGGCACTGGCTGCCAGGCAGCTCGCAGGCTCTTCGTTTCGTTCGTTTCCCTCTTCCTTCCCACGCTCCATTCCATCGCCAACCCAACCCTTCACTCCTCTCGTTACTCCCATCCCGTAGCTTTTTGCTTCATACACTCGTTCCCCCCGTGTTGCGCCTCAGTGCAGAAGAAATTCAGGCACGGCCGACCTTTTTATCTCTCTCCGTTTTTTGTCTTCCCCCTTCCGAGCCCGAGCTTTCCGAGCGCCATCCGCGACGCACACACGCTCCAACCGCGAGCAATTCAACCAACCCGCCACCTGATTGACGAAGAGGTGAGAGCGTCCCGCTGCCAACTCGCATCACAACCGGGCCCATCCTTCCCTGCTTTTCACCTGCGTTTCATCTTGGCTGGGCCGGCTCTGGGCAACAAAACCAAGCTTGTTGACTTCGACTTCCCCAACCCGATCCGTGTTGCGCCACACCCTTCTCTTCCTCACTACCGCACTTTCTGCCGCACCTCGGCGGCTATCCATTGAAGTTGAATTTCTAACGGTTCATCGTCTAGACGTTGGCATAATGTTTGTCAAGCAGCTTCTTCTCGCCTCTGTGGCGATCGGCGCCGTCACCGGTGAGTGTGGAAACCCGCGATTCCTCGACGACATCAACGCACTGACACGACGCTTCTAGCCCAGTCCACATGCACGGTTTCGTCCTCGACGACGACGGTCAACAGCCAGGCCGACGCGACCAAGCTCTCGAGCTGCCGCACCGTCAAGGGCAGCATCGTGGTCGGCCCCCTTGCCGGCTCCAACCTTGACCTTTCGGGCTTCAAGGAGGTCACCGGCGACCTCAGCGTCCTCAACAATGGCGTCCTCGAGACCCTCGTCAGCTCCACCCTGACCACCGTCGGCGGCGCTTTCACCATGAACAACGTCACCAAGCTCAACACCCTCAACTTCGCCAGCCTCACCTCGGTCGGCAGCCTGAAGTGGCAGTCGGTTACCAACCTGAACGCTGTCACGCTCGGCCCCCTGACCCAGGCCGGCGAGGTGACGATTAGCGACACGTTCCTCGACACCCTGACTGGCATCGACCTCACCACCGTCCGCACGCTCGACATCAACAACAACCGCCGCCTCAAGACTTTCACCAGCAAGCTGGGCAGCCTCAGCGACAACCTCAACATCCAGGCCAACGGCATCGGTCTCGATATCAGCCTGCCCAGCCTGATCTGGATTGCCAACATGACCATTGCCAACGTCACCAAGTTCTCGGTTCCGTCGCTCAAGGTGGTCAACGGCTCGGCCCGCTTCGACTCCAACTACTTCACGTCTTTTAGCGCCCCCAACCTGACCAGCACCGAGTCGGGCGACATCTCGTTCGTCGGCAACGGCGCCCTCACTAACATGACCTTCCCGAAGCTGGCCACCATCGGCGGCGGTCTCCTCATTGCCAACAACACCGGTCTGGACCAGGTCACCTTCTTCCCCAAGCTGACTGACGTTGGCGGTGCCGTCAAGCTCCGCGGCAACTTCACCGAGTGAGCCCCGACAGCCGACCCTTGACAACGTCTTGCCTGTAAACTGACCTTGACTTTTCTAGGGTTGATTTCCCCGTGCTCAACGTGGTCAAGGGTGCTTTCGACGTCTCTAGCACTGGCGACGTGAGCAAGTCGTGCGACGCCCTCAAGAAGCTCGCTCCCACCACCCAGGGCGGTGATGGCCGTATCGCCGGCACCTTCACCTGCACCAGCAACAACGACAAGGCCAACGACGACATCAACAGCAACACCGACGGCACTAGCAGCTCCGGTGGCAGCACCGACACGGGCAAGAACAGCGCCGCCGGCGTCACCTTCAACGTCGCCCTCCTCGGCCTCGTTGGCGTTGCCGCCCTCGCCTCGGCCCTCTAATGATGACGGAAGAATAAATGCTTGCGCATTGTTGGGGGACCCTGGAGTTTTGACCAAGTCGGGAAGATGCTGTTTGGGCCGTGGCCTTCGGCCGCCACCACCACCCGTTGTCTTTTCCTTTTTGAAATGAACCTGTCTCGAGTTTTTTGCTGCCGATGATTTGGGGCCGTCCGCATACCCGTCGCAGGTTCACGCCGCGCGCGATACTACATACTGGAACCCGCTAGACTTAATACCTCTCGAGATAAGAGACGCTGGACTTTGTTGATCGAATTGGTTCCCCCTGCCTCATTTTCCGGTGATAATACCCCGCTTGGAATCGGGGTGCGGGGAGTGTCTGGGCGGTTGATGTATTGGGAACTGGATCACGATCCGTTGACGGACGGCGGTGGCACAGGCGGCGACTAGACGTTGGTAGTTGGCCGGGTTGGGTTTGGACAGAAAAAAGGATGATGGGTGGCGTGGCGTCGCTGGGCATGCGATGGGTAATGAGTGTCTCTTAACCGTTCTTCTCCTTTTTGTGTATGGATTTTCTTAGACCATTGTAATACGGGGTGTTGTGTTTCTGACGTTGTTTGGTTCCGATTGACGGTGCAGTGTGACTTGATCTGTGTTGAGAGATTGCTCTCGTACGTACACGGTCTACGAGAGGCGTCAACCGAGTGGGTTGATTTAGTTTTAGTTGGTGAGGTATGGACACGCTCACAGCTGGAGCCAAGAGGTGTTTTCGTTTGAGCTCTGGGGTGAATCTGGAGGCTCGAGTAGATGCTACCGGTAGAGTCACTGCAACCGTCTGCTACTCACTCAGCCCGTCGCCATGGCCTCTCATCAAGCCCGGCGTGTCGACGACAACCACCGTAACAAGACCAACCCAGCGGGCCTCATCCATCATAAATCCCCGCCTCAAACCTCTCCTCATCGTAGAACCGCGCCACAATCGCATTGCCATTGAAGATCCTCCCCTCGAGCGCGTTCACAGCCTGCATTTTGCATAACCTCCGTCAGCAACACAAACCACACCTCAACGAAGCCGAGACAGCAAGAGAAAAGGAGAGGGACAAAGACAAAACAAAACTCACCCTCAAAGCCGAAACCCCCTCGACAAACCGAATAAACACCCGCCCCCCTTCGACGTCCACGACAATCCTCTCCACCCGCCCGTACCGCTCCCCACACTCCTCGCCAATCTCCTGCCCCAGGCCGGCCTCCACCTCCCCCTCCACGTTGGCCATGTCGTCGAGCATGCGGTCCAGCACGACCACCACGCTCGCCTTGCCGAACCGTCCCGGACCAGACCCACCACCACCGCCGCCACTTTCCGTATGTGATGACGATGAAGTGGGGGTGGGTACAGATATGACCTTGGGCGCGATGATGTGCCCCCGACCCGCGGCGCCGCCCACAAAGCCGCCGCCTTCGGCGTCCGGCTTGCGCTTGCGCTTCTCGACTTGCACGCGGAGAGCGGTGGTGATGCCCGAGGAGGAGGCGCCGAGGCCGGTGCCTTTGGTCCAGCCGTATTTGGCCATGAGGCGGCTGGCAAAGTCTCTTTGGCCGGGGAGGGTGGTTCGTTCTTGCTCTTGGTTTTGTTCTCGGGGGGAGTTGGTGTTGTCGTCGTCGAGGTCCATTGCGTCGCCGTCTGGGGAGGGGGCCGGGGGTGGGGAGTAGCGGACTGGGGCGCGGGAGATGGTTGTTGCTCTTTCGGCGGGTGGCGGCGGCGGTGGGGGTGGTGGGATGTTGGACATGGCGAGGCGGCGGGCGTAGGCGTCGTCGCCGGTTGTATCGGGTGGTGGAGCCGGAGCAGCAGCGCGAGGCGGCGACAGCGGCGGCGGCGCAAAGGTGAGTGATGCCGGAGGCGCGAAGCGGTGGTCTGTAGTCCGAGTCAGCATCCCCATCCACAACGCTCCCAGAGCAGCAGGCAGCTCACCTTCTCCCCTCCTATCCTCCGCCTCTCCATCACTATCACTGCCCCTCTCCCTGCCCCCTCCTCTCCTGCGATGGGCATACAACAAGGCCTTCCAATCCCTCACCTCCCGCACCCTCTCCTCGCTCCGCAGGTACTCCTCCACATTCGTCGGCCGCGCCGGGTCGTAGAGCTCGTCCCAGTCGGTCTCGCGATGGGCATCCTCCCGCTGGGCCCTCTTCTTCTTCCTACGCCCGCCGCGCTGCCGCTTCTCACCGCCGCCGCCCGAGTAGTGGTACTCGTCTTCTTCGGCAGCGGCCCAGTCGGCGAGGGTGCTTCGTGGTGGCTGGGCAGGTGTGGATGCGGCGGCTGGAGCTGTGGAGGCCGTCGTTGTTGTTGTGGTTGCGGCGGACGAGGAGGTGGCGGGAGGAGGGGCTTTGGGGAAAGCGGGTTTGGGTTTGGCGGGTTGTTTGACCTGCGGGCGGCGGATAGGCTGGAAGCGAAGGGCTGTGCACGGCTAGGTATTAGGTTGAATGCTCGTGAGCTGGGAGGGTTGGCAACGAAACGCACCCGGGTCGATCGCCCTCTTCGCCTGGGAGCCGTCCTTGGAGCCGTCGAAGCGCACGGGACCGCGCGAGATGGATGCCGATCCGTCCGTGTCGAGCAGGTTGGCATACAGCGACATGCCGCCGCGCGGCGGTTGTGGTGGTGGTGCCGCCATTATTTTCTGGGGATTGTAGGGAAGTTGGTTGAAGATTCCAGCCTTGCGCGCGAGGCGGAAGCAGTCATCAATAAGTTCGAGGTTGAGCTCCAAATATAAGCGGGGCAGCCAGAGGTCCCCCTGACGTCGTACCTTCACCCCCTTTCTTCGACCACTCAGTGTGTACACAGAACTAAATGCCTAAAACGGTCTTGCTTTTGAATTCTGTTCCAACGCTTCCTATCATAAAAACAGCCTACACGCATTTTTCCAACTCGGGTATCAATACTTCCTCTCCTTGGGCAATTTCTTGGCCTCCAACACGTCCACGTCCTTCTTGTCATAGTAATGCCCGCCAAACTCGGTCAGCCACCTCGCCTCGACCGGGATGACGGACCGCACGTACTCGCGCGACGTCACCACCAGCTCGTGGTAGATGATGACCCTAGGCGGCGGGTCGACCGCCTTGACCACGCTGCTAGGGTGCACGTAGACCGTCATGTTGTTCTTGAGGGTGCGGTACCCGTCGCCGCCCCGGTTCAGACGAGCGGCGTTCAGGAAGAAGGCCGACGTCAGGGCCCGCAGCACGGGCTGTAGGTTCGAGATGCCACCGCACGTTGAATCGGAACCCTCGAGCACGCGGTCGCACAGTTTGGCTAGCTGGTCACGCACGTCCCGCGCCCTCGTCAGCGAACGTTGCGTTAGGAAGTTCTCCTTGGCCCAGATGGGCGAGTAGTCGGCCTCGACCCACTGGTTGAAGACGTTGAGCAGCGTGAGGTGGTCGCCGCCGTCCTTGACCGTAAAGCGGGCTCGCGCGCTGTCGGCGTGTACTTTTTTGTCCTTAGGGCGGAAGAACAGCGTCGCCATCTCGCCGAGCATCGAAACCACCGTCAGCACTTCCTGAACACACCCCTCCTGCGTAGCGGCGATGAGCGCCTTGGCCAGCATTGGTTCGGCGGGGAACTCGCCCATCTGGCGCCCCACGCGCGTCAGCGCGCCGCCGCTGTTAAGCGCACCCAGCGCGTAGAGCATGTTGAGCGACTTGATGAGCAGCTCGGTGGGCGGCGGGTCAAGGAAGTCGAAGCCCAGCAGATCTGTGATGCCGAGCGCCGTAAGCTGGAGCACCACGCTAGCTAGAGACGTCCGCTGGATCTCGGGCGTCGGCGACTCGTCCATCTCAGAGAGGTACGCGAATTTGGTGTAGAGCCGGAAGCACTTGCCCGGCCGCACACGCCCGGCGCGGCCCATGCGCTGGTTGGCAGCCGCCCTCGAACACGGCACCACGGCGAGCGTCGACTGTCCCGTCGTCCCGACCGGGCTGAAGGTGTTCTCCTTGACGTAACCGCAGTCGATGACGTAGACGATGCCGTCGATGGTGAGCGACGTCTCGGCAATGTTTGTTGAAAAGACCACTTTCCTCGCTTTTGGGGGCGTCGGCTCAAAGATTTTTGCCTGCAACTCCGACGGCATGTTTGCGTAGATGGGCAGCGGGATGATTTCGGGCACTCGGCTGCCCAGCTTCCGCTTGATCTCTTCAACCCGCTCGCATGCGCGGTCAATCTCTTCCTGGCCCGTCAGAAAGACCAGAATGCCGCCCTCGGGCTGTGTCGCGTGAATCTGGAAGACGGTCACCAGACTGGCTTCCAGGTAGTTGGCCTCGGGCGCCGATGTGTAGTAGACCTCAACCGGGTGAACGCGGCCCGGAACGTTGAAGATGGGTGCGTCGTCAAAATAGGCACTGAACTTCTCGGCATTCAGCGTGGCCGATGAGATGATCAGCTTCAGCTCTGGCCTCGCACGGGTCAGATCCTTGATCAGGGCCAGCAAGATGTCTGTGTGCACTGTCCTCTCGTGGGCCTCGTCGATCATCACGGCCGAGTATCCCTCCAGAGTCGGCGACGTAACCATCTCCCTAAGAAGCATGCCGTCCGTCATGTATTTGAGGATGGTCTTTTCGCTGGTGCAGTCCTCGAACCGGATCGAGTATCCGACCTCGTGCCCGACTCTCACTCCCATCTCGTCAGAGACACGCGCGGCAACGCTCATGGCAGCGACACGACGGGGCTGCGTGCAGGCCACCTTCATGCCTTCCTTGGTAAAGCCGGCTTCGTGAAGGTACTGCGGTATTTGTGTCGTCTTGCCCGAGCCCGTCTCGCCCACCAGGATGAGGACCTGGTACTCCTTGATGGCGTCGAGAAAGGCATCACGGTATGCGTACACGGGCAGGCTCTTCCGGACCTCCTGTATCGTCCTGTGGGCCTGCTCGGCCGCTTCGATCTTGTCCTTCAAGACCCGCTGCTCCTGAGTCAAGCCGTCTTGCGGCTGGGCGTATTTGGCGGCGTCCCGCACAAAGGTGATGGCGTCCTCGTCCAGCAGGAAGTCGTACTCGCCCTCGTCTTCGCGTTCGCGGCTCTGAATCTGGGCCTTGGCCTTGACAGTCTGCTCGCGCTCCCACTCATCGTATTCGGTGACGTGCTTTTCGTTTCCAAACTCGTCTCTCTCGACGTGGCGCTTGTAGAGGGCGTCCTGCTTCTTGGAGCTGTCGGCGCCGTACTGGTCAGGGAGGCGGTAGCCGTCCTGGTAGTCGTCGATGCGGGCGCGCTCCTCGGCCAGGCGCAGAATCTCGCGGTTCTTGGCGAAGTCGGCCTTTTCCCGGTCGGAGAGGCGGATGCCGGATCTCAGCTCGGCCGTCTCCTCGGCGACCTGTTTGCGCAGGAGGGCAAGCTTCTCAGCTTCTCTCTTGGCGAGATACTGCTGGCGTGACTTGAGACGCAGGTCGGACATCCTGGGGTCGTCGCGTGTGTCGCCACGTGTGTCGCTTCGCCTCTCGCCGCGCGGCGACCTGGAGCGGCGCCGGGGGGAATCGTCGCCATCGTGCCGCCTGCTCTTGTGTCGGCGTGGTGACCTCGACCGGTCTCGGGATCTGTCGCGCTTGCGTTCCTTCCGGTCTTTCCTGTCGTCTCTGGCCGCAGGCGCCGGCTCTTCCATCGGGACAAAGGCGTACCGTTTCGACGACATGGTTGCGGGATCTGGGCGGCGAGTGGTTCGTGGTGTGTTGCCTGTTGCACGAGGCAAACCGAACAGTTGCTTCCTCAACCATGACCAAATCCTTATCTTATCCCAAAAGCACCCCTGCCTGGAGCACTGGGTGCCTGCCCCACCACCCTGCTGCAGACGGGACGCGCCCTGTAAGAGTCCCGTCTGCATGCACTGGAACTGACGAACTTCTTTCTCGTTTTCTTCTTTGTTTTGTGTCGTCTTTTCTTTTTAAAAAACAAAATGTTCCTTTACAATTGAGATTGCTTCCTTTCCAGAAGACTACCTAGGTATCTTCAGATCTAGAAGACCAAAACCAAAATAGGTGCATGGCTTGCTATGCGACAGCTCCAAAACGCAGGACGCCCTCCCCCGAGCACCACATCAAGATGGACCGAGGGTCAACGACAAGCCCATACCGAACATATGTGACGAGAAAGAGCATGAGCAGACCCTCAACTTCAACGAGACTTGCGGCGACAATGCCAGCGTAACATATCTTGACAGCTCCATTTATCATGTATCTGTCACTTTTCTTGCCCTTGCGAGACAAGCGTGGTCTGCGGTCCTCTTAGGCCAAGCCGAACTGCCTACCTACGTACTGTGCTCAGTTAACTGGATTCCAATCCTGGTTTGCTTTTCTCTCTGACGACTCCGTGCAGAGCACACAGCAGAGAGAGAAGTCAGAAAACCGTCGAGTCCCTGGTCAGACCTGCACCCTTCGGTGTTAGTCGCCGCATTGGGATCGTCAGACCCACCCAAGCTCGGATGGCGCCATCGCAGCGGCGCCGATGAAGCCCACGGCACTCGGCACATGCATCCCGTCTCACTTATCAGACATTGAGCTCCGGGTCGTTCATCTTTGATTTGTGCTGGGCACTCGGAACAACAACCAACCCTATTCCGTATATCTTCTGTTTTTCCTCTGCGAGCTCACTCCGGTCTCTCTGTGCGACGACAAGATCGTGAAACTCGACCTCGTCTTTCATCACCCCCGAGACTCGAGACTTGAAACACAACGAGAGATAACGTGAGCGTCAAGTCACTCACACACGCCCACAGCATGGCGCCTCTCACCCTCCAATCAGCCATCCAAGGTACACCTAACTCCGTGGCCGTCATTGTGCCCTCCCGGCCTCATGCCTTGACCGTCACCTACGGGGACCTCGTCTCTGAGGTGGCCTCGTTCCAGCAGAAGCTCGGCGCCATCGGCATCACCAAGGGGTCGCCCGTCTCCATCGCAACCGTCAACTCGTACGAGTTCATCGTCTCCTTCCTGGCCGCCTCGTGGCAACGCGGCATCGCCGCCCCGTTGAACCCCGCCTACAAGCAGGACGAGTTCGAGTTCTACATCGAAGACGTCAAGTCGGCCATCGTCCTGGTCCCCAAGGGCGCATACCAGAGCAAGAGCCCCGCCGTCAAGGCCGCACAGCGCTTCAATGCCGCCATCGCCGAGTCCTACTGGGATGACGCCAAGAAGGAGGTCGCCCTCGATGTGAAGGAGCTCGGCCAGCTCAAGGGCAAGCCCAAGCAGCCCGTCCTGAAGCCCGAGCCCGAGGACACCGCTCTGGTCCTCCACACCAGCGGCACCACCTCCCGCCCCAAGGTCGTGCCCCTCTCCCACCGCAACCTGACCCGGACCATGAGCAACATTCAGCAGACCTACCAACTCACCCCAGCCGACCGCACCATGCTCGTTATGCCCCTCTTCCACGTCCACGGCCTCCTCTGCGGCCTCCTGGCTCCGCTCCTCTCGGGCGGTTCCATGGTCGTGCCCACCAAGTTCTCCGCCACCGATTTCTGGACCGACTTCACCACCCACGCCGCCAACTGGTACACCGCCGTGCCCACCATCCACCAGATCCTCCTCAAGAACCCCACGCCCTCCCCGCTCCCCGCCATCCGCTTCATCCGCTCCTGCTCCTCCCCGCTCTCCCCGACCGTCTTCCACGCCCTCGAGAAGGCCTATCGCGCCCCGGTCCTCGAGGCCTACGCCATGACCGAGGCCGCCCACCAAATGACCTCCAATCCCCTCCCATCCGTTGGAAAACGCAAGCCGGGCACCGTCGGCCTCGGCCAGGGCGTCGAGGTCGTCATCCTCAACGACGCCGGCCACCCCGTGGCGGAGGGCGCCGAGGGCGAGATCTGCATCCGCGGCGAGAACGTGACCAAGGGCTATCTCAACAACGCCGAGGCGAACAAGACCGCCTTCACCGCCACTGGCTACTTCCGCACCGGTGACCAGGGCAAGAAGGACGAGGACGGCTACGTCGTCATCACAGGCCGCATCAAGGAGCTGATCAACAAGGGCGGCGAGAAGATCTCGCCCATCGAGTTGGACAACGTGCTGACCCGCCACCCGGCCGTGTCCGAGGCCGTGAGCTTTGCCATCCCCGACGAGATGTTCGGGCAAGAGATTGGTGTGGCCGTGGTGCTGAAGCCTGGCGCGAGGCTGGCCGAGGCTGAATTGAAGGGGTGGGTGGCTGAGAAGTTGGCCAAGTTCAAGGTGCCGAAGAAGGTAAGATATTTTCCCCCAATTTCATGATTTTGCAGAAAAAGGGCAACGACTGACCGCGGTTGTGTTGTCTATAGGTGTACTTCACCGATGTCATGCCCAAGACCGCCACGGGCAAGATCCAGCGGCGCATCGTCGCCGAGACCATGCAGAAGCAGGAAGGCCGCTCCAAGCTGTAGGGCCTGGATGGTAGATTCGGTTGTACATGTATATAATTGTCATATCAGACGGATGCGGGTACGGAACTAGACGTTGGTTGTACATACAATACACCTAGGCACGCATAACTCAACTGCATCATTACCGTAGTAAATCTGGTCCGCTGGCCGCTACCAACAAAAGGAATGGCAAGTGAAGGCTAAAATACAGCAAGATAAAATACTCCCAGTTCAACACAACATCCGGCGAAAAATCACAACCCAAGGAAAACATGAGGAGGAGCATAGGAATGGCTGGCCCCAAGGCACACCACAGTGCATGGCCTCTCACGTTTTCCACACCACCACCTTGGTCCCCTCCCTACATAGTGGTATTTGTTCCATCCCGGTCCCATCGTCCCAACCGACCAACACGGTCCAACACGTCCGGTCAGCATTAGGTAGCACATGTCTATCCATCAATCCATCCATAACACAAAGGGAACTAGCCCAACCACCGCCTGTCTTGTCTCGCGGGGTGGAGGGAAAAGGAGTGAGTTGAAAAGCTTGAGGGAGGGTTCAACGTTGCCCTCTCCAGCTTCCCTCACCGCCGCGACGAGAGGCACAGGTTAAAAGCCGGCCAACGCTCAAAACAAGCTCCAACTAGAAGAAAAAGTACGCCAGCAAAAAGCTAGCCAGGCAAAGCACCGCCACGATCTGGACAGGGACGCCCTCGGTGCCCTGCTGGCCTGCCCTTTCTGCTTGCGCGAGCTGCGGCTGCTGCGCTGCCTTGCTCTTGTCTTCGGACGCGGTGGACGCCGCCGCCTTGCGCTGCCGCAGGCCGCTCGCCACCTCGTTCTTGAGACTCGAAATGGTCGCCTCGGCCTTGGCCAGCTGGTCCTTGAGCTCCTCGTATGTCTCAACCGCAGCCGACTTGACGGCGTTTGCTGCCACGGCGGGGACGGAGTAGGCCGTTGCTATGGTGGCCTGGGTGGCCTCGGCTTCTTGTCTCGTGTCGGTGGATTCATCCTGGGAGATCATAGCGGTGTCGTCGGCAACGGTAGTGTCGTCGCCAGGGGAGGAATACGCCGGCGGCGCGGTGTCGGGGGTGGCATCGAACTGTGCAACAAAATTAGCCTCTGCCAAGGCACGAGAAGCAGGAAAAGGCGGGGGAGACAAACCCCATTAGCACCTGGCCGCCGGACCGGGGTCGCGACAGGCTGCAGCGTGGATGATTCTTGGGACGGCGGGAGCCAAAGCACCCGGATCTTCTTTTCCTGGATTGCCGACCGTTCTACTGAGTCCCACTGCGCATGGCATGTCAGTCCGGTGCTCTACGCATGCAGCGGAGAAACCCACAATCTGCGAGACGCCCGAGAACTCCTTATCCGCAGTGATAATGACGGACTGGACGAGAAACTTGTCGCGGCACTTGGCGTCGGACGGGGGCTCCTGCTTCATCGACTGCAGCAGGACTGCGAGGGGTTAGCGCGGGCCCGGCTTATTGAGGGCGCGGAAGAGGGGGAGAGGGGCTGCCTGCGACTGACCAGACACCTCGACTTCATGTCCGGGCTCGATGCGTCCAGAGTTAGGCCTGACGCAGTACCTGCTCAGCGGGTTAGTTTCGGGTTCCGGGTTAAGTTCGCAAAGTGTCCGGGTTGCACATACTGCTTCGGCGCTGTCGTTTTCACCTGTATCGGTCAGCAAATGGGAAGAAGCAAGCGGGACAGACACGGTCCATGGGTACCTTAAAAGCGACAGGCGAGTTGTTGGGGTTCCTGATCTTGAGGACCTGCGAGACCTCAACAGTGAAGGGCCCTGCCCTGGGTTAGACACAGCACCACACTCAAGACGGCGGGCTTGACGGGGCGTACTGCGGAACCCAAGCTCCTGGGGGTCGATATCGACAGACATGATGGCGGACGGGATTTGGAAGCCAACTCGGCGGGTTCGATCGGATGAGGTCGAGCACGGGCGGGCTGCAATGCGATGCACAAGTGACCGGACGGAAGCGATGGTGCAGCCGAGGTGCAAGGGAGGACAGAAAGCAAGTGGTGCGCGCGTGGTGCTAAAACCGCAGCGATGCTGGATCTGTTTGCCTGCTTCGTCTGGTGGGCAGGTTTGCGGAAAAGGAAATCGGAGGCGGCGCCTGCGTGTGGAATCAACGGGTTGTTGGTCAGAGTGTCTGGAGGTGTGTTACGACATTCCGGGCGCGCTGACGGCAACCTGAAGCTGGCCAGGTTGACCATCCGGACTTACTGTGCTGGGGGTCTGTGGGTCCGTGCTGAGTGCCATCGGCCAGCGAGGTCGTGTGGGCCTCATCACCCGCCGACTGACGAGAGGGTGCCGGGGGCCCTAAGCCCAGCTCAGGCTCTCAGGTGTTGTCTCCAGCAACCCGAACCCTTTTCCCTCTTCCATGTGCTTCCTTGCTTTGCCGGATGACCAATCACAACCCTGCTGTGGATCTTGACCCCGATGACGTTGATCACCCGCCTGGGAGCTTCGTCGGCGAACTTCATCCATCAGCAGGACACATTGTGTGCTTCCATGATGAAGCTGAGAATCTAGGTACTGTAGGTGTTTTGCAGGATGGGTTGATTGCCCCACCCGCAGGGTGTCCAAAGTTGTAAACATTGCGCTTGGAGTGCATCTTGAAAGTGCAAACGGAGAACTTGGCGCATCACTTGCACTTCAACACTGACGGCTCGCTGCAGCCGGACCAACCCTTATTCAGCCCGTGAATTCTAGGTGGCCCTGGAGGTGCATCTTCTACTGCTTGAAACCCAACCAACCATCTGCCCCGCCGTAACTCAGCACCTCCAAACTGCTCCCTTCTGAGCTTCACTTTCCACAACTCACCACAACCAACCCTCTCAACACCACAAGAACTAAATATCGCCATTTGATTTTACTTGACCTCACTTTCAACCCGTCACCATGTCGAGCGGAGACCTCACTCTCCTCCAAGAGATGGGCTTTGAGCTGGAGCGTGCCCAGCTCGCACTCAAGAAGGGCGGATGTCAGTATCTCCCGAGTGGAACACGGTTCCGAAGCATGACCGTCTTTGCTGTTCTGGTACTGACATTGGCACAGTGCAGCAGGCCTTGAACTGGCTTGAGGAGAACCAAGACAAATCCACGGAGGAGCTGCAGGCCGCCCAGGCATCGGCCGCGGACGACCAGGAGGGCGGGCCATCTATGCCCTCGGGCGAATCCGCCAAATCGCTCGTTTGCAACGACTGCGGCAAGAAGTTTCGCACCCATGATGAGGCGACCTTCCATGCCGGCAAGACGTATGGTGGCCTGACAGACTCGCTCACCCGTTGACCTCCACAGCTGACACGTGTCCTAGCGACCACACCGACTTCTCCGAGTCGACAGACGAGATTGCGCCGCTGACCGAAGAGCAAAAGAAGGCCAGGCTGGAGGAGCTCCGCGAGAAGCTCAAGGCCAAGAGGGCCGGCCAGTCATCGGCCGACAAGGAGGAAGCGAAGCGGAATGAGGTAGGTCCAGACATGGTTCATCGCATTCATCACCGGCTAGCAACACGCACTCACCCCTCTCCAGCAAATCCGCCAGAAGGCCACCAAGGAGTCACACGACGTCAAGGAGGAGCTCCAGCGCAAGGAGCAGATCAAGGAGGCGGCCAAGAAGCGCATGGAGAAGCTCGAGGACCTCGAGGCGAAGAAGCGGATCAAGGCCCGCATCGAGGCCGACCGGTTGGAGCGCAAGCGCCGTGATGAGGATGCCAAGGCCATGCGTGAAGGCAAGCCTCTGCCGACTTCGGGTCCTGCATCGGTTGCCCCCCCGGCTGCCGCAGCCGCAGCCGCAGCCTCGACATCCGCGTCGTCCGCCGGAATCGCCCGCCTGAGAATCCAAACCAAGAACGGGAACCTCATGAAGGCGTATCCTACCGAGACGACCCTTTTCGAGGTTGCCCAGCAGATCGAGGAGGAGGTGGGGGCTCCAGTCGCGAGCTTCTCCATGACGTTCCCGAGAAAGACGTTTGATGCTGGTGTCGACTTTGGGCAGACCCTTAAAGAGGCTGGCATGGCGCCCAGCGCAGTGTTGACGGTCAACCACTAAGCAACCCAGGGCTGGGGTGGGATTGAGAGACAGAGGGGCAGCAGACACGGTGCGCGCGGAGTCGCGGAGTCCCGGAGCATTGGTTGGCAATGCCTGTTTTCTTTGACGCATCATCTACGAGTTCTTGAATCCAACGGAACGGGGTCTAAGAAGTGAAACTCGAGCTTCTGTATCTGGCCCAGAGGTAGTGGAGGTCCGGCTCTCCTGGGAGGACAGCGACCCCACCTGCCAGGATGAGACGGCCCCGGACGAGGGGTAGCATCTGATTCGAGCTCTCACACGACACCTCGTGCTGGAAAGGGCGTAGAGAATAGACCTGAAAAGAAAACGCCTTTTCTTCGACATGTTCCCAATGCGCCCACACGGCGCTACCGAGCAGATAAGCTGGGCGTAGTGGAAAGTAGAGGGCTTCTCCTGATGCCGGATCGTGACCCCGCATTCTCCAAGACAGGGGGCGGGCGGAGAGGAATCGACCCCATTTCCAGCGGTCTCGCACCCCTTACCGTCCATCTCAACCGCCTGCTCGTGTCTGACCCGCCAGTTGCCGCCCGCTACTGTAATAACCCACCCCGTCCACAGCATATCGTAACCCGCCGCCGAGTGGGTGCCAATCATCGGGCATTTCAATTTGGCCGGTTCAGGACTTAAGACTTCTGCTAGGCCTCCCTCATGGCATCGCGCCTCCGCAACCTCTCCTTCAGAGCACTCTCTCGGTCTCGCAACTTCAACTCCAACTGCACTCTTCCCTTTTTGTTGACTCGTCAGAGCCCAGCTACCCCATTCCGCACCGCCTTCCCCACTCTCCCCCTCACACACCGCAATACCATGGCCACCTCGGACGCCCCCAAGAAGATGGAGTGGCTCGTCGTCATCCCCGACTTCCCCTGCGCTCACGAGAAGAGGCTGGAGGTGCGCCCGTAAGACTTCTAAGTTCTGCTGAGCCTACACCAACCTCAACCTAAGTACATCAACAAATCACGTACTGACTCACCGCCCCTGAAAACAGCCAGCACTTTGCCAACCTCGGACCGGCCAAAGAGTCGGGCCTCTACCAGATGGGTGGTAAGTTCGAGTCTTTCTCCTGGGTATTTTTATATGTTTTCAGAGTACCCGAGTGATATCTAACACCACCATTACCAAAAAGGCGCCGTTCTTAACGAGGTCCCCACGTCAACCGACCCCTCGACCTTCTCCTTTGCCGGCAGCACCATCGTCATGCAGGCCGCCAGCCGCGAAGAGGTCAAGGAAATCCTGCGCAAGGACGTGTACGTCGCCTCGGGCGTGTGGGATGTCGAGAATGTGAGTTTTGTGTTCTGTTTCTGTCCTCTCTGGAGTTTGGAGATCATCATTGAGTAGCCCCGTGCTCCGTGGGTATCTGGATGCTGATTCAGTGTGTGTGGATAGGCTCAAATCTGGCCATTTTTGTGTGCCTTCCGCAACCAGAAGTAAGGGGTAGCCGAGGAGAAATAAGGGCTGGGGTGAGGAGGTAGTGATAGGGTGAACCTTTGAAGGTGCAGCCAGACAGAATAGTGCATGATTAACCATGCTAAATATCAAAACCGAATCGATAGAAGGTAACCTTGCAGAACCCCCGTGAACGCTAACCGGCGTTGCCGCCTTGAAAACCCTGACGTAATAAACCTGCTCGAAACGCCATACAGGAGCGCCAGCCATGAACAATCATACTCGTACAAAATGCCGTGGAAGTTTCATGATACAGCCGGCTGAGAAGCCGAGACGTCCTTATCTCCGTCTTCCAGCTCCTCCGCCGCCACCCTCAGTTCATAATTCAAATCAAAGCACTCGGCCAACAGCTCTGTGACGCTCCCCTGGCCCTCCGGGATGTCGTTGCCAACCACAAACTTGCCGTCTACCCTCATGTTATCGATAGAGTTCAGCTGAGACAAAACGCCCAGTCAGTCAAGCTCAAGTACCAGCGGAGGCGGCAGAGGCTAGGGGACAAACCTTCATGCTGTACGGATACAGCTCGCGCACCGACCCGACGCCGCCCGAATCCTTGACCTCTATCAAGCAGCGCTTCAGCGTCTGCAGCTGGTTGTAGATTGGCAGCAGCGCCTCCGACACTGGTTCGGACGAGTTCATGAGGTAGTAGATGTAGCCGTAGCTGCGGCGGATGAGGTACAGCAGCGTCCGCTGGACGTAGAGCTCGGCCGGCTGGCCGTCCTGGTCCAGCCAGTTGCCGTCCACCCTCGCCTCGTCGATCCGGTCCAGCTGCCGCTGGAAGTCGTACAGGTCCGTCTCGCGGAGCGACCACGCTTGTGTGATGGAGAGCTTTTCGAGGTCGTTGCGGATGCTGATGAGGATGTTGTAGTTGTCTCGGAAGCCCTCTGGAATCACCCCTTTTCTGTAGGATGGGCCGTGTTAGCAACGCCACGCTGAACGGAGCGCGGGTCACACACCTCTCGAGCACGATGTCGGACCACTGCAGGCAGCGCCGGACCAGTTCCGCCACCAACTCGCTTCCCCGGTATTCTTTATCTTCTGGGCTCACAAATTTGCCGTCCACCAAGGTGTCGTTAATCTCCTGCAGTTTCGACTTGAGCTTTTGAACTTCGGACACGGAGAACTGTGCTCGCGTCAGCCTTGTGCATTGCCTCCCGCCTTTGCTTCTCTTGGTGTGGCGTTACCTTGGACTTGGTATTGGCGAGGGACATGGACCGCATGATGGAAATAAGTCTCTCGTATACGGCTTGCAGCGGTTCATCCAGTTGATCGAGCTGGTTGCGCAGGTTGGCCAGCGACGACTTGCACAGCTCTTCTCGGTTGGCCAGGAGCTCCACGAGATATGGGGAGTGCTGCGAGTTGGTATTTTGGATCATGCCCTCGAGTCGTCCGAGAGTGTTGGAGATGCTGGTGAGATCCTTGGGCGAGAAGAGGCTAGCTTCCGTCAGGTGGTCCAGCAGTCGCTTGATGGTCGATGTCAGTGCGTAAGCCGCCGGCACCTCGGTTGTCCGTCCGATCGTCATGAAGAAGAGCGAAATGAGCTGAAAGCAGCTCTCGAGAACCTTGTCCACTGCCGCGAGTGTGTCAGTATGCTGTGGTGCACAATCTAGCATTCGCTGAGTCACTCCTCCACATACGGCGGTTCTCCCCCTTGCGCTCCCCCTTGCGAACCTCGTTCAGCTCTTTGACCTGGCCCACCAGCTGGTCATATAGCAGCATGACATCCTGCGTCCTGATGTACCTGGTGCGGTCCCTTTTCAGAAGCAGCAGGTTGTCTCGGATAACGGTGAGCTTGTCCAGGATCTGCCGCTCCCGCTCATCCTTAGGCATTGGGACCGCCGGCGTCTCCATGGTGATAACGTGATCCGGACGGCGTCGTGGGGAGGCCGAAGGTGTGGTGAGGAAAAGAGATTGATCCCGATGTTACCGTCCACGGCGAGAGGTTGACTTTAGTATTGCTCAGATCAAAGGTTGTCGGTTTGCTGTCCACCTGACTGGTCTAGTGGCCGATCTGCTGCAGGCCTCCTTGCGCCACCTCGATCTTCGGGTCGTCGGGATAAGCTGCCGGCCAGGAGTTGAGGTCTTCCGGAGCTCGAACTATGCAGAAATCGGTATCCAATCCGGCTGCCGAGCGCGTGGACAAGAGTTGAGTTTTTGTTGTGTCGTGCACAGGGTTTCAAGATGCCTGTCGAGCTTGTGTCTTTGCAACTCCAAGGTGCCCCTTCGCGACGTCAGTGGTGGGGGATGATGGGAAGGTGGGGTGGCTCTGCAGGGGGACCTGGCCGGGATCGCCAAGGGACGCCCGAGGATGCCGCCGCAGAATCGCGCCAATCAGACAGCCATTGGAAGAGCCCGCTTTTCCTTGCACCTGACAGACTCTCGGCAGCTGTGAGCACAGCAGCATACAGCTGCCAGCTGTAGGGCCACGCTATTCTGTTTTCGAACTGCCCACAACTAATTATTTTCCCGCTCGCGAATTTCAAGCTCGGTCTGAACATCCCACGTCAACAAGCCCTTCGAGTCACAGCACCTTGCGCCTCGACA
>FTCU01003080.1_pt1 | contig 36672 bp, 37 predicted proteins | sample 1639521 | NCBI WGS metagenome assembly FTCU01 (sample SAMEA3914864, study PRJEB12502) | metagenome | biome: forest; material: soil | place: USA | collected 2012-03-12 | depth 0.3 m
CCACGCCCCAGGCTCCCTCTGCTGCGACAGCGCCGACGAGTGCAAAACCCTGATCCTCTCGCTGGCCGACAAGATCAGCGACGAGGAGCTTCAAGAGCTGCTCGACGAGATGGCCAAGCTCATGAGCGCCTGAGCTAGCCAGACCGATCTGACTTGGGCGGCATGAGGCCGGGCGTTCGCGCCTCTAGGGTACGCTCTTTCGCAAGGTGGCAAGGGGCATCAGTCTGGTGGGATGGCCGGATCTCTCGTTTTGGCTCGAGGTTTTGAGAGCTCATGGGCAGAGTGCCGGCATGCAAGCGGGATCTATAATGCATATCACCTCCCACGTTTCCTGGGCTGGGGATACGGTCGCAGGGGCAGAGACAAATCTGCATGGCATGGCGCACAATGGTTTAGAGGGATTTAGGTGCGTTCTTTTTGTTGATTGTAATACCCGAACAGCCTCCTGTGCTGTCTCAGCATGGTTCTGAAGACGTGTGTAGATTTCATTTTCGCACTCGAGGTGGGGGGGGGTGAGGGTGTAATCCTTTGACGAACCCTTCAGGTATTTTCGTTCCAGCCGTGACATCATGTTTGAGGAGAATATCAACCAACTACGATGTCCCCCGACCCTCTTTCAAGATTGTCCACTCGCAGATTGTTTTGAGAACCCTCAAAGCTGCACGTTCTGGAATCTTGTCCAGCTGTTTGCATACGTGCCGGCCTCTCGCTCTTGCGGAGTCGAGTTAAGCGTGGCCCGTGGCATGCCTTCTGGCTCCTCTCTTGACACGGGGCGAGAGTCGAGTTCGGATGCGCGTCCACGCCGCAAGACGACCCCATCCTCACGGACCGGCACCGAGTCAAGCTCTGGAGGGCCTGATGCTAGCCCCGAACCCCACGAACTACCAGGCGTGAGAGGGCTGACAAGGCTGCTAGGTGCACCGCTGCTCAAGTGGCTCAGGTTGCTCAGTTGAGGGTCGCGATTGAGCGGGCTGAAGCCGAGCATGTTGTTCCCTTCGGCCATCCGTCCTACAGGTAGGTGTCGGTCAACCACAAATATCCTGCAATTGTCGGCAACGAGGTTGGCTCATACCTTCTGCTCGATCAAAGATACTACCGGGTCCGCTTTGCGCCATGGGGTTGAAGACGGATTCAAGCCCTGGGGGGACCAACTCCTCGTCCACTCCCCTTGACGAGAGGGCTCCGTCCGCCTGTTCTTGTTTCTCCTTCTTTTGTCGCCGCCGACGACCCCACCACATGCACGCACTGAGCGCCGCAAATATGGCGACAAAACCGCAAGCCAGTACAGTGCCGATCAAGGCGCTGACAGAGAGTGCCATCCCGTTGCCGCTGCTGTTGTCATTGCCAACGGTTGATGTGGACGAGATGGTGGGTGATGTGGTCGGTGCGCCTGCACCCGGAGTTGGCGGTGGCGATGCTGAAGAGGAAGATGGTGTTGACGAGGCGGAGGATGAATGGCGGGCGGTTGTTGTGAGGGTCACGGTCCCCTCTGGAACATAACTTGTTATGGTCAGGACGACGGCGTCCGGGACGGGCTCGCCAGTCGCCGAAGCAGGGCAGCCGATGGGCTCTTCTCTGCAAGGATCAACACTGCAGCAGCCGCTGTAGTAGGGAGTGGTCCAGGTACAAATGTACCAAGAGTATCCGCTTTGGGTATTGCATGTTGGGTCGCCGGTTGCGTTTGCCGCCGCCGCCATGGCTGTACGACCCTCTCTCTCGCTCCACCGTGCCTGTCAGCGCGCTCCACCGGTGGGAACTCGGAAAGTTCGGTAATTGCGCACCAGGATCAGTGAAGATCGGTAGAAATGGTCTTGGGAATGCTCGTATGGTATCCTGGCGCAAGGGAACGGAAAGCCTCGTCCTCGGCTGCGGCTGCGATGTGGGCGGGTAGGAGTGGTCGAAATCAACAGGACTGGCCAAGAGAAGGATGGAGGTGCTCGTAGTTGAATAACCTCTGGCCTGATCCGGGCCACGACCTAGGTCTTGTGGTGCAAGTACCACTGATCTTGCGGTCGCAGCTTTGGGGGAAGGAGCGGTGCGCAGCTTCAAGCAACAATGAGCAACCGGTTCTTGCCTCGGCCGTCTAACCTGGTGATTCCGACAAACATTTCGTCGAATTTTGATATCTATTTCATCTCTCGAAGCATCTCGGTGCTCTATACTTGTTGCGCCAGAAACAACGAAGGGGCCAAGGATGTTATCCATGCGCAGTCATTTTTGGAGTTTTCGTCCCCTTCTCAGCTCTTGCGCGGATGCAAACATGTCGGGATGTACCGTTCCACACACATCGCAAGGCAAACCCAGGCTGTCAAACCGAAAATCATATTATTCCTTCAACACAGCCTCGCACTCAGGCTCGGCAAGCTAACGGACCCAAGAAACACCTGCTTCCCATCCCTCTATCTGGTCCCAAGCCATGACCTGGATCTCTCCTCCAAGAACCGTAATTCTACCTCACTCTTCACAATTTTTCGAGGAGCAACTTTGCTCCTTGGTTGCCTCCAAACTTGCCCTTCTCTGGCTGAGTTGCCTTGCCTTTCGACTTCGACTTCTTTCCATCGGTCTTCTCGGCTTTGCTCGCTGGCTCGCCAGCTGCGGCCGCCTCGAGCGTCTGCTTATCTGAGCGGAGGAGCTTGAGCAGCTCCTTCTTGGAAGAAAAGTCAGGGGCTTCCAACAGTGCCAACACGGTGAAGGAGCTCGGCCCGGTCGCCCACTTCACGACGTGGTCCCTGATGACGGGATAGAGGACGTCAGAAAAGTTGAGCGGGGGGTCAACCCTCTTGACAGCGCCCACCGCCTTATCAAACCTGCCGCCGGCGATCAGAGCCTTAAACATCTTGCCCCCGTGTGGCGTCAAGGAGATGTGTGGTGGGGGTGGGTACAAGGGGTCAGCACCCTCGGACGGAGCCGGTGTCGGGTCGCCAGCCGCTGTCGAGGCCACAGCCTCCAAGGCAGCGGCTTTATCGCCTGTTGCTGACAACAGGACATCGGCCACAAATTGACATCCGAACGAAGTAGCCATGAGGTCGTTTGGCGAGGCCGCAACTGCGGCAAGCAAGGGCGGAGACATGGCCGTAACCAACTCCTTGCGCCGGATGTCGGCTTCCTTCTTGCTGGTCTTCTTGCGAATCTCGTGGATCTCTGCCAGGAGCTCCAAATCATAAGCGTGGCTGGCCGGAAACAGTGACTTGGACTGGCCCTCGAAGAGGTAGCAGACGGTGATGCGGGCGTTGAGGTCGTTGGCTAGGAAGGTGATATTCTCAATGTCTTTCTCCTCGTTCTTCCCGAGAATCTCCGGGAAGATTGTCTTGGAGGTCAAGACAGTATCATCGATGACATCGTAGGCTGCCAGGATGATCATATGGGCGTGGGTGTCGCCGCACATGAGCTGGAATGTGTCCTTGTATGTCTTGATGATCTGCTTGCGGTCCTTTGCGCTTCCGTTGGCCAGGAGCAAGCAAACGAGACGGGCTCCAGATTTGGTAAAAGCCATGTTCTTGAGCAGGTCGCCGTTCTCATCTTCCTTCACGACCTCGACAAACTCCTTGAGCTCCTCGCTATCGGGCTTGAGGGTGAGGAAGTATTGCAGCATGGCGTCGTGAAGCATCGTGAAACCCGTCATCTTCTTTTGAATGAGGCCGTTGGTCATCTCGAAAAGGTACTTCATCACGGGCCCCCGTTTGCTGGGTTCTTCGGCAAGAATCTTGCTGAGATCCGCCGTAACCTCGACACCCTTCCCGGGCTTGAACAGCGAAAATTCGGGCCCGTACCACTCCCGTAGCATGTAGGCCTTTTGCTCCTTCGTGGCCACTCCGCGGTAGATGTCGTCCATAATCCAAGAAGCTTCGGGGTGGTTGATGAGCTTCCGCACCTTCCCGTAGAACTCCGGCACGATGATATCTCTGATCTCGTTGTCGTTCTGGACAAGAAGCTTTCCGATGAGGAACTTGGCGTATCTGCTTTCGGCGAGCTGAACGTAGGTGCCTTGAAGCTCCTTGGCGATTTGCTTCCGCTGGGCGGGCGTCGAGTACTTGATGGCGGTCTGGACAGCGCGGACGGCGTCATGCTTCAGCACAAAGTCCTTGATACGGCCAGTTATTATGCTGTACAACTCGTCGACAAGCTGCTGGCGCTCCTCCTTGGGCACATGCGACTTCCGGCGCAGCTTCTCCCACAGCTTCTTCGTCCGCTGGACCTCGTCAGCCAATGGCTTTGCAGCCTTGCGCTCTTGCGCCAGCTGTTTCTGCTTTGCGTGTGCTTCGCGGGAGGTCTGGGCTGTGAAACGGTTAGGTCGGGGATTTCGTGGATGGTATCCGTAGCAGACAAACATACTTTGGTTCGCCGGCGCTCCAGCGGCCTTGCTGTTATCCCACGGCTTGCCCTGGCACCGGGACGGCTTTGCGTGCTTCACTTCGGCACCGCCATCACCCGAGTCCGAGAAGGCGCTGCCATCACCACCGGAACCCATCTCCTCGTCATCGTCCAAGTTTTGGCGCCTGGGGGCGGCGGCGACAGTCTTTGGCTTTTTGTAGCGATTGCCGTCGCTGTGCTTCTCACTCGATGACGCCTTTCTCTTTGCCGAGGCGGCAGTTGCGGAGTATTTGGGTGCCATTGCGGAAGACGAATCCAGAACAAAGGTACACGTAGAACTGCAATGGGCGAGGCGCGACCATGGGGCAGAAGTCTGCACCTTTCCCAGGCTGATTTTTTTTCTGGGCCTCAAGCGTCAGATCCCTGTTTCTGCCAGGCGGTGAAGCCCGCAGCGGCCGGGACCCTGTCAACCCCACCAAAGGCACATGGGGCTTGGCTGCCCCTCGTTTGAAGTCGAGACTTCGAAAAGTCCCGTCTCATGAGCCGATCCCATCCATCACAAGCCCCAGATCCCCGGTGATCTGCCGCAGCAACCAAACTCACCATGGGCCGCGAAGAGCAGATTGAGGAACGGGAGGTCCTCGACTCCATTTTCCCAGAGGAAATCACAGGTGTGTTTCAGGCCTTTGCGCATTGTGAAAGCGTTGAAGCGGAGCTGACCACGGCTGTCGCTGCAGACATATCAGATACCGAGTACAGGATATCAATCACCCTCGACATCCCAGACGATGAAGAGGCCGAGCCACCAGTCATACTACTGACCGTCCGGTATCCCGAAGACTATCCAGACAAGGCTCCGTTGCTAGAGCTGGCCGCACCACTCAACTCAACCCCCCACCAGTACCTGAACGTCGCCGAGGACAAGGACCGGCTGCTCCAAGACCTGGAGGCCACAGTCGAAGAAAACCTGGGGATGGCCATGGTATTCACTCTGGTGTCGGCCGTGAAGGAAGCCGCCGAGCAATTGGCGGTGGAGCGCAGGGAAGCCGCGGCGAAAGAACACGAAGAGGCGGTGCTTGCGGCCGAACGCGAGGAGAACAAGAAGTTCCACGGCACCCCGGTCAACCGAGATACGTTCCTCAAGTGGCGTGAGGGGTTCCTGAAGGAGTTGGAGGAAGCGCGGCTGAGAGAGGAGGAGGAAAGGGCGGCAGAAATGAAAAAGGCCAGGATAAAAGAGCCCGCCAAGCTCTCGGGAAAGCAGCTTTGGGAGCGGGGTCTTGCCACTGCTGGCCAAGAGGAAGTTGAGGAGGACGGAGTGCCAACCGACGACGTGCAAAAGCTCAAGGTTGGCGATAGCTGAGTGTGTCTACTCACCCCGAAGAGCCCAGGGGCATGCCATCCAGGGGCCACCGTTTCCACAATGCCCTAAGCTGAGGAGGTCTGAGCCGGAAGCCACTCCTTGACACCCGCTACCCATGCATTTTAAACCCCATGACGATACTTTTCGCGTCCAAACTCCTAGATATGCCCCCCAATCCGACGGCCATGTTTGCCCCTCTCTCATCGTGAGCGCAAACTCCCTCCACAACAAAGCACAGAGAAAGTGGCGGCCCTGTCTACTTCATCTCGGTATCCTCGCCATCATCCAAACCCTCCCATTCCTCGTCATCGGTATCCTCCCATGCATCCCCATCCTCTCCGCCCTCGGCAGGCTCGCCGAGTTCGGCGTTGATGGACTTGAGCAGATCGCGGGCGTGCTCTCCCAACCTTTCGTCCTCGTACTCCTCCAGCTCGAAAACCTTCAGGCACTGTGTGAGCCATTTCCTTGAAGATCTCCAAGAGGCTTTCCACGCGTCGGCATCGGACGGCCGGCCCTGATTTTTCAGCTTCTCTCCCTCCATGTACCGGGCGTACCCGCCGAGGTACAGCACTTCCACACTCTGGTCGTCCTCGTCTATCAGGCGCTCGGTAATATCCATCGCTTGCTTCTCCATTTCGACCTCGATCAACAGCCGGGCCAGGCTGACCCGGGTGGCGAAGGGCGGCACTGCAGGATCTTCGGGAGCGAGGTCGGCCCACAGCCCCAAACTCCGCTTGAGAGCTTCCTGAGCTTCTTCTGTCCTTGTCTGCGAGATGCGAACGTTGGCGACGGTCTGCCACGTCTCGGCGGACTCGGGGGCGAGCATGGTGGCCTCGGTGATGAGGGCCTCGCACCGCTGTTCCGCGTCCTCCTCCCAACTCAGGTCGGTCATGTAAACCTCGACAACGGCGCTCAGGGTTTCCGCGAGTCGTTTCCGCTTTTCCGCTATGACGGCCTCCTGCACATCCCGGGTCAATGGGCGCGACTCGAGCGACTCGGTGAGCGACTGGATCTGGCAGCGCAAGGCAGCAGCCCCGCGCTCGAACCACGAGACGCTGTCCTGTCCGCCATCGTCGCTGAGCTGAGCAAGCCACAGGAACTTCTCGGGCCCGCCACCAAGGTCTTCCGGAAGGGAGCCGTCCTCGTCCGTCTTCACCGCAGCGGCGAAGAAGGCGCGGGCAGCGTCGACGTCGCCCAGTTCGACATGGATCTGGCCGAGGAGCGACAAGGCAGCGCCGGCCTGCCTCCCGCCTTCCCCGACATGTTCGTAAGCAACGAGGGCTATCTTGGCCGCCGTCTCGGGGTCGCCATTCTCAAGGAAGGTGGTGGCTTGAGCGAGGAGCTCGCGAGGGTTGACGTTCGAGCTCTGTGCCGCCGCAGCTTTGGCTCGGGTTCGGTCTTTCGCCTTGTCTTTGTGTGACTTCTTCTTTGGTTTTGTCGGCGCCATCTTTGCCGGAAGGATGGGGCTTGTGGCTGACCGGATTCGAAGCCTGGTGGTTTGGAAAAATGCCCGGACTGTCCCGCCCAGCTCCAACGCCAATCCACCCGACAATTTGTATGGAGGTCTGTCTGTCAACCCGTTGCTTGGGCCCAATCGCAGTCCGCAAATGTTTCTGCACCGTTGACGTTATCGATAACGATTAACGTGGAGGCGGCCCCGCGAAGAGTGTTGCTCCGGTGCCCACCCACGCCACCCCACCTCGAGCCCACCCACCGCACGCGCCTCAGAGCCAAGCCTTCAGGGCGGGGCTGGATGGGATGACAGGGTCAATTGCTGCAGGGGGGGAGGGGCTTGGGGACTCGGACAGAACCGGGCGAGGGAGGCTGCCTCCTCACAACGCGACCTCGCCGTGCACCGTAAATCCGGGTAAGCTCCCTCGCTGCACAGCAGTCATGCTGTATGCTCTTGTGTGCAACCGCAGCACACAGTCGGTAACCATGCCGGGAATATGAGAGCCATTTGTCGTGCTCTGCTCTGCTCGGATTCTCTGGGATGCCAGCGAGGTTCGGCGATTCGGCTCCGTGGGGAAATCAAACGAACGTGACTCTCCCTCGAGTGCTCACTAGCGCTACCGAATGGAGCCTCGCGTCAAGCTCCAACCTGACGCGAGCTTCAAGCTTCCCATCAGGGAGACAACAGACCAGGGGCAACTCAAGGGCAGAAACAGGGGGCAAAACTTCAGTATCCGTTCTGGAGGGCACACTGTTGTGCTGTGGTGCGGAGGATGGCTCACGGGATACACAGTAATACTCTCTTGTCTAAGAGGCTCATGTTGTCTGTCCCTCTTCGGAAAGGCTGAGCGGCTGATGGCCTTGTCGGACCATTCACCATTCATTGGCTGGGTTGCCAGAAGCAGGTTATTAAACGAGTCCGAGTGGCCCCTGTCCATGGTGTTTCAGAATGGCAGCACCGGGGAGCTTCCTCAAATGACAAGGGGGCACTGGGGGTTGATCCGCGAGCAGCAAACGACACGCAGCACCCGCAGCACCGCGCCCATGGCTCCGCCTCGGCAGACGCGGGAGCATTGTACTCGCAGCGATAGGCAATAATTACTGCAGTATTTCTGCTGGTGGTCCCCTGTTGGTGCCTCTCCTCGCGGCTCCCTCTCAACGTGACCCCTAAAGTCATCACGCACCACCCTCCGGCGACCTTCCTCGCCGTCAACACCGAGGCAATGGTCTTCGCTAGGCACATTCGGCTGGCCGTCGTCGGCATGGCCCTCCTCTCCTTCGCCGGCCAGACCCAGGCAGCCCAGGCAACCTTCCAGTTCAACTCGTGCGTCGGCAGCTGCATAACCTCGTCGGGCTGCCAGCCAAACAACGCCAAGTGCATGTGCAAAGACGCCCAGGGCCTGCTCCTCGACTCGGTCATCTCCTGTCTCTTCTTCAGCTGCAAGCAAGACCTCCGCGACTTCGAGACCAGCTTCCTGGACCCCATCGCCAACGGCTGCGAGGCAAGCGACCGCGACATCCCAAGTTCCAAGATTAAAGCCGCCGCGAGCCTGGCCAGCAGTTACATTTCCAAGCTCACCCCGCTCACAACCTCGTCCAAGCCCACATCAACCACTGCGGTAGCACCCAAGACAACAACGACATCAACCGCGCCGAGCACCTCCACGAAGGCGTCCTCTTCCTCCTCCTCCTCCTCCGCCGCCGCCTCCACCTCCTCCGCCCAAACGGACGACGACTCGAGCATCTCGGCGACGTCGGTAGCAGCACAAACCACCGCCGCGCCGACACTGGTCACGGCACCGACGTCGACGACGCCATCCACCTCGTCGCCGGGCTCCGATTCCGGGTCGGGCTTCGACACCAACCCGTTTGGGAGCACGGGGGGTTCTGCGGGCTTGGCTGTTCCGCCGCTTCTTTCTCTTCTGGGGCTGCCGCTGGCTGTGGCTGTTGCTGGTGTCTTGACTGGGAGGTAGCAAGGTTGAAATGGTGGCAAGAGGGGGTAGGGGCGTGGGGATGGGTTAAGCGGATATGCGGGTAGTCATGACATGGCTCTATTGTGTAATGATAAAGCCAACGGGTTAGGAAACCCGTTGGCGTGTATGAAAACGGGGCGGTTTTCCTCCTCCCGCCGGGCGGGGGGGAGGGATGGTTCCGTCATCCAGATACCCTGATCAAGAAGCATAGCAGGCGATTTAAGAACGCGTATTAAGGAATGGAGCTACCGGCCGATTGAAGCTCACGGATCAAAATACAACAACAATCGAAGCAAACGTAAAGCGTGGCCGCGGCTCTCGGGGCGATTTGAACCACCTCACAACAGCATGCTCTCACCACTTCCCGGCAAGATTAAAAGCCGTCACCATCCCGGTGTGTGTCCCTCTCATCCGCTGCCAACACGGACTGCAACATCTCCCGCATCGTCGCGTTGTCACCCTCACCAGTCCCTGTGCTCGGAACTTGCAACGCCAAAAACCTCCTCGCCACCAGTTCCGCCTGTTTCAACCTTTGCTTTTCCTCTTCGGACACTTCAGAGCACGCCTCCACAAGACTCTCATTTCTCTCCTGCAAGGCCACGATGGCCTCGGCTCTCCGGATAACATCCCTCGGAATATCATTCGTTGCCGCACACAACACCCCCAGGCTCGACGAACCTCGCCCGGGGAGCAGGCGGTAAAGAAACGTGATTTGCTCTTCCGGGTCCTCGGCATCTGGGTCGAGGTGGACGTCCATATGCGCAAACCCAACATCCTTTCCGGGCCGAAGGAGACCGTTCTCGAAGACTTCGTGAAAGTGAGTCCCGGCGAGTACTCTGGGCCTCTCCATGCCAAGATCCAAGAAGTAGGTGAGGTACGCTGCAAACAGGGCGGAGCCACTCTCGGCCGTGGTGCCTTTGCCGAATTCATCAATCAGGAGCAGGCTCCGACGCGTTGCAAAGTTCATAGAAAACGCAGCTTGCTTCAGGTCCACCAGGAAAGCGCTCTCGTCGCTGACGACCGTCTCCCGAGTGGAAATTCGGGTGAGAATGCGGTCTGTCACTCCAATCGTAGCCCGGGTTGCCGGGACGTAGCTGCCGGTATGTGCCAGGTAGACGATGAGAGCTATTTGCTTCATGTAGACACTCTTCCCCGAGTTGTTTGGGCCCGTCAGAATGAGCATCGAGGGTGCTGATCCCTGTGTACCGTCGTCGGCTGCCATGTTGTCCTCGTACAAACCCCCAGTCCCGCAGCCCCCGGCCATGGCGCAATCGTTCGGAATGTACGATGGCACCAGAAGTTCTTGCAGTGGATGTCGTCCAGCGACGATGTCAATGACATTCGAGGTTGTCAAGGTCGGAGCTGTCCAGTTGTACTTCTCTGCAGCCAAGGCAAGTGCAAGCAGGCTGTCGAGTTCACCGAATGTCTCAGACGCGTTGAGAATTGCATCTTCGTGCTCTAAAACTGCAGCGGCGAGCGCCATCATGACCTCGATTTCCTCATCTGCCATCTATATTAGTATCCGCGCGACCCCGTCGATGACCCCATTTCAAACTCACCGGCAATGCGTGATGGCAGATCTCCGTATTGAGAGTCGAGATCCAGCATGAGCTGGTTTTTGTAATACGCGACATCGCCGCTGGAGAAGCACATGGTCCACTCGCCTTCATGGTTGTGTTGGCCATAATAAAACCCTTCACCTGTTTCAGGGTCCAGGGTAACCGCGAGAAGAAACCCCAGCTGCGGTATGATCGTGCAATGGCGGAGGTATCCAACCGCTGCCCTGGGGCTGACTCTCATGACAGTCTCCTGCAGTTCGGGGAGCATATGGCAGACATCCGCAAGTTCTCGTCGAAGTCCATCCAGATAATCGCTTGCTCCGGCGAGAATCTCGGTACGACCACTCTCCTTAGACAGCTGGAAGTCGATAGTTCGTATGATGATATCACCAACATGCAAGAACCGTTTGACGTTGATCTCATTGCATATCTGTCCGTGTCAGCGTCTTTGCGGGCTCGTCATGGGTGTTGAGATTTTGCCCTACCCTGGAGAAGACCGCAATCCCTGAAGTTCCCTTCAGCGCATGCACCGCCTGCTTCAACTGGGTGGCGACCATGGCGAATCGCAGTAGCGCCTTCCAGTCTCCATGGCGGATGGATAACTGGCCCCGTATCCGGTCCACCCCCTTTCTCACATGCAGCAGTAGTGTTTTGGTGTTTTTGAGCTTTCTGAGAAGTTTCCGCATGTTCTTGACAATTTCACCGTTTTCCGTGAGGAGGAGAGCCTCGATACCCCGGTGCCGCTCTTTGATCAATTGAAGATCAGTGCTTGGTCGAAGAAGCATCTGACGGAGCCTCCTTTTCCCTTGAGCGCTTGAGGCGAGGGCTTGAAGAAGACCCGTGACTGAGAGGGCCTCCTTTGCTTTGGGCTCGGAGCTGTTGGAGGAACGAGTCTGCGGATTGGGATGAAGCTCCGACTGGAGGATTTGCAAAGATACCAAAGAGTCTGCGCTCACGAGCAGCGTATCTCCGCACGTGTTCATTTCGACAGACCTCACCTGGAGAGCTAAGTCTCCCTCATCGGCGGATGATGGGCCCTCGGCAGTCCTTCGTCGTTCAAGATCGCCAAGAACCGCGCCTGCGCAGCCCACCGACAAACAGCTATCCAGGTTGATCTTCTCGGCGAGGCGCATGAGCTGATGATGGAGGGAAGATGCAATGGATTGTGCAGGTTCCTCTTCCAGTGAGAGAACTTCGACGGGGTTTGGCCTGGAGGGTCCGAGATCAATTCTGGCAAGCGCTTCCTTGCCCGCTTCATAATCGAATTGCACAGATACAATGTGTCGCAGAATGTATGCCCCTTGCTCTCCGTTCGACCCCTCACTGTCGTCAAACCGGTGTGCGTCCCGCTCAAGGAATTCGATCAGGTCGCCTGGTGCTCTGTTCGGGATGATGATCGATGTTGGTTGGACCTGGAGCAGGAGTGTATCAACCGCCTCGATGCCACCCATTGGGATATCTTCCTCAAGCACCAACGCTTCGTCCATGGCGACATAGTAAGCACAGCCAACCTTCCCTTCCTTGTCCACGTCAATGGCCATGATGACCTCGTTCAAAACATCCTGGCCGTGGTTGCTGCTCTGCTCTTCGCCGGCGAAGCCGAAGCTCGTCCGACGTATCACTCCTGGATTTGCAGGTCTCTCCCAAGAAGCTAAGGAGGGAGCACGAGAGTCGGATCTGCAATGATGTGGTAGCGCGCCTCGAGGGAAGGGTGATCTGGATTCTCCTCGGGCCTCGCGCACCGAGACAGATGGCGAGGAGGGCAGGTGGAACGATTGAGACAGCCCCGATGGGGTAGAAGCAACGCTTGACTCTCCATCGCCATGTCTTTTACGCGCCAATGAAGCCCCGGGAGAGCTCAAAAACAGAGAAGAAGCATGGCCACGGACTTGTCCGCTGTTGATCCTAGGTCTCTTCCGAGGGTGCGGTTCACGGCGAAAGACGGTGGCCGGACGAGGAAACGCATCATTCGAATGTTGCGAAGACGGATAAAGAGTCGAAGACGGCCGACTGGAGTGCAGGAGAGGTGTCCCCGGGCGTGATGAAGAGACTGACTGCGAACGGGATGGCACTGGGGATGACTGGTCAAGGCTCCGAGGCGACAACAAATGGGACGCAGTCGAGTAGACGCTGCGGGCGCTACCGTGGGCCGGCATGGCTGTGTAGTGTTTGGTCTGGTCGGAATTAGATGCCAACCTGCGTTTGTCAACAAACTGAACGAACGACTGGGCGCGCGGCATGGCCGGGAGCCAAGCAAGGTACTTACTCCCTCGCAGAACCCCCCAAGCTGCAGCGATTTTTTATTTGCTGGGGCCTGGAGCTGTGTCCTGACCACCACCCACGGAGATGTGAATCGAAGAAACCGCCGTCAAAGGGTAGGTTGTCTTGGACGCGAAGTCTGCCCTGCCTGAGCAACCCGGCTTCAAACGCGACGGTGCCCAAGAGATTGACCAAACTGGGTACGGCACCGAGGTAGGTAGGTAGGTAGGTACCTTAGGTATTGAGTCATTGATCGTGCCAGGACAAGCAAGGCCAAAAGTGAAGAAATTTTCTGCAGTGGGTCAATACCTATTCAGAGTTCCATGGGGAAGGAGCGGCCGCCGAGGCGACGCCGCGATGACTGCCTGCCCGCCTCATGAAGACTCCGAGTACCTGGACGACGAAACACACGGCGCAGTGACGGAAAAGCAACGCAACGGCATCATCGCTCGGGCTACCGTAGAGCATCAAATCGTAGGTATTGATTGACGTCCAAGTTGTCAGCGCGAGGCCATCACTGCCTTGGCTGACCATCTCCCTTTTGAACCCACGCCGCAAACTCCCTGCGCTGCTTCCGAATGTCCACGAAGTTCGGCCTCGACTCCAGCACGCTGAAAGGGTTGCCCATGAAGCCTATGTCAACCGCTCCGGCATTGTCCGTGAAGCCCGCCTCGCCTTCCCGCTCAACCTTGCCTGCCCACACACGCCACTCAAGTGGCCGCAGCGGACGGGTACCCAGAACCAACGCGAGGAGGATGACCAATGTCGAAATAATCGTTTCGATTATGATATCCAATGGAAGGGACACAACTGTCGCCGGCGACGAAGTCAACGTTGCGGTGGTGGCGGCTCGAAGTGATTGGAGAGTCGTGTGTTCTCGCGCCGAGTAGCAACTGGGGATTTGGTCAAAACGGCGGAACATCCGATGTCAGGGGGGGTATCCTCACGCGTGAGCAAGCAAGAGGCCGCCGAAGGCGGTGATGGCCTTGGATAGCAGCGTCATTGGGTCGAGGATTTGATGGTTAGTTTTGTTCCTGGCCGAAGGGTGGTTGAGCAACACGAGCAATCGCCGGGAAGCTTGAGCTGCTGTGGGGCCAAACCCCGTTTCGCGCTGGGGCAGATACCCTTTATTCGCATATTCTACTTTGATGAATCCCGTCAGGGAGCCTCGCGAATGAATAACAGCGTTGCTTTGTGGATGCCACCTCCTCTCCAAATCCCAACATGTCGCCGTTTCGCCGTCTCACCACGATCACCCATTGTCTGTTGAGAGCAGTCTCCTTTGTCGTAGCATTCGCTCCCCGTGTCGAACTCAAAGCTGGAGATGATCACCAAGTTTCCTCGGCAACGCAACCAATTGCAACCAACCCACCCGGAATTCCCGTCCTTTCTCAGCACAAAGGCATTGTTTGGTGTCCTCGAGACAACAAAGCAATTGCGCGAAACAGCGCAAGCATGAGCAGAGAACAAGCCGGATGATATCGTCTATTATGGACGCAAAGCTAAGTAATCTCCTACTTGTCTCCCTGATGTGTATCCCAATGCTTCACCCGTTTATCCCCCCTCCCCTCCCCTCAAAGACCAGAATGCGCCTCCTTGTCCAGAAACCTGCCCGGATGCCTGCCAAACCCCCAACGCCAACCCATGCCTTCATCACCCCCCGCCAACGCCGCTGCCCATGATGAACCCCTCTCGAGTCGAGACATTTACATTGTTCAAGTGTGTATGTATGCACTAGCCCCTCTTTTTTTCTTCTTTCTTTTTTTCGTCATCTCTCCCCCACGAATCTCTTCGCCTTGCGCGTCCCTGATTCCCCCCCCCCGGAGTCCGAGCTGGTGTCCGGTCAGGGCTCGTCCTTGGGCTCGACCCAGCTCGTGTCGAAGTGCCCCGTTTCCGGGAGGGCCTCGACTTGCCATTCATCGGCGCCCCTCAGGAACTGGGTGTGCTGCTCGAGAGACAGTGTCTCATCGAGCCCCATGAATGCGTGCGAGAACTGGCTGTCGTGCTCGGTGGCCGCCGCCAGTTGCGACGTTGTCTGCCAGGCCTGCTGCGCCCCACCAAGACCGCTGTCGAACATGCTCGGGAGGCTGTTGAAGGTGCCCGCGTCGAACAAGGGTTCTTCCTGCGGCATCAGAGAGGGGTCGATCCGATGCTCGAAGTGGTGGGCAGGGTGCTGCTGGTGCTGGTGCTGCTGTTGAGTCAGGTGCTGGTGCTGCGGATGGAGTTGTTGCTCGACCTTATGGTGGTATTGGCTCATGTCGTAGGGCTGCTGGTGCTGCCCGGCGGCGTTTGACTGCTGGTGCTGCTGGTGCTGGAATGCCAGGCTGGGAGACGGAGTCCGGCGCACGAGGACATCCTCAAGCACGCCGTGGTGCAAGTGCCTTCGCTGCTGGTTGCGCATGTGCGCATCGAAGTACTGCCCCGACTGGTCCCGGTGACCGTACGCTCCTGGCAGTGGCTTGCCCGCGTGGCTGAAGTCAAGGGCAGTCAGCCGGGTATGGTGTTGCATCCCCACGGCGTGCATTCCCGCGAGCTGATGCACCTGCGGGTGCTCGTGCGTCGGGTACACGCCACGGCTTGAGATGTAATCTCTGTCGGCGCCGGGTGTGTGCGTCGCCGACCGGATGCTCGGGCCGGCTCGGCTGGCCCAGTCAAAATCTTCCAGGTCTGAGCCCTCACTGCGATCGTCAAACCCGCCCTCGAACTTGGGCGGCTTCTGCGGTTTGGACGGCGCGAACTTATAGTTGGGATGGGCCTTTTGGTGGTTGTCGCGTTCCGTGTCGGCCCACGTCTTGAACTGCTGCCGGACAACCTCGGGCTCCAGGGGCCAGCTCATGCCGCACACCCGTGACACGATCTGGTGGTTATGTTGAGACGCCCACTCCTTCGCGCGTTGTTGGTACGCCTTTCGGTACAGCATGAAGGCATTCATCGGCCTCTTGACCCTGCCCGGGGTCTTGCCTGTCTCGATCTCCTGCCGCCGGATGTCGGATGATCGATGGACATACGTGTCGATGTCGGCGACGGGAATCGACGAATTCTTGGTCAGCTCGCTCATGGGCTTGTCCAACACCGGCATGTTCTTTGGGGGCTTGGCCCGTTCTTTCTTCTTCTTGGGTGTCGACTTCTCGATGCGAGTGCTTCGGGGGCCCAAAGCCTTTGCGACGATCTCTCCGCGCGCGTTGTTACTTCGAGTGGCCATGACGTCCAACCCCCGCGCTGGCGTCGGCGGCGAGGTTGCGGGAGTGCTGTACGGCTGAGGCTCCAAAGTTACCAGCGTTAGCACCCGTCCACACGATCGACCCAGAAACCTGGCGGCTCACCTCCGGAATGGGCCCGTAGACACTGTTGTCCTGCTGGTACATTTCGTGCTGTTGATATGCCGGATGCTGCCAAAAAGTTAGCCGCCTACCCATCCATGCTCCGCGATCTTTCCTCACCATGTCACCACCTCCTCCACGTTGTTGGTAGGCCACCGACGCGTCTCCTCCTTGCGAGTGGTGCGGCTGCGGCCCTGGTGTTCCGTACCTTGACGCTGGTTGCGAGTGCGCCTGGGAAGGTTCAGTGGGGATCGTCTGGCGAGAATATGATGCGGAGTTGTTGTTATGTCGCAGCAGCTCGGTGAATCCCGACGGTAGCGATTCTGCTTTTGTGGGCGCCGGAGAGGGCGGCGTGTGGCGGTCCATGTTGCCTTTTGCTGTCTTTGGTTTCTGAAATGGCCTGGGCGAAGCCGCAAGGAGAGAGTTCGATGATTCCAGCTCGGGCGAGCAGGCGAGAATGAAGGTCGATGCAGGGGCTTGCTCCTCAAATATCCTCCGAGCTCCAGTTCCTTGGCGGGTGGTGTCAGGGTGTGCCCTCCTGGAAAGATGCTGCCCCTCGAACGTCACTTTTGGACGGAAGTTAAACAGCAGAGGTGCTGTTTCTGTGGACCTTGAGCTTTCTGAATGGCCTGGTGCTCTGCTCACAGCAGAAGCAACATGTTTTGGGGCACCTGGGTTGTGAACGAGCTGCCAAGTGGTGACGGAGGTCAAATGTGCTAGCAGCAAAAGGATATGGCGAGACCAGCTCTTGCAGTAGCGCTCCGCGTGGATGATGAACGGGAACCACTTGGCTGAGGACTGTGCATCTAGCGGTGTCAGGAGGAGGTGACTGGGGTTTGGCGGGCCAAGGGGGGGGTGTGGCAGAATGCGATGGTCGGTATGAACCCTTTTCAACACATGGGCCCTTGACCTCCAGGAAAGACGCGGAACCTTTGCGATGCAGGTCGTCCCAGGTCTTTGGGGTTAGAACCCTCTTGAAGCCCACTCCGGCCAGCGAGAGATGTCTTTCCCTTGAGCACCCTGGGCGGGCTTTGCTCTGCAGTCCAGCCAGCCCTTCGCGGAACTGGAAGTGCCTTTCCGGAGGCGACGTTGCGGCAGTGAATCTTCCTTTCTTTGTTCGGTGTGCTTCTTGATGGCAGGGTGCGGGGCGCCAGGCTGGCGGCGGGTTGAGGGTCGTTGCTCTTTGCCGCCTCAATGAACGTGGCAGGCGGGCTTTGTCTCAAGCAAAAATCGTGAAGGGCCCGGGGAAAGAGGGAAGGGGGCTGGCCTTGTATTTGTATGCTCTTTATTGCAGGCCTGGTGGGCACAGCTTGCTGCCATCTGGTGTGCAGGCCCAGTGGGTGTACGCATTCGGAAGCCTCCCGGGTCAGCAGTGCAAAGAGTCTGGATGGCGGTCCCGAGAAATCCACTCTGCACCGCCTGTTGGCAATCCATCCGTCTTCGGTCGGGCTCAGGAGACCCGGAGCTGTTGCGTGGGGCCCTGCGCCTGCCGGAGGCAGCAAGCCGCCGTTCTTGGGACGGTAAACATGCGGACGTAGGTACCCTGGGGTGGGCAGTCGGTTGAGCCCCTTCTGCAGCAAACCATCCCGATATGGCTCCCACACCCCCCTCCCTCCCGAGCGTTACGCTCTATTGGGCTACTTGCTCCACATGTTCGCGCAGAGAACCGAGCTCCCCTTCTCGAAGAGCAACGAGGACTCGCCGGATTTCCTACCATGTTACACGACCACGGAAGCAATGCAAGGCTAATTGTGTGAGGTACCCGAGCATCTCTGGAATGTGGCCGGGGCCCTCCCGGAAACGGCCTTGCTCTGGGCCATGGCCAAACCCCGGCACATGCCGAAGTGGCTTTCCCATCTTTCTTTGACGAGCGGCCCCAACGGGGCTCTTTTGACGTCTTCTGGTTGTCATCCCTTCTCCCGCCTTCCCGCGCGCTGCACCCCCCGTGACTGGCAGGCAACGCGGGCAGCGCGGGCAACGCGCACAAGTGGGTGTGTTGGGACAGAACCCGTCCGCCCCCGGAAACCCGATCCTCCACAGGTTTGTCTGGTGCTCGCTCTCCCTAACGTTACCACGCCCTTCCCTGCCCGCCCATGCCCAAGCCGCATCTTGCATGCAGGGCTCGGTGTGCCTTGCATCTGGTTGGCCGTACACCATGCAGGTCGCTGCGGGTAGCCGCATTAGCCTGCGACTGTTTGAACATCACTTGTACAGAAAGGCGGAGCCCAATTCCGGGCAGGAGGGCCAATGAAGTCGGTGTCCGTGGCTTTCTGCAGATGCACATCTTGACACCACGAGCCAGGGGAAACCAGATCTGGGGTTTGTGGGCTGTGGTCCCCCCCCCCCCGGGCTTCTATTTTGCTCTCCCTTGTGGCTGAGTGGCGTTTCATTGACACGAGCTTGCTGCTTTTGGGCATGTTTGCAACAGCAGGAGGAATTCCAGCGCCCACAAGGGATCGTGGTTTTCCTCTGCAGGATTAAAAACAGGGACGGCTGTGCCTACAAGCAACATCTAATTGAAGAATCCGCTGGAGAAGCTGCCCAAGGGAGGCTGGTATTTGCCTGGATACCACACACACCCCCCTCCTGGGAGACCATGTCGGCGTGCTGCAGTATCTGGCGGTCTGTCCTTCAGCAGCATGTCGTCTTCCATCATCATGATCAACCAGCCGGCCCCGCCGACCCAATCGCAGCCTCTTCCGCCCTTCTGCCGGCTCTGGCATCTTTCTGTTTCGTGTCTTCATGTGGGCTCCCCGGGCCGTGTGCTCTCGTCCCAATCCCCTTCCCTGTCTCAAGCTCAGGCCACCGGTTCGTGCAGCCGCTTGTCGGGTCTGCTGCTGCAGAACACTCCCAGGTCTGACATCTCAGTTGTCATATTCCTCCGACATGAACACTTGGGGCGCTAAATCTCCCACCTCCTTTCGTTTGGGGGGGCCAGGGTCGCCACGTATCACGGCGGCCTGCGCAAGAGGCAGACACCTGGAAGGTGCTTGTGGAGACAACCGTCGTTCGTTGGTGAGTTGGGGCGTGTGCTGCTGTGTTGGCAAGGCGATGATCCTCTCGGGTTGGTTCTAGTTTGCTCCCGAGCACTGCGCCTGACTATTTATCTACGACAACCCGGTTGGCCGTTGAGCTCACCGTGAACTCCCAAGTTCCAACGAAACGAGAGGCGAGACGGTTTCTCAGGCACCTGGCGTGGAGTCTGGAATGCACACCGCCAGATGACGTTGGGTGGACGGTTGGAAGTTGGGCCCAGCTATTTCATTTTTATTTTTTTGGTTTCATGTCCCTGTATTGCTGGAGCGCTCAGATCAATTTTGTCGAGCAGCTTCCCGGTCTATGCTCTACACATGCTGAAGATGCTCAAAAATCCAGTGCCGCCCCTTGCCAACGCCCCAGACCAAGTTCCCGGACCAAAATTCCCAGAGTCAGATCGTACATATCTTCTCGTCTATGCGAACAATTTCCTATCTATGGGGCAAGCTAATCAATGCTTCTTCCCCTCCCCCATTTTTGGTGATCCCAAGCGGCCCGATTTAGCATGACTGCGCATCCACCCAGCTGCGGAGAACTATTCGGGGACAGGTTTCGGCTTCTGCAAACCGTGTGCTAGCTGTTGGGGCACCGGGAGCCTTGCCGGCTCGGCGGGTTTGACAGGAGGCGTCAAGTTCTGCTGACGTGGCGAGGGCGACAGGGCCGCTACCAGTGGGAACACTGCTGAGGCAGACGGCGGGGCGCCGCCCACTAGAGGAGTCAACGAGGTACCGTTGGCGCCCCCATTGACCTGCTGTTGTTTGGGTCTTGGCATTGGCGGCGACTGTTTTGTGGGAGACAAGCCGCCGCTGGGGGGCGGCAGTGGCGAGGATCCGGACCCGGCATGATCAGATCTGGCATTGCGCGATTGCGCAGGGGTGAGGTGTGGCAAAGCCATCGATGGTGACGATGTCATGCTGCTGATATTCTCCGTAACGGCGGGTGCTAGCCCGTTGGAGGCGGCTGGGGCGGAGGGGCATGTCTTTGTTGATGGGGAAGGGGGTCGGCCTGGTTGCTTTGATGGCGAGGAGCCGCCACTCCCGTTTCCGGCCAACGCTGAAAGAGAAGCACTCGACACGGCTGATTTAGCAACCAATCCCGCAGCTCCATCGCCATCAGCGGTCGGAAGGGGTGTGGGGTGGCCAGAAGTCAGGTCGGGCGCGCCGGACTCGACCGGTGGCCGACCTGGAGGCAAGAGACTCGGATGGGGCGACGAAAATGGATTGTTCCCTTGGCTGGCAGATGGCAGTTGAGAAGGTCCAGATCCAGATACACCACCCTCGCCAGATCTGCTGCTGGCTGTCTGCCCAAGGAGGTTCGGGATGGCGGGAGGCGCATGGGCAGCAGGAGGTCCTGGCAAGACAGAGTCAGGGGCGCCGCGCGGTGGCTCGGAACCATCAAGCGGGCCGGAAGATGGCCGTGATTGAATCTCGACGAGCAATTGCGTTCGGAGTTGTCGAGATGTTGCGTCCTTCTCAGCTGCTTGTTTGCCGTGGGTTGTTTCCAGCTCCTGATGGCGATTGATCTTGAGCTTGATCGTCTGAGGGCGCGGGTCGCTCGAAGTATTCTCCCGCCGGCGACAGGAGCTGCAGATGAAGTGAAAGTCGTCCTGGTCAGCCTCCTGCTCCTCAACGCCCAAGCATTTGCTGTGCTGCCAGGTGTTGCATCTTTCGCACGCCACGCTGTGTGTACCGTCGTCGATCTGACCATAGACCCCACAGATACAATCGAACATCCAATCGTCTTCCTCTTCCTCCAAATCCTGGAGAGCCTTCTTGGCTCGTTCGATCTCGGCCTGTCGTCGTCTGTCCGACATGCGGCCAGAGGCGCCGCCCGCTTCCTTGCTGTCTTCGGACAGCTGAGCAAGTTCCTCTTCGTGCAGGTGACGGCGAACCTCGCGCTCCTTGAGACGCCGTTCCCGAGACATCAGCCGATTGTCCCTCTCCCGCTCCGTCTTCACCCGACGCTGCTCTTCCTTCCTTCTAGCAGCTTCGTCCTCACGCCTCTTGCGCTCCTCCTCCCGGGTCCGCTCCTCTATCTGCTGCTGCTCGACTCTGCCAGCAATCCTACTGGACCTCTTGGCATGGGCCAGCTTCTCCAAGTTGAGGAGCTCCTTTTCCCTCTGAAGCTGTTTCCGCTGTCTGGATTCTTCCTGTTTCTCGAGGATGGGTAGCAGGTGATCTTGGACCTGGTCGCGTAACGTCTTCTCATTGGCGTCTTTGGATTTTTGAATGGTCGCCAAGAACTCGCGGACTTCATTGAGAGTGACAGCGATACACTCCCATCTCATGGTGCCGAGCCCGTCATCTTCTGGTGCAGCCGGCGATTCAGCATCAGAGGCCTCGCCACTCGCGTCGTCGGCATCGCTTGCCACACCCGACGACGCACGTCGTCTTTTGCTCGCGCGTTGCGCTGCTCTGGCCTTTTTCGTATTCTTCTTTGGCTTTGGAGGAGGCGCGGGAGCTTCGGTCAGACGGTAGAGACGATTGTCGTCGAGGACGAAATAGGTGCGATCATGCCTGTCCCACCCGTACGGCTCGATGCGCTGCAAAACGACCACGTTAGCACCAGAACGGCGTTTATGTATGCTAAGCCAGTTCGCCACGTCACACGTTACGTACCCAGTTCGTTTGGTCCGTATCTTTCTGCTCTTCGGTCTTTTCCCGCAGCCGTTCCGGGTTTACCATGATCAATTGCGTCATCTGCTGCAGCACGCGGATCTAGGTGCGGTGTTCCGTTAGTGTGAGCACTGCGGCGAACGGGTCGGCGGTGCAGCAATACCTTGGTGAAGACATCGAACTGGGCGAACTTGAGGGGGGTCTCGGCGCTCCCAAAGGGGTTCTTCTCGGGGGCCTTGCTGAGAAATTGCCTCCTCGTGTATTCGTCGAACAACTCGTGACTGTGCGGTGTGAGCAGGGCGCCCAGACGAGGGGATAGCCGTGAAGGAAGGGAGCAAAACGCACGTGAGGCCGCGGTGTGAAGACAGAAACTTGAGCAGTCCAAGGCCAATATCCTGAAGTGCCATGGACCCCGGCTTGAGGCATTCCGCTTCCAGGTCCTACAGCGGCTCGCATGTGAGCGCGTGGCTTCCCTTGAGGCACAGTAAAACCAGAACGGGGAAGGGGAAGAATGCGACGCACCTCAATGTCTAGGTTGTCGTCAAGCTTGAGAGCATGGCCAAAGAGGAGGATGAACTGGAACAGGTTTGCGAATTGCCACATGTTCCTGATGCGATGGAGCATGGATGGCGGCGCTGGCTCCTGGGTGTCATCGAAACCGAGCTCCTGGGAGGAGCGCTTGCGAGCTGCCGGCATCTTCGGTTGGGGATTTGCGCTCGTGGCTGTGTTGGGGTAATGATGGACGACTGCGATCGAGGGCTCGTCTGGCGCAAGCAGCGACGGCGATGCAACCAGGAAATCAGAGGTCAGCGGTTGGCAAAAAAATCGCCCACGGCTGAAAGGCTCATCGCAGAACTCAGACGACTTGAAAGACTGCAGCAGAAAACTGTCACGAGAAAGGGGATGAGGCCGCTCTGAAGGCTGGCTGGTGGTGAATGTATGGATCTTGAACGATGATGATGCGACGGCGCGTTGAGTCCGATGTCTGCCAAGCCAAGCCCAGACCAAAAGGCGCGGCGCGGTTTCGACCAGACGCGACGGCCCCGAGTTGGCAATAAAGTTAGCGCCCCGGTTGTTGTAAATTTCCGAGGGCCCGACTGCTGTGTCGTAGGTTGAAGCATCAGCTGCATGCCTGACGCCTGGCTGCTGACTGAGGTGACGCTCCGAGCCAACCTGACGCACGTGGTAACACCAATTCACTTCCAGATTGTCAGTGAAGAATGGCCCAAGAGAGAGCAGGTTAGTACTCCGAAGCACGCGCGCAAACAATGCCTCGTCGATTCCCGTAATCCTATTCGCTGGACCAAGTGCCAGAGAGGACCGAGGCAACATACTATTATGTATGTTTTCGAGGAGAGAACATTTTCCTCCTCATGCTGCAGTCTTCCTTCGGCTACCACTCATCTTGCTTGCCACCCCTTTTGGTCTGCCTCGAACTCGAGGTTTGAACCTCGGAATCTCGGATTACTTCCAGCGCATGACCGGCAGACCGGAGCCGGTTCGAACTCGGCGGCGAGAAGGGACGGTGTTTCAGAAGAGTGTGAGTGAGTGGTGGGGCTTGCTAGTTCGTTCGAGCTTGGCTTAAGCCGCACTGTCCACATGGATGCCGCAGATACGGGCTGTGCAGACCTGGCATGCAACGCTATTCTCTGGTTGATTTGAACATACGCAGCATACGAAATCGGCATGAGGCTGGAGCCCAGATTCAATTGCGGATGTTGATACCTTGATCCAACGTGAAATTGAATTCTTGGTGGCGAGACCACGGCCGTCAGGAGTTCACCTCAGTCGATGAATCGCGCGGGATGCAGCCATGATGTGCGTGATACGCGCAGGACGGACGAGACGGAATACTCCGTGGCAAGTGTCCCAGTCAGCCCCCAAAACCCTGAGTCGGCTTGACGCCAAGCTGACGGGAGCATCAACCGTTGCTGGCGGCCTCAGCCCTCTGACATGGATGGGCCAGGGGTTCCTGACATGGTGCAGGTACAGTGCTCGCCCGCACTGTATCGGCTACCCTCAGCTTGCCCACTTGGGACGGAGCTGAAGCCGAGAGATGCTGCAGTGAACGGCGGGTTGCAGGATGCGCCGACCACTGCAGCAGTGCATTCTGCACACAGTGCTTCCGCCCACCGTCCAGAATCCAGCGGCGCAGCTGTTGACCAACTTGGCTGACCTTCCCCAGACCGGCCTGCTTTCTTCCATCCGATTTTGTCGCTTTCCCTTTCCCAACCGAGCCGTGGCCGATTTCCAGTCGGTACTCCGTACAGGATTGTTTGTTGCCTTCTGCGCCACTCTCGAGACGATCGGGAGAAGTCCACGCACGCACCTACGACACGCCTCGCCCGACTTCTGGATTCCCACCACGCCCCCCCACCACCACCATCACGCTCGCGTCGTGGGCAACGAGACCACGCGGAGTTGCTTACCACCACACACCTTTAATCATTAGGACGTTGCCGCCGTCGCGCATGATGCCCGGATCGAGACGTGGCCCGCACCCGCCCCGACTGTGTTAGCGCAATTGCGCGCCGCCCTCTGCCCGCGAAGCCCATCCACGAGGCGGCCCGTCGGAGGCTCTGAGCCGCCAACATGAACGAGAACACGCCCCAAACGCCCCGTCGACCCTCTGCTCCCCCAATATCACCCCCGCAATCGATTCCTCTCCGAGAACTCCAGCGCTCTGCGGAGGCTGGCCCGGGCCGGAGGGGCGGTGGCATGCCGGTCGGCAGCGGGAGCGGGAGCGGGAGCGGGAGTGGGAGCGACGGGACGGCTCAGGGGGCATGGCACCACCAATATTCGGGGGTTGGGGCACACCATGTCTCTGGAGAGGCACCGTCGCCCATTACCATGTCGGCAAACCTGCCAGGTTTCTCGTCGTACTGGGAGCACCCCTATCCGCAAGCCGACGATGACCTTGGCGGCGGCGCCTCGCCCATCGACCCCATGGCCTTGCAGTTTGCGCTTCCTCCCGACATACACCCACAGCACCCCGCTTCAGAGCAGTATCTGCCGTCCGCCCACGACCCGTACCAGATACCCCACGCCTACTATGAGGAGCGCGCCGATACGGATTCTCTCGAATCGGACAGGGTGCCCCTGAAGCCGTCAGCACAGCCCATCAGCCGCTTGGAGCCCCCAGACGGGGAGCCATCGCCCCGGAACAGCTTCCAGACCGTCTCTGACCTTGGAAACACTCCTTCTCGCGTCCGGAGCGCCCAGATGCTTGGCTTCGATCTGGAACCAGGGTTGGCTGCCGACCGCCATCTCAGCTATGGGGATCACCTCTCGCCCATGGACCGGCGCCGGTCCCGTTCCCCGTCCACGGCCGGCGCTCTGTCCAGGGCAAGCTCGATCATGAGGGCAATGTCTCAACGTGTCGTTATGATCAGCGGAGACGGGGACCTCGTTGACCAGGCCAACCGACGGGAGCGTGAGCGGGAGCGGGAGCGTGAACGTTCGCGCTCGCCGAGCGTCGACGGGCGGCGGCCAATTGATGGGCCCGGGCCCGGGCCCATGCTCATTGACACCTCGTACCATTCGCACGTCTTCCCAACGCCTGCCGAGAAGAGGCCCGGCGATGACTATTTCCAATCGGAGCGACCCCCTCCTCTGAGGCGCCACGGTCCGCTTCCCAACCCCCTGAAAGGGAATTCTTTGGGCATCTTCCCTCCCGATAACCCAATACGAAAAGGACTCTGTGACATTCTGGTTAACCCGTGGACCGAGCCGTTCATTTTGGTTCTGATAGTTGCCCAGGCCATTCTCCTGGCAGTCGAAGCTGCGCCAGACGTCTTCGTTGAGGGCAATGCGAGGCCCGAACGCTGGGGTAGCACCCGGATCGACTGGGCCATATTTGGCCTCTTCGTCGTCTTTACCCTGGAAATCATAGCTAGAAGCATCGTATCCGGCCTCGTCATCAACGCCGATGAGTACGCACCGGTCGGAAGCAAGCGGAGGCTCAGAGAAAGGGTGACCGAACAGTACCGGGCCATATTCAAACCTCAGCGGCAGAAATCAGTCCGTCAGCCGCCGCAAGAACAGCAATTCGTACCCACCTTTGCAAGGTCATTCACCATGATGCATGGAATGGCAGCCCAGGGTACCATGGAGGAGCAGCAGCGCATGCAACTCGCCCGCAGGGCCTTTCTGCGCCACGGCTTCAACCGACTGGATTTTGTCGCCGTTGTTGCGTTCTGGATATCCTTCGTCCTTGGCGTCACCGGTTTGGAGAGCAAGCACTCTATCTACGTGTTTCGCATGCTCAGCTGCATGCGTATCATTCGATTGCTTGCTCTTACAAAGGGCAATCTCGTGAGTTGGTTTCTCTTCTCCAGTGGCCTCTCCCTCTCTGTCCCTCTTCGTTTCTTTCTCCATCTTTTCGCGAGGCTGACCACTCGTTGCAGATCATTCTCAGGAGTCTCAAGAAGTCCGCTCCACTTCTCGTTCGAGTCTCCTTCTTGATGGGCTTTTTTTGGATCCTCTTTGCCATCATTGGAGTCCAGAGCTTCAAGTCCAGCCTGAGCCGCCAGTGTACTTGGATCAACCCGGAGGACCCCACAAACTTCGCTGCTGCTTACACGCCGAGCATGTCGTTCTGCGGCGGTCATCTGAACCCAACAACTGGCAAGGCCGAGCCTTGGGTCTCCTCGCCGACCAAGAACCTGTCCAGCCAGTTCCTCGTGCCCGGCGCGAATAGTGCCAAGGGATTTATCTGCCCGAGAGGGTCCATCTGCCTCCAGCAGGACAATCCCTTCAACGGAACAGTCAACTTTGATGACATTGGACACTCCCTCGAGCTGGTCTTTGTCATCATGAGCGCCAACACCTTCTCGGATCTGATGTACTATACTGTGAGCTCGGATTTTTTGCCGGCTGCTCTGTTCTTCGGTGCGGGTATCATTATCATGATGCTCTGGATGACCAATTTGTTGATTGCCGTCATCACTTCGTCGTTCCAAGTCATCAGAGAAGAATCCAAGACCAGCGCTTTCACGGCCGAGGATGAGGTGCCCGTCTTCCACCCCAGTATGGACCAGGGCCCGCGAAGACAGTCGGCGTTGCAGCGGTTATCCCACAAGACCGTGTGGCTCTGGATCTTCATCATCACTTACGGCCTTTTCTGCCAGGGGTTGCGGAGCGCTACCATGTCGCCACAACGGGAGAGCTTCATCAACGCGTCCGAAATTGTGGTCACCAGTTTTCTCGACGTCGAGATCGCCTTGCGCTTTCTGGCAAATTTTCGACACTTCCACCGCAACCCTCGCAACCTGGTTGACCTCGGGCTCGCCGTCATCACCACCGTCATCCTTATTCCGCCGATTCGAAACTCGGGTCAGGCGTACAGCTGGCTCACCATCTTCCAAATTGTCCGAGCGTATCGTGTCGTCCTCGCCATTCCCATGACAAAACGGCTGATCCAGCTTGTTCTGGGAAACGTTACCGGCATTGGCAACCTGATGCTGTTCGTCTTTCTCATGACGTTTCTCATGGCAATCTTTGCCTCGCAGCTCTTCCGAGGCCAGCTACCAGCGGCAGATTCAGACGACGAGTGGATCAGAATCCCATTCAACACCATTTACAACTCGTTCTTGGGCATGTACCAAGTCCTTTCCAGCGAAAACTGGACCGACATTCTGTACAATATCACGACTTATACCGTCCATCTGAACATGTCCTGGGTGGGGGCTGTATTTATCATCGGCTGGTTCATCCTCTCCTACTTCATTCTCATCAACATGTTCATTGCCGTCATCCAAGAGAACTTTGATGTGGGCGAGGACATGAAACGCCTCGAACAGGTCAAGGCGTTTCTGCAACGCAGGGAACTTGGTGGCTCGTCCAATCTTGCGCTGTCCAAGGTCTTTGGTTTCGGCAAGTCCCGGAACCGGGCGGACCCGCTTGATCAGACGATGGGGACGGGAATGGTAGATATGCTGTTCAAAGAGGGATTCGTGCGCGAGTTTCTTGACGAGGCTCTGGACGAGTTGCAGGAACACCCTGCGGACAACCAGTCGCCCCAACAGCCGGGGGCAAAAGGCAGAGCCAAAGGCGGGTTTCTCTCTACCGCGTGGGACAGGGCGACCTCCCTTTTTCTCGGTCGGGAGCCGAACCCGTTCTATTCCAACGTTCGGTTCGGTGGGCCCATTGTCACTCTCGATCCTGCCCAACTGGCTCGCCAGGCCGTGAACGCCACTGCTGCCCGCCGCAAGGCACAGAGAGAGTACCTGCTCCGGCATCCAAACTACAACACGTCTCTCTTCATCTTCAAGCCCCGGAATCCCCTTCGACGTCTCTGCCAACAACTTGTGGGCCCCGGCCGGGGCACCGAGCGGTTCGATGGCGTTCAGCCTAACAAGTATGCCTGGTATACCTTCTCGGCCGTCATCTACGCTGCGATTGTGGCCATGGTCATCCTCGCCTGCATCACGACGCCTCTGTACCAAAAGGAGTACTTTGACGAGCACACGTTCAGCATCCTCAACTGGTTCGTCTGGACCGACACGGCATTTGCTATCGTGTTTACGCTCGAGGCTGTCATCAAGATTGTTGCCGACGGCTTTTTCTGGACTCCCAACGCCTACTTTCGGAGCACGTGGGGTATTATCGATGCCATCGTATTGATCACTCTGTGGATCAACGTCATCACTCTCTTCACAAACGCCGGGGCCGTCTCCCGCGCCGTCGGCGCCTTCAAGGCGCTCAGGGCTTTGCGTCTCCTCAATGTCAGCGACAGCGCCCGAGAGACATTTCACTCCCTGATAATCGTCGGCGGCTGGAAGATTTTGAGTGTAAGTCTCGATGGTTTTGATTTTGATTAGCGAGAGGTGTGTATGTGCTAACCTAGATTACCCCAGGCGGCCTTCGTCTCGATTTCCCTGCTGATCCCTTTGGCCATTTATGGCGTGAACCTCTTCAACGGGAAGTTGGTCGCATGCAATGACGGGTCAACCATCGTGAACCTGATCGACTGTGTCGGCGAGTATAACAGTACGCCATTCAACAATGATTGGCCCATGCTTGCTCCCAGGGTCGCCGCGAATCCGTTCTTCAATTTTGACGATTTCGGATCAAGCCTCTTCGTCCTCTTCCAGATCGTCAGCCAGGAAGGGTGGGTCGACGTGTCTTTTGCTGCTCAAGCCATCACCGGGAAAGGCCTCCAGCCCGAAGATGGTCCGCCTTTCAGCGCGCAGGGGAACGCTCTGTTCTTTGTGGTGTTCAACCTTTTGGCAACCGTCTTCGTCCTCACTCTGTTCATCTCGGTTTTCATGAGAAACTATACAGAACAGACGGGGGTGGCGTTCCTGACGGCCGAGCAACGGTCCTGGCTCGAACTGCGCAAGCTGCTCCGCCAGATCTCGCCGTCCAAGAGCGCCTACGACGACAAGAAGAACAAGTGGAAGATGTGGTGCCACAAGCGCGCCATTGAGAAGCGCGGCTCGTGGTACATGGCCATCACCACCGTTCTTGTTTTCCACCTCCTTCTCCTGCTCACCGAGTTCAACAACGAGCCGTCATGGTGGACGACAGCCAAGGATATACTCTTTTTCGTCTTCACCCTCATCTACATTGCCAACATCGTGGTTCGCGTCGTCGGCCTCGGGTGGACTCGGTTCCGGAAGAGCTCGTGGGACTTGTTTTCCCTTCTGGCCGTCGCGGGCGCCTTTTCCACAACGATTCTCTTCCTGACGAACAAGTCGCAGGTCACATACATCCAGCTGCACAAGTTCTTCTTGGTGGCGCTCGTCCTTCTGCTCATCCCGCGGAATGACGCCCTCGACCAGCTCTTCAAAACAGCGGCAGCCAGTCTGACAACGATTGGCAGCTTGCTGGCGACGTGGCTCATCTTCTTCCTCGTGTTTGCCATAGCACTGACGCAGACATTCAGCCTGACGCGATTCGGGAGCGGAGAGGATGCCAACATCAACCTCCGCACGGTGCCGCACGCCCTCATCCTGCTGTTCCGGTTCAGCTGCGGAGAGGGCTGGAACGCGGTGATGGAGGATTTTGCGCAGATCAGGCCGCCGCTCTGTGTCGAGGGCCCGACCTTCTTTGACAGCGACTGCGGCAGCACGGCGTGGGCGCGGGTGCTCTTCGTGGCATGGAACATCATCAGCATGTACATCTTTGTCAGCTTGTTCGTCTCGCTCATCTACGAGAGCTTCTCGTACGTGTACCAGCGAACGAACGGGCTGGCGGTGGTAGACCGGGACGAGATACGGCGGTTCAAGGAGGCCTGGCGCAGCGTCGACCCGTCGGGCACGGGATTCATCAGCAAGGAGGCGTTCCCGCGGCTCCTCGGAGAGCTTTCCGGGGTGTTTGAGATGCGCATCTACGACAACGACGACTCGGTGCGGGCCATCCTTGAAGATGTGCGCAACGAAAATGACGCGGCCAGCATCAGACACGCGTCCATCATCAGCAAGAGTCAGTACCAGACAGGAATCGACCTGAAGAAGCTGAATGAACGTCTGGCGAGGATCGATCTGGTCAAGGTCCGCGAGCGCCGGCGCCGGTTCAACATTTTCTTTGAGGAGGTCATGGTGTCTGCAGATCCCGAGAGGGGAATCTCGTTTACGACGGTGCTGATGATCATGGCACATTACAATATTATCAACGACAGCAAGAGTCTACGGTATGTTTGTTGTTGTCCACCCGCCCTAGAAACCGTTTTCCTCTTCTTCGGTTTCGTTGTGTACTTTCGGGTTGACTAACGCAAATCCCTCCCGATTTCTAGACTCGAAGAGTTCCTGCGTCGCAAGCTGCGCTTGCAGCGTGTCGAGGAAGAAGTGCGCAGGCGGATTGTCCTGGGCTTCTTCGACATGCTCTACTACTCGCGTCAGTTCAAGCGGCACATGGACATCAAGCGGGCCGGGCGCATGACGGCGATCCCGCAACTCGATGTGCCCGAGATCCTGGTCGACAATGAGGAGCAACGGGCCGAGCAGCAGGCGTCGACGGGCTCGGGTCGCAGCAGAGCCAAGTCCAGCGCGGCGGCCACCGCGCTCGGCTCCGACTCGGGCAGCAGCTTGCTCTCGCCGTCGACAAGCCGCGCGCGGTCTCAGCACCGCAGCTGGGCGGGGCTTGGGGCCGACCTGTCGTCGTACGATACGTCGTACGGACACCCACTTGCCGGGCCCAGGGCGTCCAGACAGGCGGCCGCGCCAATCCCTGGGCACCGATCGCAGACGAGTGCCTTCAGCTTTGAGCTGACCGAGCCCGGGGAGGTGACGGGGATGGACGGGGACGAGGCTACGAGCCTTGGGCAGCGGGGCAGCACGGGGGTGGACCCCGCGGTTGTTAGGGACATGTTGGATGACTCGATATGGGTGGAAAGTTTGAGGAGGAGTGCCACGACCATGAGAAAGAGCGGGTGGGGGTCGCAAGGCGGTTTCAAGTGAGGCGATAGAAAGAGTGGGACAGACAGGCTAGAGAATGGTGGGATCTAGAAATGCGGGACTAGGACGGGTGTTTTTGGGTGGACTAATCTTGGGTGCCTTCAGGTTGGCTTCATGAGCGATGACATTGGGGGGCATGGATCATTTTCTTGTATGGTTTTCGGCGGCCGGCCGGCCGGGTTCTTGCAAAAGCAGGGCAATGGGCGCTTTCGGGAGTGTGGCTTCGGAATTTAATGTGCTCTACATGCCGTGCATTCAGGGGACTGGCATCGAAAACCGGATCGAGGGCGGCTGGCTTGGCTCGGGACCTAGTTATGGCTATGGTTATGGTGTCTACGAAGACAAGGGGATCGGGTGCTCCCCAAGACAGACAGAGACGAGTCGATCCCCAGGGCGCAGTGGGGACGACTTCAAGACTAAAAGATACCTGTAATGCACAATACTCAATACCTTGCGGGTGTGTGGCAGCGAGGTCGATGCATACGGTACGTCTCTCGATAACCAGGCTGGAGGGAGTAAGGGGGCGTCTTGTCGCCAAACCTTCCCTTTGATGCGGTGCGATGCAAAGCGAACGAAGCAAGCCTCGATAGGTAGCTAGTACTCCGTAGGTACTTTCCCTCCCCTGTGTCCAGACCAGAGCTTCCAGAAAACCCAGAGAAGGCTCTCGGTTCCACTGACCTACGCAGGGGAACAAGTTTGTGATATATTCGATGTGGCGAAGATCGAAGGTTGAAACAGGTGTCGACGGGATTTTCTGAGAAAAGCGACCCCCTGAGGGTACCCTGGTGTTGGGGTTTCACCGGCCTGTAACGGCGATCACACAAAACCCCCAGGGGTCTCTTGGTGGGGCGCCCTCGACCCCCCGCAAACCAGGAAGCTTCCAGTGGGACACAATGATTTCCTTCAGGTTACACGCACTCTGCATTCTGTAAAGGTTCTGTACTGTGCAGAATACTTGGAGTCGCCCTCGACGTCCATTTGGACCGTGTCCGATCGACGGCCTCGACAACGCCGGCCCTACTGATTGTCCAGAGCAATCAGGCGCACTCGGCAGCACGGGTTCGACATTGACAATCCAATGACAATCTTTGCCCTGGCGAGCCTGGCGAGCCTGGCCAGGCTTTCGAGACCTTCAACTCTGCCAGGGACCCGACACTGAGCCGAGAGCCAAGCCCCGTCATCGGCTGACTGACGCGAGCGCTGGTTGTTTCATCGCTGCCATGCCCCGCAATTTGGCCTGCGTGCGTGCGTGCGTGCGTGCGTGCGTGTGCATCTTGTTCCTTGGCCAAAACCTCTCCACTGCCTGCATCCATTCTCGACTGCGTCTCGGTGGGGGGCCAGCACGGGGGCCCCTTCTTCGGACGCCATGGCAGTCTGAGTCCCGGGAATCCGTGGGTCCGCCGGACTGATGCGCAGCTGAGCAGCGGGCTGCGCGGGCGATCGCATTGACTCACTGCCCCCGCGCCGCATGCGAGTCTCCCGGCCCTGGCTTGGTTGGTGGTCTCATCGTTGGTGTGGTCTGGTCACTCTGGTGTGGTTTGTTGGTGTGTTGGCCATCGCAGGGCGTTCAGGGGCGCTGGTACGAATAAGGGACGCCTCCTCCTCCCCTTTTCCCGTCCCCCGGCTCACGACGAACGCATAATAACGGACCCATCCATTGCTCTGCAGCGCTCCTACCCCCTCCCTCCCTTCCATTCCCTACCTTTCTGTCCACCGTACAGCACACCACACAGTAGTACCCTTCTGAGCCAGGCACCAGTGCTTGCTCCTGCGTTGCTGTCTCCTCCCTCCCCCCCCCCCCCCCTGCTGCCCTTGCAACTTGTCCCAAAGCCGGTTCCGACCGACCCCGACTGCGTTCCCCTGTCTGGCACGGGGCATCCACACCCCCTGGCGGACCCCGTCTCGTTTGATACGAGAGCCCCCGTCTCCCTCCCACACCCCATCCCGACACGGTACTTAAAGTAAGTGCTTCATCCTCCCCCGGCAGATATACCGGTTCGCTGTTTAATCATCCAGCTTAGGCTCTCGGGCTTCAATACGGTGTTCTGTCCAACTTCTATCTTCTGATCTGTGCCAGCCATAGATCGTCCCGTCGTTTTTACCAACACGAACACGACCAGTCCTTCGCTTTCCCTGGTCCCTTCGTTTTCTTCTTCTCTGGACGGGTTATCCGAGAATCACACACGCACACCTACTTTCGCTTCGTCCATCTCAGGCTGTGCCTTGGATTCCCACCGCCGCTCGGCTTGAACATCTTGGAAACCCGAGGAGACTTATACCGCCCACGCGAAAGTCACCACCTCTGATACTCACCAACCACGCCTACCGCACGCCTACCTTCCGAACCGGCATCATGCAGTCCTCCCGCTTCCACACCATCACGGCGCGCTTCTCGCCGCACAACCTCCGGACCTCATTCCGCCGGTCCATGTCGTCGTCGTCGTCGGCCTCTTCCCGGGCGAGCAGCACCGACCGAAGCTCCTTTGTCTCGCAGTCCCCCGTCAACACCATCAACAGCATCGTCTTCCGCCAGAAGTCGGGGCTCGAACACTTGGACGAGGACGAGCGGACCCCGCACATCCTGGAGCCCAGGCCGGCTGCTACCTTCTGCAGCCTCGAGGAGCGCATGATGTCCTTCTAAGTCGACGACGCCGCTGTCCGTGGAGGGCAGACGGTGACGACATGCTGTTGGCTTCGGGCTTTTGAAAGCAGCAGACCTACTTCTTTTCGTCTTGCTGAACGACCATTTTTATACGACATAATGCTGTCTTTTTCGGGGTGGCTAGGTTGGGACTGACGGTTACGGTTTACGGGCATGGTTGTCTGTCGGTGGATGGTGCAGTGCTTGCTTTTTGCCTTTTGGGTTTGGGAACCGGCGTTGTATGCCTCTGGTGTAGGTCCAGGGCTTCGGGAGTCCCCCATGCAGTAATGAATGATTCTTCCTCAACTCCGATCCCAGTAACGTTACTCCGTAGTCGTGTTTCAGTCCTTCCAAGGAGCACGCACACCCTCCCCTGCACCCCCTCAGTCCGGTGATGCCAACGCCAAGGAGGGATGATGCAGAGTTATGCATGCAGGTGCAAGATGCAGAATGCAGGCACCGGCTGCAGGGGAGGGGAGGTTGTCAGCCACTCAGCTTCCAGGTTCGGATGGAGCCAATTGGCCAGAGCTGTCGAGCCTCCGCCCCCACCTCCAACAACCACGCTCCAACGTTGGCTTGCAGATGGACAGCACCGCATCCAGCCAGCCGAGTCTGTCGGACGAGCCCAGAGGTCAACGACCGGTCTGTGTTGAAGCCGAGTCGTGACCGGCCCGTTGACCGTCAGCAGCAGATCTTTGCTGGTCTCATCCTGTGGCTGAGCAGCCATTGCACACAGCAGCACACCAGCACAGCGTGTCGGCCGACGTGGCCCGACAGCTGGCTCGCCAAGCCAGGTCACGCCTCGCGCGCTGATTCGATGTGGCCTGTCGGGACACAGGCCAGCCAACGACACGACAACTCTCCCTGTCCAGTGTCGGGTCTGTGGGACAGCAAGACCCAGCTCGCCTCGGACTTCTGTTTGGCCTGCCGTCCAGCGGAGAGCACAAGGCGTCCGATGGCCTGGGGTCGGGCACCAAGCCCGTCCGTCTTGACTCAGCCCAGCTGGTCTGTGATGGCAGCACAATGACATGGACGACGCGTGTCGTCCGTCGGGCCGGCAATGCAGCCGCGTCTCTCGTCTCTTTATTCCATCCAAGAGGAAAACTAGTCAGAGTCCTATACAAGCCGTGCCAGTCCTCCCCGCTTGCTCCATCTCTCTGTGCTTCTGTGGCCCAACCCGCCCTGCGCCCCATCGAGCCCCGATCTCATCATAGACGACTCGCACCTCGACAGAAGCGGGCGCCAACAAGACATACCATTCCAGCATGGATGGCGCAACAACATCGGTCCGGCCGTCACAGGCCCATGGCCAGAACCGGATCCATCGTGTTGCCCGTCGAGCACTCTCGAACACGAAGAAGGCTAGCGGCGGGAGAATTGAGCGGCAGCAACAAAGGATACGAGTGTCTGGGAATCGCCATGAGCGAGGTGAGAACAACTCCAACCAACTCTTCCATCATCCGAACCGGTGTGGCCTGCGGCTAGCTCCTCACTTTCATGTCATACCTACCCTGCTGATGTTGCTCAATTGCCATTCTCTCTTTGGTTGGTGTGTCGGTGTGGTGGTGGTGACTTGCACGGGGGGTCTGCTTGCTTTCACTCCAAATCGGATGCATCATGTTGCTGCTCGGCTCGGTGAGCAGCACACATTTTGTGGAAAACCCAGGGCCGCCAGGAAAGCACACAGGCGGGCAGCCATGTTGCCAAAAACTACACTGCTATTTCTTTCTTGCGATTTCTTTTCCCACCCGACCTTGCTGCCCGCGAGCACCCACCACCCTCACTTCCTGGTCGTGTGATTCTGGCTTCATTCTTGTTCACGCATGTCACCTGCAGCCTTTTCGAGCTTTCTTTTTCACCAAAATCATACGGCGGAGAAGAGTCGAGCCAACACGCTGATACACAAGCAAAACAGCCGTCACCGCCATCGCAGCAGCGACAATGCTCGCTTTCTTACCCTTCCGCACTCCGCTCGTATCTCTCGACGGTCGGTTTGCAAAGCACATCCTGATGCCAAACCGCCGTGCGAAGATGGCCGATGGCCCCTTTCTCATGGGCTTCCGACCTTGCTCTCCGGTCGAGAGCCGGCTGCCGCGCGATCGGGAGGATCCTTGCTCGTTCCGAACAAGATTGATCGACCCCATCGCCGACTCTGACGTCGACATGCCGCTTGAGAGTGTCGACAAGCTCAGCGACAGCGATCTCAGATTTGACGACACTCAGTGCATTTCGGTCGGTCGGTCGGAGGGAAATCTCAAGTCAACGTCCAGATTCACCGCCTGGTCGAGCCACAAGAATGAGCAGGCAAACGAGGGCGACCTCACGGACGGGCTTCCTGCGCACATGTGCTCAAACCTGGCACACACGGCCAGCACTGGAGAAGACGGGCAGCCCAGAGCAGCAACCGAGCACTCGCTGGGAAGCAGGGTCATCCTCACACAGGCCGACGAGCAACCGGGCGGGATTGTCCACAAAGCTCTCAGCGACTTGACGACCTACAACACCGTTCTGGTCAGCGAAAACGACGACGACTGCGAGGACGAAAGCGACGACAACATGGAAACCATGAACATGCCTTTCTGGAACCTCCCCAGGCCCCAGAAACGGCCCACGGTCCATGCCGGTGACACAATTCCCGACGACATGTCCATAATCTCCGACGTCTCCCTCATTCCGACCTACTCTCCCAGCGACGTCCTGAAGCAGCAACGGCCCCAGCACCGCGCCCTCATCAAGCGCCTCATCCGC
>FTCU01000807.1_pt1 | contig 36470 bp, 26 predicted proteins | sample 1639521 | NCBI WGS metagenome assembly FTCU01 (sample SAMEA3914864, study PRJEB12502) | metagenome | biome: forest; material: soil | place: USA | collected 2012-03-12 | depth 0.3 m
AATGCAGCTCAGGTTTCGTCGCAAGAACCCTTATGACGTCTGCTGATCGCCCTGTCGCAGAGTCAAACCCAGTCGCAAAGCGTCGGATCCTTGGCTGATAGGCAAGCGGGGTTGTTGGCACGGGAACGGCGGGCACGTTTATTTTGAGGTCGGGATGCTGGGATGCGACAGGAACTGTGGCGCCGTCCAAAAACAACAAAAAATCCGGGTAGAATGATCGGCGGTCAGGAAGTACTTGCAGGAATCCAAAGTTGAACAAGGTGCTTGTTCATGAGACAAAACCCTTTCTACCGACCTCCTTCCCCCTCTCATCCTCTCATGCAGGCAGAAGGGAAGGTGGAAAAGCCGGGGGGTTGGCAGGTCGACCAATCAGCGATGCATCTTGGTTGCCCGAAAATCCGGAAGGCTGGTGTCAGCCACAACCGAGCCGCTAGCCACATTTCGTTTTCCGGGAGCGCGGCCGAAGTTCTTTCCTGCCACTGGCCGCGGCCCACTCAGCCGTCTTGCCGGCATCGCCCAGCACCACCTGCCGGCATCGCCCAGCACCACCTGCCGGCCCGCGTGGCCGAGTTCTACGCCGACCGCCGCTTTTGCTGGCTGCTCGGCGAACCCCAGCAAACTTGCGCCGGTCAAATGCGACGCGGAGCTCGTCACGCGTGTAGTCGATGCTGGCGTACCGCAGCAACTGGTGGATGCGCGACTTGACCGCCTCGTCGATGGTTACGGGCCAGTTTGTCGTCAGGAACACGATCCCCGAGTAGTACTCGAGCTGGCGCAGGAAGATAGACACCAGAGCGTTTTGGTCGATTTCCTTTCACTTGCACTGCATGAGGAACACGTCGGCTGTGTCGAGGAGAAGCAGACAACGCCCCTTGCCGGCTCGGGCCGTGTGCTCTTCGAGCTATTCCTCGACCGCCTGAGGCTGAAGCCCAATGCTGCCACAAGTGATGGAGTAAAGTGGACGCTGGGTGTCTCACTGACAACGGTTTTTACCTCGTCCGCCACTCTGTTCATCGCCCGAAGCCCCGCATCGCTCAGCGTCGTGCCTTCGTAGAACCGGTAGCGGTTTATTCGACGGTCCCTGGAAATTGATTCACAGCTGTTTCGAGTCGATTTGGACCCCCAGGCACGTTGGATCATCAGATATATGCAGGAGAGAGATGAAGTTGGTTCCATTCGAAAAGGGAGGGAAGTTGGCCCCAGCGTTCCGAGCAGCGCTCGTAGCGAGTCCGTCCTAGTTTCGAGACAGAGAGTCACGGCTTGCCCTGCAACGCTGCCCGATCACCTGACCGCGATGCTGGTTTGATGCTCCGAGGAGTAGCCAGCGCCTGTGGCAGGCCCGTGTCAAAACCAGGCCCAGCTGGATTCGGAGAGTAAGGGGCAGGAGTTGGCCCAGCATCTCAGACGCCGGTCGAAACTCATCCGCCCAGTTTCGAGATGGCGCGATTCAAGCTGGTCGCGCGGTAATGGCCATGCCATGGGCTCGTTCTTTGTGCGGAAACGAGCAGCTGGCTCTTGTTGCTACCTAGGCCAGCTTGGAAGGCGTCATCAAGACAGCAGTGGCTCCGAGGCCTATTTAAGAAGTAACGAAGAACGTGCCAGGGCCAGGCCCAAGAAGCACCATCTTTGAGGTCACGTCACGCATCCTCACGGCCATTCTTAAGCCTGCCCGGTGCAGCTATTCAGCATTCGATTTCACAAATTTCTTCTAACTCGGTCAGTCGTAGCTGCTTGCCCTAGTTTTACAAGTGGGTGAGGCAGCGCGCTAACATTGGCCCGCGATAGATATTTCTCCTCTCCTCGATGATCCGTCACCTCTCGCCCAACATGTGCAACTGGACGCAAACCTACTACCAATGCGGCTGCCGTGGCCCCTATGTGCTGAAAGAGCCGGGCTGCAAGCGATATCCGAGATGCGCGTCCTACAGAAGCCCCGACACCGTTCTCCCTAATCGGTGCTACGCCCACGGCCACGGCCCAAACCTCAGCAACGTGCCGAATGGCAGGCCAAGCAATGGGGGTTCGAATGGCAGCGGGTCGGCTGGCAGCAAGACGGGTGGCGGCAGCCAGCGGTAAAGGGGGGCAGGGAGAGGGACGTTAATTCTTTGGCCAGGGGCTGAGAAGCTGGAACCCCAGGTGTTAGTGTGGGCAGCAGGGGTGTTGTCAGTGTCGACAAGAGAGTGAAGTATCTTTCTCCATTGTTCACTCTTTTTGAGACAGCCACAGGCGGCAGATGCCAGATATTAGCACGTAGACTTCTGTTACAGGGCGCTTTTGCACCTTGCTCGCAGCCTTCCTTTCTTCCCCAGGCAACAAGCAACACCACGATTGCCATCACCATCTTCCTCTTCTTCCCTGCCCCCGAGACAGCTTGCGATGCTGGTTGCTGCAATTCTCCCGTCTTGGCATCCAACATATGACCGCATTTCCCCTCTCTTCGTTTCTTTCTCTCTTGGCTCACTGAGGTCTACAGAGTGCAGACAGCCCGATCTCGGGTGGGCCGCCAGCCTGCGCGGGGTGTGGAGTTTGAGCACGACTGCATGCATCACACCACAGCTCGCAGCATCGATCCTTCAGGGCATGGCTCTGCTAACCAATGAGCCGGGCGAGGAGGATTATGCAGTGCCACGGGAGAGTGAAACTCACCAGCCGTCTGCAGGCTGCCCGACTGGGCTGCCTGCAGGAGCACTCAGGGGTTACAAGTTGTCTGTTCGCAGGTTGCCTAACAGGGCAGGCTGCATCACGACATCAAACCACATGAATCTCGACAAGTCTACGCGTTTATTCTCCACGAATAAGTATAAAACAGCGCCCAATCCTAAAGAAATCTCCCAGATCTGTCTACATATCCGAATCAGCACATCAAACAATACCCGGTCCACCAAAAGCGCTGCCAACATCCCGCGTCTCGTTGGCGTTGAGAAATACCCTATTCCACCATTGCCCTTCCAAGTGCCAACAATGACATCCTCCGTATCATTCAAGCTGGAGGACGCCATCCGTGACCTCAAGACAGGGTTCATGCTATATCGCATCCGCGTCCCAGCTCCCGGAACACCCACCCCCAAGTCGCACGCAGGTCCACAGATCCGATACCTCGCCGCCTCAGCCGATCCCGCCCCAGCCGACCCCTTCCCCGACATCCGCGGCCACCTCCTCGCCTTCGACACCGTCCCCTCCAGCGCATGGACCCTCGGCCGTCTCTCAGTCGCCCCGGCCAACCACGTCGCCGCGGGCAAATTCCTCCTCGCCTCCACCGAGAGAACCCGGCTAGAAGGCGCCCTGGGCCTCTTCAGCGGCGGCCCAGCCTGGCACGACAGAACCGTCGACCTCGTGGACCTGCTCGATGCCTTCTACGCCCGGCGCGCGCGCGAGCCGCCGCGTCCCAACCCCCCCACCGACATCCAGTGCGTGGGTCATCTCTTCGCGCTCGTCGTCCCAAGCCCAAACCACGCCCACGACCCCGCGGCGGAGGACGTGGTCGCCTCCTGGGCCTAGCCGCCGGGCCATGCGCACGCCGTCGCGGCCGAGAGCCGCGTGCACGCCGCGCTCGCGGCGCTGTCTGGGCCGCTGCTGGCTCCGCGGTTCTTGGCGCATATTACCGATAACGCTGGTGCGCGCGTCATCGGGGCGTTAGTAGAGCGGGTTGATGGTGGCCGCGTGCGCGAGGCCGGGCCGGGAGATCTGGCGGGTTGCCGAGCGGCGCTGGGCCGTCTGCATGCTTTGGGTTTTGCGTATGGGGGTAGCCTGAGGCGGGAATCGTTTCTGGTGCGTGAGGATGGGGGGGTGTTGATGCAGGGGTTTGGAGGGGCGTGGGAGACGGAGGATGGGGAGGTGCTGGCCGGTGAGATGGTCGGGCTGGAGGAGGTTCTTAAGGGGCCGTCGCGGATGGTGTAGTGTACCGTTACACGTTCCAGGAACGTCAAAGTCCCTCCCTTCTTCCTCAAACTTGTGAACTCGACTGCTCTTCCCTGAGCTGGAGGTAAGGGACCATGGTAAAACCTTGCAGATATTGCCATGTGGCTTCTGTGGAAGCAGGCATAGCAAGGAAGTGATGATATTGCTGTATGTAACGCTGGAACGGGAAAAGAGGGTTGTCAGGGGGCTCTGAGACAGAAGAATACAGTGATGTGTGTGATGGAGAGGGAGAGCTGCAGTGGGGGAAAACCCCACCTAAAGTCGCTGGGCTTGTTCACCAGCGTGGTGGGCCAGGGGTCGTCGGGGCAAATGCAAGAAATAGGGGTTGGCCCAACAAACGGCCACAGGGACAAAGTGGCACCCACCCGCAGCAACTTTGACCACAAGGCGCAAGCCATACAAACAAAACACAGTTGATCGTAGTACATAGTACAAGTAGTTACACAGACATCATCCCCGCCCCCTAAATACTCGGATCGTTTCACAGACCCAGAGTCAAACCTGCAAGGCACCATCCCCTTTACTGCTCATCATCGTCATCATTCTCCGCATCCTCCTCAGCATCATCATCCGCCTCGGCGTCATCCGCGTTCTCCGAGGCTTGGCCCTGTGTCTCGCCGCCCTCCGCCGCCGTCGGCGCCGCCGGCTCCTCAGTCACAGCCGGCGTCTCGATGTCCTCAACAACGAACGGCTCCTGGTCCGCAATCTGCGGCACCTCCTGCCGATGAGACGGCTGGGGCAGACGAGGGATGCTGTCCTCGACGGGCGGGCAAGTGCGCAGGTCGAAGCAGGCCTGCCTGCTGACGGTGGTGCAGCGGCGGCCGGCAGGGTCGTAGACGGTGCCCTGCTCGCACTTGGGATCGTCCTCGGACACGCAGTCGTTGCGGTCGGGCCGGAAGGTAAGGCCCTCACCGCACTTGGCCTGCGCGATGGACACGCATTTCGTCCCGCGGAGCTCGGTGCCCTCCGGGCACGTGGGCGGCGGCGCGACGCACAGCTCGCCCTGCAGCGTCGTGCCCTCCGGGCACACCGGCGGCGCCGTGGCAGTGCACTTGCCCGTGACCTCGTCCAGCTGGGTGTCCGCGGGGCAAAGGGGTGTCTTGTTGGACACGCACACACCGTCAATCAGCGCCGTGTCGGGCGGGCACTCGGGTGCGCCGTGGACGCAGTGACCGTTGCCGTCGAGCTGGCCACCGGGGCACTTGGGCTGCTCGGAGCTGACGCAGGACTTGGTGGCCGCCACGTAGATGGAGTTGTCCGGGCAGCCGGGCGGGTAGACCGAGATGCAGTGGCCGCGTGAGTCGAGCACGAAGTTGCGCGAGCACTGCGGCGAGCCCGGGCTGACACACCTGTCGCCGCTGGGGAAGAAGCCCTCGCCGCACTTGGGGCGGTCAGTGCCGACGCACTTGCCGCTGGGCGGGTCGTAGTAGGTGTTCGGCTCGGTGCACAACGGAATGCCCGGGGAGACGCAGTCGGCCCCCGAGACCACGGTGCCCTCGGGGCACACGGCCGGCACCGGATGGACGCAGGTGCCGTCCGAGATGGAGGTGCCCGGCGGGCACGTGGGGAGCTCGGTGGAGACGCACTGTCCCGTCGCGGTGAGGCGCGTGTTGGGCGGGCATACCGGGTGGTAGGTCGTGGAGATGCAGTGGGCGCCGCTGACAATGGAGTCCTCGGGACACGTGGGCGGGTACTTGGAGATGCACGCCTTGGTCAAGCCGTCGAACGTGGCATCGGGACCGCAGGCAGGGGGCTCGGGGAGGATGCACTTCCCGTTGCTGTAGGTGCCGACCTCGCAGACGGCCGGTTGGCTGAACTCGCACAGGCGAGTTCTGGGGTTGAACTCGGCGTTTTGAGCGCACTTGAACGTGCCTGGGGTCGAGGAACACTGCTTCTTGTCACGACTCATCGTCATACCCTCCGGGCAGGAGCCGTGCTCGGCCGGCATGACGCAGTTGTCCCAGATGACCAACATCTTGGGGTTGTTAGGGCAGCAGAAGGCGCGCTTCTTTCCGTTCAAAATAATCTTCTGGCCCTGGCCGCAGATCGGCGAGTCAGTGTACTTGCAGACTCCGTCCCTCAGCTCGTACGGAGACGTGCACGCAGGTCCCTCGGTGGACTGGCAGCTCCCGTCGCGGTACACGCCCGTGGTGCAGGTAGGCTCCTCTTCTTGCTGGCAAACGTTGTCGCGCCATTGGGTGCCCTCGGGACACATGGGCCCATCAAAGTGCAGGCAGCTGCCCAACAGGAACTGGTACCCCTGGGGGCACTTGGGCCCGTCGAGGTGCTCGCACACATGGCCGACCAGCTTCGTATTCTCGGGGCACTTCGGACCTTCTTTTCCGATGCAGCGCCCGAGGTGATCGAGCATGAGGGTTTCGCCGGGGCACTCGGGAGACTTGGTGCTGTGGCAGACGCCATTGACCAGCTTGAATCCCATGGGGCATTCAGGACCCTTGGGCGAGATGCAAATCATGCCATGTGCCACGAGCGGCGCCAGGCACTCAGGGTTGCTCTCGGACTCGCAGTGATGGGTGTCGCGGTTGAATTTGGTTAAGCCGGGGCAGCTGGGAGGCTCTGCCGACACGCAGACGCCGTCCACGTACACGAGGTCGCTCGGGCAGTCTGGCAGTTTTGTGCCGACACAAACGTTGCCTTCCAGCCGGAATCCCTGCGGGCAGACGGCAGACGAGGGGAACACGCATCTGTCGCCGTTGAAGATGGTGCCGCGCGGGCAGCACTTGGACTTGCCAGACTTGTCGATAGCGAGGACAATGTCGTCGAGGGTGATGGGGAGCACGGGAAGGCCGGTGAGGAGATCCCGGGCAAGGCCGTTGAAGAGCGAGTCGACGCCGAAAACGCCGGCGTCGGCACGGGGGTTGAAAGAGGCGGCCGGGACATATTGGCCCCCGATATTGATTTGGCCCGGTGGCCCTGATGGGAGGGACAGGCCAGCGGCGTGGCCAGCTGCGAGCGCCAAAAGACCTAAACGAACGGACCCGGCCATTGTGGACGCGGAAGAAGAACAGCAAATTCTGAAAGGAATGTGTGGTCGAGGGAGCCAGATTGCTCCTTGCCCCAAGTAGGCTCTCTACTTATAATCATTCACGGGACTTCGCTGTGTTACATGATTCATACCCTCTCGCTCGCAGACAGCTTCAGCCGCCCCCTATTCCTGCTCTTTCTCACTAGGTAGGTATGTTGAGAAGGTCCAGACTGCCCGTTAAAGCCGGGGCTGACGTGCTCAATTTCCACCTCTTGCCTTGAATCACGAAAACTTTGGCCGACGACGCGTCGTGAATATCGCACTAGAGCGTGGGGAACTCTCAATTTGGTCTAGGTGGAGGCGCCCCAAGCGAGCTGAGAGATCTCCTGCAGCCGGCGATCGCCCCAGAGGAGCTGAGCGATCTCTTGTCTGGCCCCTGGCGACCCTGGCTAGCTGTCCGGTTCCGACACACTATTAACAATTACTAACTCACAACAAACTCTCGCCCCACAGGTCAGCCCAATGTATATCCAATAGTCGTTGGATTTTGGCCAGCTGAAGCCGACACTACCACACATATCACAACACCGAAACTGTCTGGACTCTCCGGAGGCTTGCCAATGCTACCATCCCCAAGTCCAGACTCTTCCGCGGCGCCAGAATTGGGTTTCTGTCAGGGGAATCACGCGACAAAGGGGTTTCCCCGGCGGGCCTGGACCGCGACGCTCTCGGGAGGAGTTGTTAAGCGCCCAGCTGCCAGAATACCTAACTTAATCCGGGAGTGGGGATCCTGAGGAACTTTACAAGGCACTAGAGGCAGTTCCATCCCTCCATCGCGGCCTGTGTAAGTGCAGAATACCAGGTGAGTAAGGAACCTTGCCTCACCTGAGGACAGCAAGTTGCTGAAGGAGTCAGAGTGTCTGTCTCCGCCTGTGTCTCCTGAATCCTGCCTGTTTTCAACAAGAATCCTCCCCGCCCCCCACTTCCCGCCCTTGAAACGCTAGTGGACCGCCACGATCCGCCGCTGCATGCGCGGCAGCATCCGGTGGAGATGTTCCGAGCGGGCCGCTTGGGTCCATCCCACCACTCAACGTGCCCCATCCCTCCCGGCGCCCACACCGTGAAATCCTCCCGGAGGCCCGAGTGCCTGTTCGTTCTCGAACCTTACCGCTTCAGGCGTGGTGGGCTGAGAAAAAGAAAGACAAACCGTGCCAATATTTTGTCCACGAGCCTGGCTTCTGCGAGAACAGCATCCGCAACTCCGCACGACGGTGGCTCTTCTTGACAAATTCATTCTTCGCAAACCGGATCTCGGGATCCAGCCCCATGTGACTTGTCGGCAACCGCGCTGAAATTTCCCTTCTTCCCATCACAGACCCCTTGCTCACCCACGTGCACCACGGCCGCCGGTGGCGACGGACACGGAAGGATCAAAGCGTTCGCGCACAGCAACGACGCGATGATATCTATGTAGTCCATTGCGGCGGATGTCCGATGGAAAGGAGACAAAGGTTGTGGGGCACGCTGACTGCAAGACAGAAATAGGGGTTAGCCACCTAAAAAAGGCCACTTCATGACAGGGGGCAAAGCCCACCAGCAACGTGTCCAAGAAACCAGCGCCGTCAAGTCCCTCCATGTGAGCACAAGTTTTCATCCAAGTTTTATATTTAATTGCCTGTCATATGACTCGTATCATCGTATGTACCCATCATCATTCACCTGTTCCCGGCTGAAGGAATGAAACCGATAACAAAAAGCAGCAAACACTCTGGACCAATTTTTGGACTGCCCTACCGTGTCAGACGTTCGCCTTGATGGAGAACTTGGCGTTCTTATCCCCCACTGTGATGGAAATGTCGATCTGGAAAGTGAAGGCCCCGCCTGCCCTGTCTGCCCCGTCTGCCCCGTCTGCCGGCTGTTGGTGAACCTCAACGGCGGCCTGTCCACCCCCGAGTCCGGCGTGGCTCGGTCCATCATGTCTGGCCGGGGCGTCGAGGGTGGCAGTGGCAATTCAATCCCACTTGTCCTTGATGTGAGTGATCTGGGGACCGGCCTTGGCGCTCTCGGCCGTGTAGATGATGTTCTTGCCGCTACCGGCGAGGACGGACAGGTTGCAGTTGTCGTCGATGACGAGCCCCGGCGTGAGCGGCTCGGTCTTCGAGAACTTGAGCGCCAGGCCTGGCCCGACGGCGGAATGCGAGCGGTACACGGTGCCGTCCTTGTCGGTGTGGTAGACGAAGATGCGGTCGCCCTTCTCGCTGGTGGTGTAGACAGCGGCGATCTGCACCGCCACGGTGTCAATGACTTGGGTCGAGCCGGGGATGGGCGCCGTCTCGGACTCCATTGCGTCGAGGTTGCGCACGACGATGGTGCACCCCTCAGTCGTCTTCTTTCCAACCTGCTTCTTAGTGGAGGTCTGGTAGACCAGGTAACGGGTAGTGCCGTCGTTGATGGCCGCGATGCTCGTGTTGGGCTTGGCGTTGGCCGTCTCCGGGATGTGCTGGATGTTACCCGTGCTAGTAGAAGGGTCGTGGTCGACAATCTCGTTCGAGTCGCTGTGATATGTAATTAATTGGTTTGCTCGTTTCTCTGCACGGTGCGAGAGGAAGTGTGGACCATGTTAACGTACCCGTCCTGCCAGAACAGCGAAGCTCTGCCGGTCTTGGGAGAGATGGTGGAGGCAATGTTGCCGTACTCCGAAAATGCGCCTTCAATCGGCATGTAAATGGGGCTCACGAGCCAAACCTTGCTCTCGGCCGCGAAGACGGCATACGTGTGCACCTGCCACGGCGTGACTGGTCAGTCGCTGATGATACTGGTTTAATCAGTGGTGTGGGGTTGGTGAGTGCTCACGATGTTGTTGACAACCACCGAAGTGAGGGTGGAGCCGAACTTGAGCGTCGGAACACCCTTCTCTCCGTAGAAACCCACGACCTCGCCCTTGTCCTTGTCCTGGACGTGAAGCTTGCCATGCTGAGGCGCGAACTGGACCTGGTCGAAACCAACGGTGCCGTTGTACAGCGACTGGAAAAGGATGACCTTGGGCTCGGTCTCCAATTTTTCAGCCCTCTTGTCGTTCACGGCGAACGTGTTGAGGGCAACCGTCTCAGGGTTGAGGACCGCAGAGAGAGCCACCATCTGTCGGTAGTTGGGCGGCGCGGCGGCCGAGGAGGGGGGAGGGTGGCAGTGGCAGAAAGCGTTGGCAGACATATTGACGAACTGTGTGTGTGTAGATTGAGTGTGTTTTGTTTGTGTAGTGAAGGCTGGTAGATGATGTTCCAAACTCCTCCTGATGCCGAGGAGATCTAGTCCTCTTATACACGTTTCGCCTTTCAGGTCGGCCCCCAACAGCAACGGCCAACCTGCAATTGCCCCCGCCCGAGCTGACTTCGGAGCTCCAACGATGCGTGAAGTCACCCATCAGCGGCGAGGCCATCGCCACGAGCTGGAAGGTTGAGTCTCTTACCCAGCCATCCGACGGGCGTCACCCGCTCAGCATCCGCGTTGACGAACATGGGAAGGCTTCGTGGGCCCGCAGGACGAGGACACAGCTGAGGTGGATCTCGGATCCTAGACTAGCTCTTCATGGGCGGAGACAAGCGCTGCCACGCAAGTCGCAAGCCAAGTGGACTGAGGCCGCGTGGCGCTCACTAGGCACCCAGTGATTGGATTCCTCCGCAATACTCTGAAAACAACAAGATTTGAAATATGGTTTATTTCCTGGAGTTTGCTGCTCTCCAGAGTCGGTGATGATCTTGGTAGTAGTGGTTGAGGCGGTTTTCACAACGATTGCAGAGGTAGGGTCGCCCCCTGGCATCCCGTTGGACGTCAACGGCGGCTCCAGGCGGAATGGCTCCGGACCGGCCACGCTAAGGCGCGGGCCGCAGGTGACATGTCTTGGCTCAGGGGTCGAGATCGCGACATGAGACCATGAGCGGACTAATACTTCCCAACCCCCGATGGCATACATACATAGTACGTACCTACATACCAAAAGTGTCGTTGTACATGGACGGAATGCGGTGAGCCAGGCCAGCCAGCCACAGCTGAGATGGCCAAGACGTTAGAACTGTTTCAGACATACTAACAGACCGTACAGACGCCGAGGCATGGTCTCGACTCGCCAGCCACCGGCTGCTCGGCACGAGTGTCGGCGTGCATTTCTTCATCGGAGATCCACGTGCATGCAAGCCTCATCTCAAATCTTGTTTCGCTAGGCCGGTTTAGAGTTGTTGCCGCTCGCCCGGTTCGGTGACATCGCATCCGTCACTTCCCGTTCGCTGCTGTTGCGGAGACACCCGCAATATGGGTACAACTCGAGCCCCTTAGAAGGACAGGAAATGGCGCACGGAGTACGTATGTGCAATTGCCGCTGCTGCACCTCTACTAAAATGCGAGACTAACGTTATCACCAAGCGCTTGCTGCGAAGGGCCACGGCAGGCCTTCGAGCCATACTAGCTGACACGTTCCGGTCTTTGCTCCGACTGAAGTCTAGACTCGCTCACCATCACCGCAGACACTTGCGGTGAAGCCTGCAGAGCTAGCTACCTTCTGTCAGCCAGCCACAAACTGCGATGGGAAGCGTGTGAGCGGTGAGCACTTGCTCTAGACCCTTAAAGAAGTGGAGGAGCGAAACGTGCTCTGCTTCAAGCGAATCTAGCGAGGGGACTGGACACCATCTCATGCCCGGTCACGGCCTTGCTGCCACAAAGGGCCGGGGGTAGGCAGGCCGTGTTGAGGGTCTGGCTGACGCTAAAAAAGGACCAAGAAGCCCGTTTGGGAGACTAGAGAGAGAGGAAATGAGGGGCGGCTGCGGCTAGAACAAACGGATTTCGGATACTCCTTGCGCCAATACCTCGTTCTGATCTTTCCGGCGTACGTCGTGAAGCGCGGGAACCGCGTTGGGGCGAAAGATGCCCTATGCCAAGGCACAGACCGGATCCTGGCCACAATTATTCCCAGTAATTGCTCACCAATACGGGAAGGTCGAGTGATTCAGGAGCTGAGAAATCTGGCCGTGATGGGAATGCGGGAGGGGATGAGCGAACGGGAATCCGACGCAGCCAGAAATTCGTGGATTCATGGCGATAGTTCAGAGGCTACCGCCCATCACGTCGCCGTTATTGCTTCTGCTCACAGGAATCAATGGTCTCCCCTTCATCTTCCCCTTTTTCGTGACATTTACAGCTTCTCCCCTTTCCCGCCCTCGCCACCGAGGTACGGAAACCCTGGACCACCACACACTACAAACGATCAACCCCGACAGCAACAGTACGTGCCCCAGCCCAGCCGCATCATTCATCCGCACAAACACATCCATGCCCCCCTACGCACGGCAAGCCACCAACCCCGCCACCACCTCAGCCCACTCCCCCTCCTCCTTTTCGTCACCGCTTCCACCCTCCACCCCCTCCTCAGATTTCCCAATCCGCAGCAGCAGCTCCACCACCCCGCAGTACACCGCACCCACACGGTGCCTCAGCCGTGGCACGTACGCGCGCAGCAGCTTCTCCACAAACGCTCCCTGTTCGGCCGCATACTTGGGCTTCCAGAGCGCCTCGAGTCGCTCCCATAACCCTATCTCCAGCAGCACCAGGCCGAGCGAGAACAGGTCGTATCGCTGGCGACGGAGGAGGGTTAAGTTGCTCGGAGGGGCAACGGTTGTTGATGTTGCACCGGCGGTGCGATGGTGCACTGGAGAGTGGGGGACTTGGAGGTCTGGGTGGCGGTAGAGGCTGCGTGGATTGGAAGAGGTCGGGGAGGGGTTGGCTGTCCACTCGACTGTGATTTCTGAGGGGTCGGATGGGCGCGCGTAGGTGAAGCCGAGGAGATAGGGGCGGGTAATGGTAAGGTGGCACGATGAGATGGGACGGCGGGGTGGTAGGGGGGCGAAAGTGGTTGCGTCGGGGCTGGTGGCCGAGCCTTTAGTTTGAGTTACGGTGGTTGGTGCTTGTGGCCGGGTATGTTGGAAGAAGACAATGTTGAGAGAGTCCAGCTCACCGTGGACCCAGCCACAGTCGTGGAACCGGATCACGCTGGCGGCGACCGCCCTCGCGAGCTCGAAGCGGTCACCTAGGTCGGGAAGTAGAGCGTCAGGGCCGCGGGCAAGGAGAGTGAAGAGAGATTGCGGCGGGCTGTGTCGTGCGTCCTCTGGCAGCCGGAACAAGTAGCCGAAACGCGGCTCGCGGCGTTCGTCGTCCTCAACGTAGCCGAGACAGTCGAGAACGCGTAGGTCTGTGGGCTTCGGGGACGATGCAGCCAGGACCCTTGCGAGATTGTTTACCCTGGTGGAGACCAAGCGTATCTGGGGGTTGTCTCTGTCGAAAGGCTTCCATTCGATCAGAATGGAAGAAGGGGACTCGCCACCGCTGAGCTTGGCGATAACACGGTCCGAGGAGGGACAGTCTCGGGGGTACTCGGAAATGCACGACAGAGGCTTCTTGAGCGAGTCTTGGGCAGCTCCGGAAGTGATGCCGGATGGGACGGCGTCTGTCCGGTCTTGTTCGACCACCAGCAGTTTGGAAGTTGCCCCGAGGTATAGATCCCGGTATAGAGGTCGGTAGCGCGTGGCAGGCTGCCGTGACTCAGCGGCCTCGGAGGAAGACGCGAGACGCAAGTCTTCCAGGCTAGCCGAATATTCGGCCGAGCGTAGGGTGGACGAGTGTGCAATCAAGCTGATTGCCTGGTATTCGTTGAGACGGAGCAGGCTGAACAGGCCTTCGTTGAAAGCTTTGAGATCATCGATCAAGCTCTCAAACTTTGCCTTGTCCTTGAACGCGTACTTGAACTTGAGCTTCATGGTGGTCGGTTTCTTCGTCTCAACAGCCGTTGTGTTGTCGGACGAGTTGACTTCCAGCCCGTATTTTAGGACGAGTCGATCCGTGTCTTCGATCAGGTGCTGGACTTGTTGCAAGATTCCACAGACATCCTCGCGAATGCCGGCATCTTCGAGCGCCTTGTCAAACTCGCCCTTCTCTATGCCCCAGAACCGGCCCCAGACCTGGAAGCGGATCTGCTCGATCCGAAGCTTCCAAAAGGTAACGGGCACATCCTTCGCAAAATTCTGGGCTGTCGACACAAAACGGTACGTATCAAGCACCGAGACGAAGAGCTGCGCAGCAAAGCCAATCGAGGCTAGTGTAAGTTCAGCCATCCCGTCTCTCTCCCGTTTTTCTTTTTTTTCTGGGGGCAGCAGGAATGGTATGGATGACAACTGCGCCGAGAACGCAATGTGGGGGCCAGGAATGGAGTGGGAAAATAGTGAGGAAACCAGAGGCAGAAGTGGTGCTTAGTGTGAGGTTTGGACATCAACTGGAAGTGATTTAGGGGTTAGTTTTAGATTCGGTTGGTGGAAACTGGAGGGCGTCTGACTGCCCGTTAAGTACCTAATTACAGGAAATGCGGGTTTTCGTGCCAGTTCTTCTTCCTTCATTCAGCTGGCCGCACTTTTCCTGGGCGGCCGCTTTCCGTGATCCAATCACTGTGGTGAACACCACCAAAACCCCGCCTTTCGTCGGGCGATCCGCAGACACAGCCGCACAAGGCTCTCCGCGCCAGCCCCTTTAAGATACGCTGTTACCCTCCATCCATCCGCCACCTCCGGTCAGCTACACACATGTCACCAACATCAACATTACCTGAATGAGGATGGATGAATCTTCTCTTCTCCAGACGCGCTTCCCAACCGAGACGGAGGATGCCCCTAATGTCTCTCTCTCGGTCGATAACGGCGACGCAAGCGACCAACACCCAGACGGACCATCACCAACCGAAGTGAGCCTCGCGGAGTCGTTCCTCATCTTCGTTGAGAGCGCTCTGAAATGTGGAGTGCCGTTCCAGACAAGACTGGACCCAGTCCAGCTGCTTCACACGCTCGGCTCAGGCGCAACGTTCGATGTCAAAAGAAGCATGAAAAGGTCACGCGACGAGCCCTCCCGAGTCGTCAAAGTGCTCAAACACCGCCACCATGACGAAGCACAGCGCCTCAATCAGTCCGCCTACTCGGCGCTGATGAGGGAATTGGCCGCCCTCTCCCACCCGCCTCTTTATAACCACAGGAACGTCGTCACGCTATACTCTGTGGGCTGCGCCGTCCAATCTCGCTCCCCCCTGGAAATCTGCCCCGCGTTGTTCATGGAGGAAGCGTCCCATCGCACGCTGGCAGAGTTTGAGAAGAGCGGTGTGGTTCTGGATGCCAGTTCCAGAAGACGCCTTTGCCTTGATGTCAGCGAGGGTTTAGCTGCTATCCACTCTTGCGGCATCGTCCACGGTGATCTCAAAGCCGGGAACATACTTGTGTTTGAAGATTCGAAAAATGACTTCGTCGCCAAGATCGCCGACTTCGGTTGTGCTGTCTTCTTGGACAAGTATCGGGACTCGGACCCTTCGACCCTAGTTCGACTGCCAGGCATCAGCCAGCCATGGGCTGCCCCGGAAGCCAGAGAGCCAATTCCAGTCAACTGCCTGCTTCACACAGATGTTTATTCGCTTGGACTGCTCATATTTCGGATCCTCGTCTTCACTGACCCCTTCAGTCTCTTCGACCTCCCTGCCGACCGAGACCACAAGGCGGCTGCAATATCAGAGCTGCGGCAATTGCCAAGGTTCCCTCTGTTAGTTGCCGGATACATCCAGAAACATACAAACAGCCAGTGGACACGGAGTGAGCGACTTGTCTTCACCACCATCTTCTCCAGTGCCCTAGATGCACAGGCGCAGAACAGGGACTTGCCACTGGTAGTCGGACTGCTGCGGCTGCTACTTGAGGCCGAGTCTGGTCTGGATTTTGACCAAGTTGCTCAGTGTGTGGAAGATTGCTCCTCGACCCCGACATGGAGCTCTTCACACGATGCCGTCCGGGAGATCTCGGCCACTCTTCAATTGATCACCATTTCTGGTACTTCAAATGACTTTGCCAAGAGCCCGACTGAAACTCTTCCAGTTGTAGGTTCTCTCCGCACTCCCGATCAGATACCTTTGTTTGCTGATACGGCAGTTAGATCGCTATCCACGAGAAGACTCTACGATCCGTCGCCATGGGCGTCCGCGGTAAAATCCAGGACTCGCTTCAGATTGTGTTCAAGCACGTCTGCCAATCACACCAGGGCGGGCGCCTTCCGTACAGCCAGCCGATCCGGGAATCCGTATACTGGACTCTTTTCAACTTTCATCTGCAGGGTTTTGGCGACTATTCTTCTGATGCGGCATCTGCTCTCGAGGTTCTGTACGAAGCCGGCACCCTCGGGGAGGAGTCTTGGAGAGCCTGGGGCCTCCTCCGGCTCCTCCACACCGCGCTTCGAGTTCCCATTCCGGATACGAGGGAGGACATTTTCTACTGGACCGCCTGTGCCCGAGCCACAGAAGGATTTACCCAACGCCTGCTGACACCGTGCTTTGAGGAGAGCTATCATCGCAGAGTCAACTCGGAGCGTCGTGGCGCCGGACCAGAAAGCCTAGATGCTTTCGAGGCATTAGCTGACCCCCAAAATCCCGGATTCTACGCTCACGTCGGAATAGATGGCGTCTTGGACGATTATGGGTCCGGCAATACGGTTCTCCATATTGCCTCCATCTACGGATGCCTTGATGTGGCCAAGTTCGCCGTTGAGAACCATGCAGCAGATGTCAACGCCCAGAATGAAGCGTCCGAGACGGCTTTGATGTTCGCTTGTCGGTATGGCCGGACTGACATCGCCAACTACCTCCTCGACAATGGTGCCGATGCTTCGATCAAGACGCCGACACTGGCCATCAACGCCTTGTATTGGCTTTCGTCATTTCCAAGCGACGTTGTGCCAGAAATGGCATGCAAACTGATAATGGGCGGGGCCTCGCTGCAACACTTGTTCCTCGACGAGGAGAAGCACGTCGATTTGTTCAGCCAGAGCCAGTATCTATTTACAGGCCACGTTCTCCGCAGCCCAATTCTCCGTGCTATTGGGAACGGCGATCTTGCCACAACGAAATTTCTCTTCCGGATAGGGATAGAGGTCCTACGCGAAGAAAGCATTTCCCTCGTCATTTGCCGCTGTTTCTTACAGCCCATGCGGCTAGCTGCGCTCTTTCACCACCACGACATCTTGGAGTACCTCTGCTGCGAGCTGGAAGCATTGTTCAAAGCCATAAGTGCCAGGCAAGCACCATCAACCTGGATCTGGCAGCCAGATTATCTCGGCCAGTTCTCAGACATCGTGAAAACAGACGCGATACCGCGGGAGGCTCTGGACATGGAGCATCATATTGAAAGGCTCTGCATCCACGGAGAGAATTGGGAGACAGCATGTGTCAAGACATTGGAAGTCCTCCTAAAATACGGCTTGCTGGGCGACACGATTGGGGTCTTGACCCCGGACGGCCGGGAGTGCACAGAGTGGACTCTAATGGCCTGCATCCAGCAGTATAGAAACACGGCTGCTCTCCGGTTTCTTGCCAGTCATCAAATGTTTGCCTCTCAAGTCAATCAGCTGCGGACTTATCCAGGCGCTGGCTCGTTCTATCTGGTGGATGCAGCGCTGGACTGCGGAAACCTCGAAGCGTTCCGGGTCCTTGTTGATGCCGGTGCTGAGCTCAATCTCGCCCTCAGACCCAACCCTGCACATCGCCTCAGTCCCGCGGGCGCCAGCTATTTGCACGTGTGTGCAAGCTTACGGGTCGAAAACGTTGAGTTTGTTGAGCGGATCCTCGAGGCAGGCGTCCCCCCTGACGTGGCGGACAAGACGGGGCTCTCTGCACTCACCATGGCTATTATGAAGGGAGCCTATGTCGTGGCCGAAAGGCTCATGGAGAAGGGAGCATCTGTCAATTCCCCGGGTCCTCGCGGCTACACTAGTCTTGGGTTCTTGCTGGAACCGGTGAACTCGGCCCAATGCGACGACCTGGTGGAGAGCGTGAGATACCTCCTGAATCTCACGGGCCCCAACGCGCCCTCCTTCATCGTCCGAGAAGGCGGTGTGCCTGTTCTCGGGTTGGCAGCCAACGCCTACGACCCATCGGGTCCCGAAATTGAGTGTTTTCGAATGCTCCTCGACAGATTCTCTGCTCCGGAGCAGATAAATGCCAAGGGGCTCAACCCTCCGCATTCCACGCCTCTCCAGGTCGCCATTTCGAACCACAACCTGTCAGCCGTGAAGGCTTTGATCAAGACGGGCGTCGTTGACCTCTCGTCACCCGATCACTACGGGAAAACCCCAATGGACCAGGCCATCTTCTGCCTCAACAAGCTCCGGATCAAAAAGTCTGCCCTTTCCCTGAGAGACCTTGAATCAGAACTCTCCCGTGCGCGGGAGATCATCTCACTCATTGCCACCACCCGCTCCTGGCCTTCCAACGCCCTAATCAGCACCCACATCTCCTCCGTCCTCTCCTCCTGCTCCGAGCTCATGGCCACAATGAAAACCCTGCCCCACCACCAACGAAAACAAGCCGGCCTGCTCTCCGCCCTGATCACCACCATCAACACCATCGGCTCTCTCAACCTCCAATCACTTACTGATCCCCAAGAGCCCATGACCTCCGCCACCCTCGGCCAGCTCGTCGAGTTCGCCCGCCAACTCAACCTCGCCCTCTCCCCGGTCGCCTTCGCGGACCTCTCCTTCACACTAGCCGCATCCTCCGGCCCATCACAAGACACCCAGTGGCTCCCCGCGCGTTCCGACTTGGCCGCTCAGACCGCCATAACAGCCTTCCTCCCACCCCTCAAAAGCCTAACCCTGAAATCCTTCCGCGCTTGGCGCCAGGCGGCACTCTTTGAGTTTGTTCTCGAGCAAGTCCGCTTGGGCACTGTCGACGCCGACCACGGCGCGGCGTGGCGCGCTTTTGAGAGGTATGTTGCCTCGGGCTGTGCGGCACGCAATCAGCTGCCGTATGATGCCGAGTTTGTGAGGTATCCGCTGAGGCTGCTGGAGTGGTATGAGGATAAGAACAACTATGCACAGTTGGATTTGCGGGAGGCGGGGCAGAGGGAGAAGGTGGAGGGGTTTGTGGAGGGTTTGAGGAAGAGGAGGGTGGAGGAGGTGGAAAAGGAGGATGGTGGTGAAGGAAGAAAGAAGACTACTCTGACGCCGTTCTCTGAGGAGTTCGAGAGGTTCCATTTCTTTGATGTTGATGAGTGTGATGGGACGGTGATCCTGTTGGATATCGATCGGATTGTGGGCGCGCTGGGGGTTACGACACAATGTATTTGTATGAAACCTGGGGAGGAGATCGGGAATATCGCGACGGCGGTGGTAGGGCTCATGGATTTGTTGGTGCAGCAGCGCGAGGGGTGTTTTAAGGACGGTGGGGGTGGAGGCTGGAAGAGGAATGATGTGCGTTCGCGGTTGATTCAGATGGAGGCGGGGTTGAGGGCAGCGGAGAGAGATTTTGAGAGAATGGTGGAGCAGCTGAAGTCCGATGTGGAAGACTGGAGAGTCTTGCATGCTGGAGAGTATGGCGATACTGACGAGGAGTGATTGTTGGACGGGGGAGGAAGCGGAGCTTTTCCCGACGCCAGCGATGGTCTCTGTGTCTGGCAAAGGGAACGTATTCTGAAGTATACTGCATATGTGTCCCAGATATAGAGCTGGGGACGCCTAAGCCCGTCCGACTGTCCCGTCCAGCAACCGCCTAAACCACCACCTAAGTGCTGAGCCCGGCTGAGGACTCAATGCTACTGATTATGGCAAGAAGCGCCAATATTACTAGAGATGACCACGTCAGCCAAGGACTGTTCTGTCAGACGCGTCTAGCCGCAGACCTACTCGAAGAAGATGTCAAGATAGACGAGGCAACGGTGAAAGCGGTCTGTGTATCCCCTCCTAGCACCGCCCAAAGGATACCCACAAGGCTGGAAGCCAGCCAGGGGGCCATCCCACAGATGGCGATACGAGTCGTGTTCCATCTCTCAACAAACCCGAGCGCGTGGCGATGGTCCGCGCGGAGCAACCCAAACGCCCATTGGACCCAGTCATCAGCGGTAGTCGAGAGTTTGTTGGGGTTGCGATACGCGTAAATCATCTCCTGGAAGACAAACTCGTCGAACGGCACCGCTGTGGGCCGCGTATTCTTTTATGCCGGCGCAAAAACCGCCTTGTGCAAGGCTTCGGAGCTGAAATCGCATGAATTATGCCTTTCCCAGGGCTCACAACCAACGTAAGGTACCGTACCTACCTCAGACTTCCCCTGACCGAGGCTGACCAGTGAGAAGAACCCCTCAGAATAACCGTCCGGCGCAACTGCGATTTTATGAGGTAACCGTAGGGTACCGCAATTGATACCTACCTAGGTTTCAAACTGAACGTAGAGCAACTTAGGTAGGCATCGAAGAAGTTGAATCCAGAGGTACATCATGTCATGGTGGTCACCTTTGAGAGAAGCAGAGTATTTCTTGTCTTCGGGAACTTGGAAATCTTCCGAGTTCGGTCACTAAGGTACCTGGTACCAATCAATCGGCCGATCATACCCTGCTTCGAGCTCGCTCAAGACCAACTAAAGCTGGTAAGAAAACAGACTCCCAGGCCGCGGGCAGAATAACCCCGTGCCAAGCCCCCTTATTATAACCGGCCAACGCCCGGGTCCAGCAGTTGATACTTCCGCCTGTCATGATGCACAAAGGCCACTTAGGTACTGGACACTAGACGTATACGGAGAAAGTGATGTCGCATCGAGGAGCTTGTGCGGAGCAAGGGTTGAGGAAAGCGAGATGCGGGGATAAATCTCGGGTTAAAAGACCCCGGATCAGCAAGTACCAAGACCTTACCCCAAACCCGGCCTCGTCATAAGACGAACCAGACGTATATATAATTGCAACCGCATCCCAAGGTCGGTGTTCAAAGTTCTTCGTGCTAAGATGCTACTGATCCGCCAGTTGATCCTTGCCAACAAGCCTACGATGACTCGGTTAAGCCTCTGGACTTTCCTGTCCCTTGCTAGCCTCTCAGCCGGCAAATATATCGTCCCCGGCGGCAGGTGGCATGACACGGACGGTAATCTAGTGAACGCTCATGCTGGATGTGTGACGATTGACAAGCAGACCGGCAAGTTCTGGTTGTTCGGCGAGTACAAGATCCAAGGTCAAACCGAGGGCGGAGGTGTTTCGGTCTACAGCTCGGACGATCTCGCAACGTGGGAGAGCCACGGACTTGCCCTAGGTTCGTGGTGTCGTGCATGTACCCAAGCTTGACTTGTCTTCACTGACTGTGTCGCGCAGCCCCTGTTCAAGGTCATCCGTATCTCTCGCCCTCCAACATCATCCAGCGACCAAAGGTGGTTTACAGCAAGCCCACCAACGAGTATCATGTGCGTATTGACGACCCCAGCTCTGACAGCGCCGAGAACTAACGCACAGAGAGCAGATGTGGTGGCATGCAGATAACTCAACCTACGGACTGCTTCTTCAGGGGTTCGCCCGTTCCCCGAATATCTCGGGCCCCTACACGTTCGTGAGCGCCACAGCGCCCATGGGCAACTGGTCACAGGATTTCGGCATGTTTACCGACTACAAGGATGGGAGGTCATATGCCCTTTATTCCAACGGTGACAGCAAGCAAGGCCGAGACGTCTGCCTCAGTGCCTACAACGATGACGTGACAAAGCTTGACAAAGTGATCCACCGCTTTGATAAGTACGATCTCGAGGCCCCCACCATCGTCCAGACGGAGAAGAGTTACTACGCTTTGATGAGTCACAAGACGGGATACCGACCCAACAACGTCGTGGCTTTCCGAGCCGACTCCCTGGCCGGCCCGTGGTCTCAGCCGTTTACGGTGGCTCCGCTCAACACGCGAACGTACAACTCTCAGTCGGGCTTCACCCTGACGATTGAGGGAAAGAAGAAGACAACGCACCTGTACCTCGGCGATCAGTGGGATTCCAACTCGCTGTGGGAGAGCCGGTATATCTGGCTGCCCATGGAAATCGACGACAGCAAGAAAACACTCGACCTGGTGTGGCAAGACGTGTACGATCTGAACGTGGGAACGGGGGAATGGTCCCCTGTCAAGGGCACGACGTACTTCGCTGCCGACGCCAGGACGGCCGGTGCCGCGTTCAAGCAGGAGGCCAACTTTGCCAGCAAGGGCACCATTGTCACTGGAATTTACGGCAAAGACAGCACCGTCACCTTCGAGGGCATCGTGGGCACCGGAAAACCGCAGTGGGTGTCATTCTACTACCAGAACACTGACGATATGGGCTTTGGCGACCAGCCGGGCGGCACACCGGACCGGATCGGCGGGTCGTGGCAGCTGCGGCGGATTGCGAGTGTGGTAGTGAACGGCAACACGGAGAAGGTCGAGACGCTGTTTCAGAGGGACACCAACAAAGGCATTGTTTTGTCAACCCCGCTGCTCTTGACACTGGAGAAGGGGAAGAAAAATACCATTGCCGTAGGGGGGTTGTGGAACGGATTTGACTACAAGGGGGCTGATTTGGATCGGATCGTCGTGTATCCCCCCGAGACGGACAGCAAGAAACGCTGAAAGGGCAAATGCGGCATCGCATACCTAGATCAGTAGCAAGATGATAGCTGCAGTACATGCCGAGAACGGCGCCTGCCTTAGGCAGTGGTGATTCCAACTCGACCCAGAGCCTCCATGATGCGGCTGCCATACACGTCCTCGGGTGGTTGAGACTTCAAGTCTTTCCACACGTGCCCCGGTCCTAAATATGCCAGGTTGGCTGACTTGGCCCGGGTGGCTGCCCGGCCGAGGGGTTTTCGCGTAACCAAGAGCTCGACCACCTCTTCATGTAAGTTCTCAATCGCATACGAGAGCGGTGTCCGCCCCATAAAATCCAGGGCCGTCAGGTCTGCCTGCCTTCCTTCCAATGTTTGCAACAGCTTAGTCAAGCCGACGATGGCTGCGTAGTGTGCCGGAGCGCTATAGGGCCGTAGGGCGTCGGAGGAGGACGACGAAGATTGGCCGTCGGCTGCGAGGCCTCGCTCGAGGAGGAATGCTACGGTTGCTCGGTCGCCCGACATGACAGCGAGATGCAGAGGGGGCGCGGGAAACTGGCGGACCTGCTTTCTCGGATCCGAGTGCGTGGCCCACCAGGAGCGACTCTCGTGGTGCCTCCAGAGCGTCTCGACGGCGTGCGCGTCTCCGAGCATACAGGCACACGATATTGCATGGAATATGTCGTCGTCTGAGGAACTTGGGAAGGCCAGCGCGGTCTGGTCGTGGCCGTAGATGGCGGCAATCTCTCTGGCGGAGAAGGTTTTTCTCCCGTACCAGCCCTCGAGCTGCTTGCTGAATCTCCAGCCCAAGGTTGTGTTAATCTTCTGGATTGCCGCCGGGTCCTCCATTCTCTCCTTGCGCCAGTCATGTCCGTCACCGTTGTTGCGGATAATCAGCTCCACGACGCCTGTGTGTCCGTTCATGGCCGCCAGATGAAGAGGTGTGGTCCTTCCATCAGCGAACCACGCGGAGTCAGAGTACTTTAGGAGAACGGCCACTATATCCTTGTGTCCGTTCTGCGCTGCCCAATGAAGGGCTGAACGCATGTCAGCATCGCGAGTGCTGGGCCTGGCTCCGTGTTCGATCAGTCTCGAAAGATGGGATGCTGGCGCCCCTGAAGCAGCCGCAGACAGCAACGCTGCTGAGAGGTCCGCGGGTTTCTGTGGGTCGATTCAATGCTTGAGTGACTGCACCCTTGGGAGAGGGAACGTGACAACTTACAGTAAGAGAGAACACGATGCTTTCCCAGGAATCCATTAGGGCTATCAGGAGGCCTGCAATCAACATGCCAAACGCGCAGAGAGTGCGACGCGACGGCGGCCACAGGCTTTTTGCAGTAGGTGTGGCGCGGGTCCCGGTCGATACACGGTTACCGTGACTGTGGTTTCGCATCCGCGCAGAAATGCCACCGCCGTGTGTCGAGCCGTTGGTGAAAGCCTGCGGCTTTTGGTTGTATTCGAATTGGAATGCGCTAAAGATGGAATCCGACTCGGAGGATTTCACCGAACCGGCAACGCTCGTTCGGGTTCGATGAACCATGACATCCAGCTGAATCCGCTGTGCACATGCCCTCTTCTCTGCTGCTGACCTGCTAACATGTTAGCAGGACGGGCATCCTCCATGAGCGAGGCGAGTGGTAACTTGCAGCTGGAATGAAGAGTACAACTGAGATGCCGCCAGAACCTGCCAGCGAAGTTCCGATTGACATGCCCTGAGAGCACTGTCACTGATAGAGAGCTTGAGCCTCTCCCAACGGCCAAGGTCATCTCGGTGTCGGGGTCGAATCTTGTCCACTGCGCTCTCCAACTCTTGGAGTCTTTCGAGACAATATCCCAGTGTAGCAGACATCGCCCCAAGGAAATAATCCTCAAGGGCCGGATACGACGGCCGCTCCTCCAACCATTCCTTGATGAGCCGGATCTGAGCCGCGACCCTGTCGCACTCGCCCGCGATGTTCTTAAGGAGCTGCGGAGCGTTTCTCCATCGTCTCCCAATGTCGGAGATAGTACACCCAGTCCTTAGGCAGATGTCGAGGATCTTGGCCGATGTGCCCACCAAAGCCACGATAGATACAGGATCCATAGGTAAGGTACTGGAGGACACGCGAAGCAAGGACACGGAAATCAAGGATGAAAGAACTTTGAGGAAGATTGGAGGACTCAGCTGTGCTGGAGTTTGACCAGGTAAATGTCACACCATGCGCTAAACTGCATATGGCTGGCTGCGCCGCATCAGCCGCTGCATATTGCATCAAGTGTGAGCCGCCGGCAGCGAGGCTCTGAAGGGCAATTGATAGCATGACCGAGGGGGATCTCCGCCAGACGAAGCCTTCCACCTCACAAATATCCACATCATCTCTACTAACTTGAACTACCTAAGTCAGCCTGATCAGGGGCAAACCACTAGACCCTTTTGACTGGAACTATCGCTGTAGAGGTCGGTTTGACTCAATTCTAGCTGTTTTATAAAGTGTCAGGAACAAGTGCCACACCTGTTCAGTCCGCGGCATATACTAGCTACCTCTGGTATGCAAGGTGGTGCGCAGGATGCAGCCGTGCCTGGCTGCATTGGTGATCTTTTGACGGTCGTTGGGCGAGGTGAACACTGAGTAACCAACTGCATGGGAAGGTGAAATGAATTGGGATTGGTTGAGGCACGCCATGCCTGTTGGACGTCTCAGGTTTAGCCGCCTTCCCGAGTCCCGCCCGAGTCCCAGCTGATTCGCAAAGACAAAACGGCCGCGCGCGTGTTTACCCACCATTGCCATTCAATACCTGTCCCGTCTCTAGACCTCGCTGTAACTACCATGGAGCACCAGGAGCCGCACCAGTCACCCAGCTCACCTCACTCAGGCGCGGACGGTCCGCAAAGCCCTGATACCCAGGAGGAAATACCCCTCAACATCCCCGGCGAGCCCGACGGCCAACTACCACCACCATCCCTTGTCATAACCGGCTGGGAAAGCTTCACCGAGTCCGATGAATACTACGACCCCGAACCTGTTGACGGGGAGATGGTATTCTCACACACCATTCTGCTCATCTTGGATCCGAGCGACGGCACCGCTTACTTTGGTCGTGTCAATATCCGTCGTCGGGACCTCTTGATGGACAAGGCAAGGAACTCCCTCCGTAGGATCCCCGACGAAGAAGTCTACCCGCCCTTGCCAGCCGACTGGTCCACGCTCGAACTGGCAGCCAGCGGACCCGAGCACCATCTCAAGCGCCCTCGGTTTGCGTCATACAGCTGGTCCAAGGGAACCACGCAGACCGCCGAGCGCTTCTTGGAGGAGGGACGCACGCTACATCTCATGCGCCAAAACCCTCATCCAAACGTCGCGAAGCTCGAAGGCTGCCTGGTCAGTCACGGCCGGATCCTCGCCTTGCTCGTCAAACGTTACCCGATTGATCTTGATCAACGAGTTGAAGGCAAGAAGCGCAAAGACCGCAAACCCTTGGATAAGACCGCGTGTTTTTCAGCCATCGTCTCCGCTGTTAAACATTTCCACTCTTTGGGTATCGCCCACAACGATATCAATCCCAGCAACATCATGCTTGACGAGGAAGATCATCCTGTCGTTGTCGACTTTGGAGGATGCAGGCCATTCGGCGAGAGCTTGGTCGAACTGGGGACACCAGGCTGGAATGACGGCTTTGACCCGGAGGTCTCAACGGCGCGCAACGACCTGATCGGACTGAGAAAGATTGGGGAATGGCTTGGGATATCGGAGGAGTTGCTCCCAGATTTGTCACTTGCAACTTAGCCGCCTCGTATTCATTCACTCCTCCACTCCATTAGCCTTCCGCCGCGCCGCCGCAGCCTTCTCCGCCTCCCTGCACTCTCGCATGTCTCGCATGACTTTGAGGACGTGAGGCGGGAGGGGACCGGGTGGCATCTTGCGCGGATGCCCGTGGTTGCGCATCCAATCGGCCTCATCCTTCATGTCCACACTGGAACCGCCGCACCAATCCACAAACAGCTTGATCTCGGATCGAAAGGGTTTCCCAAAACGGCCCGGGTCCTCGTTCATGCCGTCGATGATATCGTCCCGCCTAGCCAGAAGGTACGGATGCACGGCCGAGTCGAAATCATGGACGGTGACGAACTCGGCCGTGGGGGCGGGCACGATCACCACGTTCGTGCCCTTGCCCAGGGGCCTGTTTTGCCCACCGCAGCACTTCAGCAAGTGGCGGTCGCCCCCTCCATACTCCTCAGCGAGCACCGGGTCGGGGATCGGTCCGTACAGAACGTCGGCGGGGTCGTAGATGTCCAGGTCGGGCTCCGTGTGTCTGTCGTGGTTCTCCATCCAGAAATAGTCCCAGTCGTCGAGCGGGTCGACATGTAGCTTGAGAGACGACAACCTATTCGAATCGCCATCGACGAGTGGAATCTGCGAGAAGGGATGCCAGATGGGCTTCCCATGCTCGTCAACTCCCTGATAATACGGCTCGCGGATCTCATCAGGATCGAACCGCCTGCCCCGCCCAATCGTGATTGATGTCTCGAGTGGTCCGTCCAGGGTCCAGCGAAAGCGTCGGATCTCGGGGTTGCTTAGTTTTCGTTCCGGCCGCGGGTTGTTTCTCAGGTATTCTTCAAGTTCAAGTTGCTCCGAAGTGGGTATCAATGATGGCGTCGAGCTCTGCCTCCCGGCGTCGCCGTCGGGAAAAGGGGTGGTGGTGTCCGGATTGTCGGTCATGACGGATGGTCGAGAGAGGGAAGCTGAGTACCTAATGCCGGATTTTCCAGCCCAGTAACGGAGGCGGAGGAGTTCCAGTGCGGGACTCTCTGGGCAGTGGTTTGGAAGGGCTCCGAGAACAAACCCTCGCCGTTTGTTGAAAGAAGAGGAGAGGGTTGGGAGGACGTGATGGCAGTGGGGTAGACTAAATCTACAGGTAGGTATGGAGGGACTCGTACCCCGTATTCTGCATGAGGCTCCATGTTGTATAAACCAACAACCCAAACGGGATAGGTCACCGTCGGAGATGCTGTGTGGTCTGTGCACATCAGATGCGGGCCGGAGGACGACAGTCGGATCACAGCGGAAAGCAACATGCATCCCACACAAACACCATCCTCCACCATGTCAGTCCGCGCGCTCTGGTTCGTCGCCGCCACAAAAAAGTCGGCCCAAAACACCCTCTACATGCAATGCAACGTCAAGCCAGGGGCCAGCAAAGCCCGTGAAGGCGTCAGCTCGGTGGATGACGAAGCCATCGGCATCTGCGTGGCGGCGCAAGCCCGGGAGGGGGAGGCTAACAAGGCTGTTATCAGGATCCTTAGTGAAGTGCGTATCTCACAATTTTGCCCGTCTCCTTCCGGTTCCATTTCCTCATATCTCCAGGTCCTCGACCTCCCCAAGTCAGACCTCCACATCACTCAGGGTCTCAAGTCGAGGAGCAAAACCGTTGCTGTGGTCGGTTCCTGGGTCAACTCTAGCGAGGAGGAGTGCCTGAGGCGGACGAGGGAGTGTCTCGACAAGATTGTGGAGGGCTCTTGAGCGTAGTCCTGTTTCCAAGCCCGGCTCGCGTTGCGTCCCGAGGGCGGCAGTTCTTTCTCCTGGTCACCCGAGATGTCTGGTTGGGCATCAACAAAGCTCAGCCACGCATCCAAGTCGGTTGACGGCGGGCGGTGCGTCCGTGTCCGTCTTCTGCTCCAGCGGTATAATCTTTTTCCGGGTGGCAGCTCCCGACAGAGCATCGCCTTGGAAAGTCGACATGGCCTCGCCGCTTCAACGGATACCACGGCCCCTCGGTCTCGCAAGCCCACTAGGCCGCGTGCCCCGGGAGTCTCCCCTCCCGCCTCTGGTAGATCCCCTCGTCGACGTTGTTCCTCGGGTAGATGCTTGCGGGGCCGGAACCCGCGACTGGCGATTCGAGGCTGGTGTTTGGTACTTGGACGTTCGGAAAGAAGTGGGGGGGTTTTCGACAAACGAAGTGTCCGTGGTCATGAATGTAGCTTCAATGTCGACCTCGCCAGCCGTTCGTTCTGGAAGCCTCGAGACATCTGAGTTCGCGTCAGTCGAAGCCTCCCCAACATCTGTCAAATGGCACATACTCTGCTGCTGCTCCTCCTCCCTCAACTTCATCCGCCGAAAAGACTCCGCCATTGGGCCCTATCACACACACCCATCTCATCAGCCTCCCTCCCCACATCCCCTTCAAGATTATGGGCCCCCACCTCAGGAAAATCAACACAAAACGCATTCATGTTCAGGCCGTACAGAAAGCTCGCAAAGCTCTCGCTGAAGCGCGCCAGGCTCTCGTGCATCAGCTGGAAGTGCATCATGTTGGCCTCAAGGTCGGCCACGGCGTCGGACAGCTCGGCAAAGGCCGGCTCAAACGTGTTGAGCGGGAAGGAGGCGCCATCGCCCTGCACGCTGCTGCGGGCCGATTCGCGGAACGAGGAGCGGGACGACGGCCGCAGGGGTGTCGTTGGCCGGGAGCGGGAGGTCGAGCGCGCGCGTCGGTGGGAGGTGTCGTCGTGTACCATTTCTTGTCTTCCCCTTTTGTTTTCGGTTGGTATTGCTCGGGTCGACGGGGATTGTTGATTTTGATCTGTTCGTGGTGTTGTTGGTGTTGTTTGTTTGCTTGAGTGGGCTTCCCCAATCGCCAATCAAGGTCTTGGCAGCTGCCCCGCGCTCTGCCCCACCAAGCACGGCGCTAACATGCCGCCAAGGTCCGACTGTGGGCCCATGCCCGCAACCTGCAACATTGCTATTCATGCAGCTTCGGCTTGCGGAGCTGTCGGAAGGGCCTTTTGTTGCAAGAGATTTCCATTGATGCGCACTCGACAGGGGAAGCGGATATAGCGGATGTCCACGACAAGCCGAAGACCGGGTGTCCCTTGGCCGTGCCCAGGGCTGTTCCTGCAGATTCTCTCCTCTCTGCTTGGTCATGCGAGCACCGGCAATCCCGCTTGAGAAGTTGAGTCCGGTCACTGTGGCGTCTCCACCGACCAGGGCTGACGGATTCATGTAAACTTGGACTGGGCATCTGGAAACCGGTGTTCGTGCCCATCCCGCCGTCGTTTCAGCCTCCTCCATCGGCGGCCTCTTGAGATATCCATCGCACCTCCGGCCCGGCCCAACCACCGCATGCACAAATAAACGTGGGAGTGGAGTGGCCGCGCAATTCAAACCCGACGAGCTCACAACTGCACCAGCGGCAATAACCGCCCCCCATTCCCGCTCCCCCGGTAGCAATTGATCCGATGTATGTGAGCCCCTGAGAACGTCACGTCACGGCACCTGGCTTCTCTTGCCTCTCGTTGCCGCCAGTGACGCGCGCCACTCTGTCAGCGGCCCCTAAGCTGACACGGCGTGCCCGGGATAGCCTAACCTGCTGCCATTGGGAACCCTGTTAGACTAAAACCAGTAAGGTTGGCTGTCTTGGTTGGTGGCACACGAGCAGTCCATCCCAGATTCTCGGGATCTCAAGTGATATTTTCCTATGCGCGCGCCACTGCGGTTCTCACACCAGTCCGCGCATCTGTTTCTCCCGAGCTCCGCCCTCGCCAGGACTTCCGGACCCGGTCTTGCTCCGTCTCTTGGCTTTCGGCTTTTCCCTGCCTCCCGGCCGCAGACTTCGGTCCTTTCACTTGCTCTCTCCCGAAGGTTCTTAACCCGCGGCAGACTTCTTGAACAGCAGCATCTCCAGCCGCCTACAGGAACCAGCGAATCTGAGGGCATTTATCCAGCACAGGCCCGGCATTCTTACCACCGACCCCTCACTTCCTCCGTGTCAGGGCTTTTGGTTGTGCTCGCAGGAGTGCTAGCCCTCTCGGCCTACTACACTCTCCACCCCAGGAAGTCCGTGCCGCAAAGTACCGAGGATCTATCTGAGCTCTCCGGCGACATGACGGCAGACACCGCCCCGGGCCGTCCCGGCACCCTGACCCCTGAGCAGGAGGAGAAGCTCAAGCGGCTATGGCAGCTCATCTTCCAGGTGTGCGCCGTCGGTCAGGAGCAGAACAGCGCCGCCGTGCCTGCTGAAAAGGCGCAGGCGGAAGAGGACGTAAAGAAGGAGAAGAAGAGCCGCATGGGGTTCTTCTCGCGCAAGAGCAAGAAGGATGAAGAGGACTCGTCAGGGGCTCCACCGAACGCCTCGATTGTGCTCAACCTGAAGGACGGGGAGGCGGACAAGTACGGCCAGACCAAGCACTTCTACGACACCCTCGCCAGCCAGTCGGCCGAGTCGATACGGGACACCATTTGGAGCATGGTCAAGCACGACCATCCCGATGCGCTCATCCTGCGCTTTCTCAGGGCGCGTAAGTGGGACCCTGAGACGGCGCTCATCATGCTTGTCTCAACCATGAACTGGCGGGCACAGGAGATGAAGGTGGACGAGGACATCATAAAGAACGGCGAGGCCGCAGCGCTGGCGGCTGAGACGAGCAGCGACCCGGCGGCGCAGAAGCTGGGGCGCGATTTCATGGCCCAGATCAGGAAGGGCATCAGCTACGTCCACGGCCACGACAAGCAGGGGCGGCCCCTCTGCTTCGTCAACGTCAGGCTGCACAAGCAGGGCGAACAGGCCGAGGAGGCGCTGGAGCGGTACACGGTCTATCTCATCGAGACGTGCCGCATGGTGCTGCAGCCGCCGGTTGACACCGCTGTGAGTCCCACCCGTCGCGATGATGCCACGACAGCACACTGACTGCCAGCAGACGATTGTATTCGACATGACCGGCTTTTCCATGGCCAACATGGTACGTTATCTATGCCCTCCTGTCCCCTCACAAGCTCGTCGCTGACCACCACCAGGACTACACCCCCGTCAAGTTCATGATCAAGTGCTTCGAGGCCAACTACCCCGAATGCCTCGGCACCGTGCTCGTCCACAAAGCCCCCTGGATCTTCCAAGGCAAGCACCCCTGCCCCCTCCCACAACCAAACCACCCCACTAACCCCCCACCCAGGCATCTGGAAAGTAATCCGCGGCTGGCTCGACCCCGTAGTCGCCAACAAAGTGCACTTCACGAACTCGGCCAAAGAAATGGAAGAGTTCATCCCCCTCAAGCACATCCCCAAGGATCTCGACGGCGACGAGGACTGGACCTACCAGTACGTCGAGCCGGTCCCCGGCGAGAACGCCGCCCTCGACGACGCCGCGACGCGCGACCGGCTGCTGGCGGCGCGCGCGCTGCTGTACAAGGAGTACGAGGACGCCACGCTCGAGTGGATCCGCGCCGGGAGCGACGCCGAGAAGGCGGCGCAGACCAAGGCGAGGCGGAATGCGATTGCCGAGAGGTTGAAGGTGGATTACTGGAATGTGGACCCGCATCTGCGCGCGCGGTCGTATTATGACCGGATTGGGGTGCTGTTGCCGGGGGGGAAGCTGGATTGGTATCCTGAGGCGAAGCCGGCTGCGGTGAATGGGAGTGTGGCTGCTCCGGTGGTGGGGGCGGAGACGTCGGCGGATGATATTGACTAGGGAAGAGGGGAGAAGTATATATATCCATTAGTGTTTGACTGCAGGGACTGAGTCCTTGTTTAGACGAGCATCGTTGTTGTTGTCTTCCTACTGGGATAATACATTCAGGGCGTTTGCAAGCGGACTGATGGGCAAGTTTACTTCAACGATTGGATGGTGAAGCCAGTGCCTTTTCCACTCAACATCTACACCTTGGACTTGATGTCCTCAAACAGCGCCTTGAGCTTCTCCATGTCCGTCTTCTGCTGCGGCCAGCTGATACCGAGGCCTTCCGTCTCGTTGGGCTTCGGGATCTGTTTCATCCAGATTAGTGGCCGACGTTGGTTGGCATATACTCAAGGCAGGGTGGGGTACGTACCATGTGAAAATGCACCTATTTTCGTTGTCACTATGGTCAGCAAACCAATGCCATGGGAGCACGGTAGTGTGTGAATCTAGAGGGGGCCCACGTACATGCCCAACCTCTTGGTGTGCTCCGCGGCCGTTGTTCTGCAGGATGTTGTACTCCTGTGCGCCCGTTGCCACGACGAGCTTCTTGGCGATGGGCTGTCAATCAGGGAAATCTCCGTCAGTCTTCTGAGATGGACTCTTCTTATATGAAAGGATGTCGCTCGGGTACGGGGGCGACATACCAGGATCTCTCTCAGGTGGTCATCGGGGATGTCGGTCAGCTTCTCGCCGTGGACCTTGGGGATTACGAGCTAGGATGTGCGGGACGAGGTCAGCGTCTAATCAGAAGATAAGGGGTATGGTTGGGGGAGGGGCGTACGGCGTGGCCCTGGCTAAGAGGGTTGATGTCGAGGAAGGCGAGAGTCTTGTCGGTTTCCAGGATCTTGAAGCAAGGGATGTCGCCTGGTGTGGATGGGACGAGGTCAGCAAGTCAGCTCGATAGCTGAATGGGGGGTCTTAGATGGAGCTCCCAGCTGCGTCGGGGCTTGATTGATCGACTTGCCCTTGATGATCTTGCAGAAGATGCAGGAGGCCATCTTGCTCGCCATTGAGGTGTGTGAGGACGGTGGCAGAAAGAAGTCAATTCGAGAGGGGCAAGCTGACGTTGCTCACCTCAAGTGTCCGGCTAAGGTGCAGCTCTGCGCGGTTGTTCAGACGGGACGGATCGCGACGCAGCGGGGCAACGTCAACGGGAGCGGGAGCGGGGAAGTTACAGCGCCCACGGGCCCGAAACGATCGACCCAGGTTCGCCCTCCATCGTATCGCAGAGGAAGGGTACAGCTTAACACGCAGAAAAGCTCAGAGTATTCTGTACAGGCTGGAAGTTACAAGACATCTTTTATCACCATTTACCTCACCTGGGGTATGGTCAATACATGCCGCTACTCAGGTACCCTCATCGGGTTATGCATCCCCCAGGGCGAGTTTCCATTCGTTTGAAAAGCCACCATCTGCGAAGCGCTGCGCCAACAAGCCGGGCGTAGGGACCCCGCTGCGCCGCTAACGCAGTTGGTCGTCCCTGCGGCACGACCCCGCCATCACCTGCCTGCTGCTTGATGTCACTGCCTGCCTGCCCATGCCGCGTCGCAAACCAAGTTCGAAACTTGCACTCAGCACACTAGAAACCCAGGATCCCCAGCTGCGCCGTTGCCATCCCAAAAACACGCACATCGCGCTCCAAGATCCCACCGTCTTGGTCCCACAGCAGAAGCTCCGTTCCTGAACATCACGATGCCCCACGGGTTCCGAAAGACCGGCCTCTTCGGCGGCGCGCTCGTCTGCGACCTGCCCGACAACTTTGCCGATGTGAGGTGTGTTCGCTCTGTCATCCAACAAGGCTCTGTCCCCCCTCCCCGTCGAGGCTGTGGGGCTCTGCGCTGGACTGTTTAGACACCGGAGACTGACCTTGGTGGATGCCTAGCACGATCCGCGAAGTTCCCGACAACCAGGAAGTCTACCTCGACAAAGACGGCTTCACCTCCATCATCTTCGACATTACGCAGCGCGTGGGCGCTTCCGGCGAAGGCCTCGAGCGTGATGGCCGCGCCCTGACAACCCACCTAGAAGACCTGGTCGGCGAGGACGCGGACACCGTCAAAGTCTGGAACACGACCCAGACGCAGTTCACCCATCTCGAGTACGCCCCTCAGCCCCTCCGTCTCACACCTCCCACTTGACCAAAAAAAGCTAACCGCGGCCGACCCCGAATAGCGAGAGCATACCCGCCTACACGCTCATCGCGACGCAGACCCCCACGGGCGCGGACGAGTCGCGACGGTCCGCAGCGCCCGACTTCACGGCGCTGATCCTCACGCTGGTGCGGCTCGAGAAGGAAAAGACGGACATCCTCATCACCATCAACGTGCCGCACATCAAGGGCGAGTACGACGAGGAAGAGGTGGACCTGGCGCTGGGCAAGCAGGGCGAGCTGATTGGGGATGCGGTCGAGTACTCGGCCCGGATCTGGTCGACGTTTGAGGTGAAGAGCTGGCGGTTGTTTGACGAGGTGTAGATTTTGGAGAGGTCACTTGGATGGGTTGGGTATTTGAGCGAGCGGATTTTGGAGGATATCTCGTTTGGATTGCCCGCGGAGCCGGGACTGGCGTTGTATGAAGAGGGACAACCTTGTGATGAGCTCATGACCATGACGGCATAGTCTATTCCATTTACACTGTTTCTACAAGAGGGTACAATAACAATGTCTCCCCCACAACCATCTCACAGCACCAACTCTTCCATCCCCTCAACCACCTCCTGAACCTCCTCCTCCGCCACCACCGTCTTCTGCCCCTTAGCCTTCTGCGCCGCCCACCGCCCCGCCACAATCTTCATGATCTCCTTCTGCGGACTCTTCGGGTTCTCCTCCTTGACAACCCGCATCTGCGCCTTCACAAACGCCTGGTACTCACTCACCGCACCCCCACCAGCACCAGCACCCTCCTCCTTCTTCTTCCTCGGCACAGGCTTCGTCTGCCGCAGCTCCTCCTTGCACCGCCCGCACCGGTGCCGCGCCGGGTCGATGCTGCGCGAGTGGCGCTTGAACTCGGCGCCGCAGGCCACGCACTCCCACACGTACTTGAAGGCGATGTCGTACGAGTGCTTGGTCGTGACCTCGATGCCGCGGTCGCCGAACGCGCGCGTGCAGCGCGCGGCCCAGGCTTTGAATTCGCGCCCGTGGGGGTTGGTGGTGACGTTGCTGATCATGAAGTTGGCGAGGTGGCAGAATTCGTGGGCGAGGACGTTGAGGAGGCGGGGGGTGGAGTCGATTACTTTTTCGGCGAGCTCGATGGAGGCGTGGTGTTTGTGTTTTGTTGTGGTTGTGGTTGAAGTGGTGGCGGATCCGGAGGGGGCGGTGGTGCGGATGGTCTCGCGCTTCCAGTTGGCGCGGCCGGCTGTCGTGTTGAGCTTGTTCGTCCAGATCAGCTTGATGCCGCCTGTCGAGGCCGAGAGCTCGGCGAGTTTGCCGTCGGTGATGGTGGTGTCGAGCTCGTGGAGGAATTTCTCGGCGAGTTCGTGCTTGGCCTTCTCGAAGGCTTTCTTGGCCTCGCGCTCGGATGTCTGTTGTCCTGCCGCTGCGGCCTTTTGGGGCTTCTTCTCCGGGCTGGTGGTCTTGCTCGGGCTCCTTTGTTTCGCTGCGGCGGCATCTGGAAACAGCTGCTTGCGAGGGGAATGCTCGTCGTTCCAGTCGTCGACAAACTCCTGGCTCCAGAACAGGTCGGAATTCGAACGGTGAGGTGTGTTGGGAATACGAGCGAGTTTCCTCGGCGAGACAAGGCCAGGCCGAGATTTTGGTGGCGTTGAAGGAGGCGTCACCTTTCGGTTGCTTGGTCTCGAAGTTTTCTTCGTTCCTGGTTCTTCCTCGCTATCGTCACTAGCACAGGTTAGAGGTCGAACGAAATCATGAGTCTCCAAAGACCCCGAACTTACAGACACAGTTCGGAAAGGGTATTTGTAAGCCCCTCGGCCGTCTGCCTGGTCCTTTGTGCTTCCTTCCGTCGTGCTGGAGGTTTTGAGGCAGTGGGTTGAGATACGGAACGCCCAGGGTTTGTTCTTTGAGATTTGTCCACCCGGTCTTCCTTCACATGGAAATCGTCACTGCGTTCCGCATCGCCGCCACCAGCTGGCCCTAACCGCTTGCTGTCCTTCACCCGAAGACTTGGTTTTGTTGTTAGCCTTCTCGGCAGGAAATCTGCCAAAAAGTCTTCGTCCTCCTTGTCCTCGTATTCACTGGACTCTGAGCCATCCGAGTCGCATGAGTGGAATGTGTCGTCAATAATGGACACCTCTTCGATGAGAGTGATCTCCTCTTTGGCTGAAACATATTCCTCGTCCTGGCCGGCTGGCGACGAGGCAATGGCGGCCACGGGTTTGGCGGTTCTCGTCCTAAGCTCAACCCTCGCCCGCCGTGGTACTGTTGCTTTCCTTTCCTCGAGTGAGTGTCTCTCTTCTCTGCCTTTGCTTCGATGGTCCGGTGTCCACGCTTTGAGCAATAAATTGTCTGTTAAAGGTCCCAGCTTTCGCCTCCGAACGGTGGTTGTGGTAGGTGCATCTTCGCGACCTTCCAATTTTTTCCTGCTCACAAGCGCATCGAGATCTGGGAACTCATCGTCGTCGTCGCTGTGGTCGCTCCGGGCTGTTGATGACTTTGCGAACCTCGCCATGGTTGTGAAGTGGGTGGTCGGTCCTCTCGCTTAATAAGAATGACGAAAACCGGTGTCAGGTAATTTAGTCATTCTCTCTTGGGGTTGGCA
>FTCU01002511.1_pt1 | contig 35949 bp, 21 predicted proteins | sample 1639521 | NCBI WGS metagenome assembly FTCU01 (sample SAMEA3914864, study PRJEB12502) | metagenome | biome: forest; material: soil | place: USA | collected 2012-03-12 | depth 0.3 m
AGAAAGGAAAATATACACTTTGCACTCCCCAACCCAGCCCAATGCTTCTGTTATGCTTCCCGAGTAGTAGTATCCCATCCCGATTTTATCCCTGTAACGACAACCTCCTTTCCCTGTCCCCTACCTCTCTGACACTCAGAGGAAGAGACACTCCAAGCAGAGCCACGTCATGGACTGACCATGCCTGAAACCAGATCGATGTCCGAGCACCCGCCTCCTCTCCATCTCCTCTCCTCGGATGAGACAAGGGAGTGGGAGAAACAGAGCAAGAAAAACGACAAGAACACCTCCTCCATACAACACAAAAGAAACCCAATCAAAAACCACCCTTTTTTCTCTTTCTTGCTGCTTTGCCCCCGTCTATATCCCATCGCGCCAGTTCATCATGAGCGGAAAAACACAGAAACAAAAGAGAATAAAAACAAAAACAAATGTGCAAGCCTCGCAATGCGGGTATCATCATGGTGTTGTGGTATCAGAAAGAAGTTTGTCCGTCCGTTCCGAGCGGACTCGGTCGGTCGGTCGGTCGGTCGGAATCGGTCGGGGTCGCCAGGACATATCGACGACCAAAGACAGCGACGACGACGACGGATGTCGACGGCCGGCGCAATGCAAGAGTATCGTCTCTCTCAAAGATTTCCCCACCACCAAAACCCAGCCCAGTCCAGCCCACCGCCTTTCCGAATAACGCCTCGGGATGTGAGAGAGAAGAAAGAAAGAGAAACGGCGGAAAATAAGGAGGGGTGGTATTGCATACCCCCCGTTCGCCGGTCTTGTTTCGTTGGATCGCAAAAATATGATGTTGTTGTTGTGTGCCGTCGTCGTCGGTTACTATACACAGCCGGCTCCAGCATCCCCATCAAGCACGGCCACTATCCATGCTAGACTTGGGGCTCGTGTTGGCAGCAAACACGTTGCGGCCGATGCTCTTGAGCTTGCTGCCGCCGTTCTTGGCGGGCGCCTCCTCCTGGTACGACACCATGATGTCGGTGACGGGCCCCTTGCGGACGCGGCAGAAGAGCGTCGAGAAGAGGAAGGCCTCGCCGTTGCTGCTGAGCAGCGGGATGGTGCGGTAGCCCTGCTTGAGGTTGCTGAGCTTGGCCGTGAAGGTCGCGAACGGCGCCTTGTCGTTGTACCCCTTGTCGGCCAGCCGGACGCTGAAGCGCACAAAGATGAGGTCCGGGTACTTGGTCGTGACGTCGAAGGCGCACCGCTGGTTGAACTCGGGGTTGAAGCCGTTGTTGGTGACGATCTTGGTGCGCTGCTTGAGCTGCATCTCCTGGGCGGCCGCGTACGCGGCCGCGTCGGCCTTGTTGCGCTTGTCGTCGGCCATCAGCACCTCGACCTCGACGTAGGGGTCCATGGTCCGCCTCTCGCCCAAGTTGACGGGCCGCATCAGCTGCTGGGCCGAGATGACGTCGATCTCAAAGGCGATCTTCTTGCGCGGGCGCTTGCCCACGCACTCGTCGGCCGTGAGGTTGGGCATCAGCTGGATCTGGCGCCCCTCGAGCGGCTTGAGGACGTAGCCCGAATTGGCCGTGCCGCCGACGAACATCGCCTGGTTCAGCTGCATCCCCGTGTCGAAGGTCTGCCAGTTGAGGGCCGCCATCTGCACGCCGCGCTTCCAGTAAATGAGCGGGTCGAAGTTGTTGGACGAGATGCGAGTGCCGTTGGGGTAGACGCGCATCAGGTGGCGCATGTTGTGGCGGTACAGGGCTCGCTTGCCCGAGCCCGCCTGGTTCTTCTCGGAGAACGTCTTCTCCTTGAAGGAGAAGATGTGGTTGAACTTCTTGGCGTCCGAGGTGTCGAAACCGTCAAAGTGGATGCCCATGCAGTACACGCCCAGGTCGCCGAGGGCGTGGTGGATCTTGCTGTTGACCTTCTTGACCGGGGCCGCGTCGCCTTCGCTTTCGCACTCACTAGGGCTGCTGCTGACGGGCTCGTGGACCCTGCCCTCGGTGATGGTGTTGATCTGTCGGTTGGACCTCGAGGCCGGCGAGGGGCTGAGGAGGGGGCTCGTCGGAACCGGTTGGTTCTCCATGGCCAGCGCTCGCTGGTAGGGCGACGGCATGCTGTTGCCGCGCCTCCGCCCGGTCCTCTCAATCTTGCCGACGGACTCGTCCGATTTCTTCACCTTGATGAGGATGCGGTCCAGCAGCTCCGAGGGCGACGGCAGGCGGTCCGAGGAAGGGTCCAGGGGGGCGCGCACGAGCTTGTCGCCGAAGATGTCGATCATGATCTTGGCCATGTTGATCTGGGTCTTGGGCTGGCAGCGGACCTCGAGCGAGATCCACAGCGGGAAGTGCGACTTGACAAAGGCGTACTTGTTGACCGTCTTGATGACCTCGAGAAACGAGATGCTCGTCGTGAGGGTGTGGCCGTGCGTCACGACGGGCTGGAAGTCCTCTCCGTCCCAGCAGTCAATCTCGACACAGCGGCAACCCCGCATGAGGGCCGAAATGTAGCCTTCGTGGCTCGAGACGCTGGCGACTTGGCGGCCGAGCAGGTACGTGTTGTGCGAGCTCGAGATCAGGTACTCGTTCAGGGGGCGGTCCAGCACGTATTCCTGGGGCTCCCGGGGGATGACCTCGTTGGACGTCGATGTCAGGAAGCTGGCGAGAGCGGTTTCCGACATGGTCATTCCCTCGTCGCCGCCGGCGCCGCCCTGCTTCTCGACGTCCTTGGGCCTGCCCTTGCGGGCGAAGCGCAGGAAGATGGCCTCCCAAGACGCTGGGTCGTCGTCGACGTTTTCGCGCTGCACCTCTCGCAAGAATTGGAAGAACTCGTCCTTGGTCATTCCGCCTTCGGGGTCACTCGTCTGGGCGTGGTACACGCTCCGGATGTCCCCGCGCGCCTTCATGAGCCGCACAAACTCGAGGAACTCGTCAAAGTTGAGACGGGAGTTGTGGCTCCGGCTGGCGGGCAAGTCGTCCGAGCTGGAGCCTCTCCGCTTGGCCATGTCAAACTTCCTGCGCAGCTCATCCGACGACACGTGGATGTGCAGGCACCGGCACACGTGCTCGACACCGGCAAAGTCGATGTTCTCGTCCTCGGCAGCGCGAACCTTGCCCAGCTGCTTGTCCATCTCCATCGACCAATAGGCGCGGACGGCCTTGTCGTTGAAGGCCATCAGGCTCGTGGCGAAAGCCTGGCGGTGCTTGGAGATGGTCTCGAGGGCCTCGACCCACTGCTGAAACTCCTCGTCCGTGTCGGTGATGAGGTGCAGAAGCTTGGTGTTGTTCTTGCCGGGGAGCGTGTAGATGAGCGAGATGAATCGCTGCTCTACCGACTCGGGAAGGGCGGCATCGAGCCGATATTGGCGGATGTCTTCGGCCGTGCGGATCTCCTTGATGTCGTCAATGTAGAGGTACTTGTTCCGATCCCACCAGATCTTGGCCGTGTCCGGGTCGAGGCACAGGGTGATCCTTTTGGTGCTCTTTTTCTTGGAGACCTTGGTAACGGCCATGCCTTGGCGAAGCGCCAGAGGGATCAGGCCGAAGCCGTCCGACGACGCCAAAGAGCTGGCATCCTGGACGGATCCGTCGTCGCCGACGCGATCGTCGGACGCGACGGCAAAGTCGTTGTCTGAGTCGCTGTCAAAGGGGCTGACGTTCTCGTACGGCGTGTTTGGGTTGCTCATGCTTCCTCTCCGGCGCACAACGCCTGGCCCAACACTCCCGTCGCGGCTCCTCGGGTGGGTGGATGACGGCCGTCGATTTGTCAAGACGGCAACCTTGCGAATGGTGTGGGATGCGCGGCGGACGATGCTCATCTTCATCGCCTCGCCCATGGCAGTCGAGCCGGAGCTCTTGAGGGGAGGCTGGCCGACCGAGGCGGTGCTTGTCCTGCTAGACAGCACAGCGACGGTCTGATCTAGCTGCTGTTGTTCCGGCGGCTGCTTGGCGGTGATGGGGTCTGGAAGCTGGAAAGGGGTGACCAGCGTCTCGATGTCGTCCAGCTCCGGCACTTGGAAAGCCTCGAGCGGCTCAGGGGAATCCTGGATGGAGCTTCCCGTGGTCATGTATGTCACGGTGGTCTCGACCGACTGGGTGGGTGAGCCTTGTTGCGAGTCGGTCGAGACGGAGGCATTGCTGGTAGCCGGAGGCGGGATGACGACGAGCTGGGTTTGCGGGCCCAGGTCTGTTGTGACCTGGTTGGGACGCGCCCGGCGCGTCTGAAGCGTCTCGGACGTCATGGCTGAGATGGCAGGGGGAAGCGGACGGTGAAGATCGCATGCGGCGGTCATGGCGCTGGCGGCAAGAGGGAATGGGAAGATGGTCCCGGGGCGTGAAGTATGGGGAGCGCCACGGCCGCTGAGAAGAAGAGAGTTGGTGAAGGGCTATGTGAGAAGAAGTGCCGTCGGAAGCATTTTTCGAGTGTTGTCTGATATCCGGGCTTTCTTTAAGACGATGTGAGATTGCGGGGAAGATATGGACGAGGCCCGGGTGGTGCTGGGTGGTCCTGGTGCTCCCGGCAGAGGCGGATGGATCCCTGGACGCCGAAACAGTCGTCGTCTAAGGCAGAGAAGAAGGCGGCGTGGCGGAGAGTGGCCGGGCCAGGGGCCGTACGTATGTAGATGCACGGCGATGGGTGACCAGGCCGAATCGACGCGAGATCAGCAAGCCGCAGGGCGCAACCGAGCCAGTCGGCGCGTCGTGGTGCAGCAGGTGTATCTGCGAGTACAGGTACGAAAGGTAACCCCAGGTACCGACGACATGTACGACGGTGGTGCGCCGTGGAGGAATGGCCCGTGTGGTGACAAGCCGGGGGGCGCCCACGGCAGAAGATGAGGTGGCAGGCCGTATGCAAGTGGCCCTTTTGGGTAGATCCCAGAATGCCGGTTCTGGGGGTGGGAGGCAGCTCGGAGGGAGCTCCACAAAAACCAGGCGCAGAGCAGCCACGCGGAGCAGCCCTACCACCAGGAGTCGGGAGAAAAGAGTGCGAGGAGAATATGGGGGGAATTCCGTGTGCCCTGGCGCAGGCAGTCAGTCTTCAGTCGCCTGGACTGACCGAGCAAGCAACAAGGCGACCCCTCGTGTCGGTCTCGTTGTTGCAGTCGGCCTTGGCAGTTGGGACGAAGAAGGGCGGGCGTCACGCTGCGGCGTGCCGTCTCCGGGACTTCGGAGGAGGGGGGCGCTTCGAGGTGCAGCTGGGCCCTGTGTCTCGGGGTAGCTGCAGAACAGCCGAACAAAGAAAGGGTACGGAGAGCTGTGGCACTCTGCTGATGGCCTCGGCTTGGCTGGCCTGAAATGGATGGAAATGGGAAAGGAAGCGAGAATGGCCCAAGGTGCGAGGAAGGCCGGGTGTGCAGAGTTTGCAAGCCCAACAAAGTCTGCACGGTCTCCAGAGGGCCCGGATGGTGGTCCGCAGTGTGTCGACAGTGTCGGGAGAAACAATGGCAGCTGTCGACGGCAGCAGGGCAAGGCCGGTGGTAATAGTGAGCGGTGGTGGTGGTGGTTGATGATGACTGGGACCGGGCCGGGATAGACGTGAATGTGACTGGGCCGCAGGGTTGGCTGACTGACTGACTCCAGTCGAGGTCAAGACGGTACTGTGTACGGTCAACAAGGTGCCGCTGTGCTCCGCAGCGTCTGTGCTGCGAGGTGCTGCGAGGTGCTGGGTTATGCTGGGTTGTGCTGGGTTGTGCTGTGCGGTTCCGATGCAGGCGGCAGGTTACGTTATAAGAGGTCCCAGGTGCGGTCCGAAAAGGGGAGCTCTGTCGACCAAGGGTGATGCGTGATGCGTGTGTTGCTCGTCTCTCTGCAGGGCAGCAGCAGCAGCAGCAGAGCAGCAGGTACAGGATGGAGGCTGCTTGCAAACTTTATTTCAGGACCGGGTGTGGAGGAGAGTGGGTAGGCGGCCCTTTTGTCCCACCACGTTCCAGAAGGTAATGACCGGAAATAATCAATGGGGACGGGGACGACGGTGTGGGCTGCGGTGCGGGAGTCATGGCCGGGGAGTCCAGGACAAGGGCGGTTGGGGCGCTTGGTCTGCGAGTGCGAACGTGTGTGCCTCTGCGTGTGCGTGTGCGTGGTGGGTATGGGTGTGGGAGGAGGCGTGGGCGATCATCAAGACCAAGACCAAGACGGGAGAGACAGGAGACAAGAGACAGGCAGAGCAGCCAGGGGAAGGGGGTGGAAAATTGTGTCATCTGGTACTCATTATATGTATTATTCACGTTGGCCGTGGTTATCCAATACCGCCGCCGCCCTCCCACACGCCAGGTCGCCGCGTGTGCTGGGCTCGGGGGATTGGGTTGATTCTTGGCAGAGGCAAATCCACCCTGGAAAGGGGAGCGAGGGAGACGGGAGTTGGGCACTGGCGGCTGCTGGCCTTCTGTGTGGAAGCAGAAGAGAAAAAAAAAGAAGCAGCGCCTTTCCCCTTCCGGTATCACGGCCGCCTCCCGCCCAACACCGCCAGGGCGGAGCCCGCCTGGAGTCCTGGACAGGCCTGAGTGAGCAAGCGGGGGCCTACACCGCACCTTTCCCACCCAACTGCCGTATGTATTTTGTATTGTACCATTACAGATTACGGAGTATAGAATACAGCATACAGAATACTGCAATGTACACGTATTCTGTATTTCCGTCTTCCAAGATCTGTGCGCCTCCCGTACCAGATCCTCCCGATTCCAGGACATGCGAGGGGCGTGACTGCTGATCTCAAGGGGGTTGCTGCCTTGCCGGCGACTGCCATTGGAAGCCATTGGAACCCGCGGGGGCTCCAAAAAGCAACCGCGACGAAAATTTTCGAATGGGCACCAATCGGCGGAGCTGTGGTGGTGGTGATATGAACCGCCGTGGACGGGGCAAGGGGGGTCACGGATACGGGGGCACAATGACATTGGGAGCTTGAGGTGGGCAAGCTGCCCTGGCAAAAAGTCATGTCCGGCTGGTTGGCTCTCCCTCCCTCGGCCCTGCCACGACTCGGCCCAGCTCGTTCCTGTGGGGTGAGGTCAGACCGCCAAATGGGGTCAAGCGGCTATGGACGGAACCTGGAACACAGATTTCCGAGGCCTTATTGCAAGTATTCTGTAATCTATACAGAATACTGCGTATGTAACGTTATCCTCTCCTGGCTCCACCAGCCTTCCAGGTTTGTCTTTGCTCGTGGGCATCCTCCCGCGCCGACGGTTTGATGGGGAATGGGGAATGGGGAACGGGGACGGGATGAGATCATGGGAGCCAGCTCAGGAATTTTCAGTGGGCCTTGGAGTCATCCCACCGCCCGCGGGAATCTCGCAATGAATCCCGCAATCCCGCATCGAGCCTGCCTGATCCGGACAAGTTTGAGTGTTTGGCAACTTCCCGTGCTGCCCGTGCTGTCAGTGCTGCCTCCCACCCACAAACACGGGCAAATAAAGCTGAGCTGGGCTTTGCTTTCTGTTTTTCTGGCAGACGGGCCCGCTCGTCTACAGGTATTCAGACCCGACACAGGCAACACCAGCTCTCTCCTTTGTGCAAAGGAGTTGCGTGGTGACAGCAGCAGTCAAAGAACCCGGGCAGCCACGCATTTCCAAGTTGCCGGGTCAAAGTCATGTCTGCTGCTCTTTGATTCCCATCACCGCCGGGTTTCGTAGTCCGCGGCTTGACTTCCAAGGTAAGGTACACAGTACCAAGAATAACCGCCAGAACTGCAGCCCAGTTGTCAGCTGCTCCTACTCGACAGGCGGATACGACAAAACGACAAGACGACAAGGCGCCAGCCGCCCGTGCCGGAAAGCCGGGAAGCGCGAATTCCAGGGCAAGTGAGGCTTGGTACGAATACGCCCGCTTGTCTGAGCTCGCGGGTTGGGCTTTGCACCTCAAATTGCAAGGGACCTGGCCTCGCCAACACGCCAACAGGCGGTGCACACAAGATCTCGTATTCTGTTACAGGCCGGGGCGGACCTTGGAGTGTTTCGACACCATCTCTGCCCTGGCTTTCAGCGTCATGCACGGCCAGATGCTGTGCCAATAGGACGCTGGGCCGCCATCTTCTTTGGGGACTGACGCCATGAGAGGTCACAGCCCCGCCAGTTGCCAGTTTGCTTCAGCTCTTGTGTGTGCTATAATTACCAGAGAGCCAGACAAAGGAGCCATCCTGCGATTGTCCCGGTATCAGGCATGCTCACGCACGCAATGGCGATTCACCGACATTTCCGAATCAGCCACCCAACGCCCAACCCGACCCTGGCCAAGGCACATCACACTCTCCCAAGCGCAGCAAAGCGGTGTTGTGGGAAAGGCTCGGGTGTCGGCGCTTCATTTCCTCGCCAAGCAGCCCAATGGCCCGTGTTGGCGCAACGCAATGCACACAATCATCCAGCACGGCATGCATGGCATGGCATGGCATCGCGGCTCCCATCTCGCAGGCCATGGATAGATGACGATCTGTCCCTGACTCCAGCCTCGGGTGTGTCGCACCTTGGGTCGACATGAAGATCGCATTCTCCGAATCCCCAGCCTCACCGTCTCACCGTCTCACCGTCTCACCGTCTCAACGTGCCTCAAGGACTGAGGCACTCCTTCAGGCCGCGAGAGCTGGGAGAGGGCATGTCGGCACGCCAGTGTCGCCGTGTCGCAGTGCCGCAGTGTCATAGGAACCCAGGAATGTGGGCATTGCCGATACCCAGGCGACGTCGTGATTGGACGCCTGGATATTTCGGGAAGTTTTTGGGCTCGGCATCCGCCAGGGTCGACCAACAAGCCGGCGTCACGAGGACAGAAATCTCAGCGTTTGGCGCCAACTACCCCGGTCGACGATAAAGACCCTCCCGCGAGCCAGGGGTCGGAGCTTGACGTTATCTTCCCCCACCACTGCGGCATGTTCGGTATTCTGTATTGTGTATTCTGTACTGATACAACCCCTCCTCGCACAGTAACTTACCGCCTACCAGTCACGTCTAACGTCGCTAACTAGCCGTCTCGGCCGAGCTGTTTCAAGCAATCCGAGTGCCGTCTTTTCCAGCAACGCGAGTCCCTCCTTGGCCTGCGCACTTGCTGTGGACAAGCGAATGCCGTCTCGCGACTGGCGAAGGGCCAGGGCGCCATCAACCGCAATCTACCAGGCATTCCACGTCACCTTGGACTCGGAGAAGGATCGCCGATGACACACGGAATTCAGAAGCGACAGCTGCGCAAGAGTATTCTGTACAGAAGACAGAGTAAGGATGCGTGGATAGCTGGGCATCATGGCGTGATGGGAAATGGAAGCCCCAAGCAAGCAGCCGAGCACATCCACGTGCTCCTGCCCATCTCCGAACCCCCAGTCGAGCCGAGTCCGTCCAGATGCCAGCAATGAGGGTAGTGTGTACCACCACAATGGTGATGCTTTCCGCTGAAACGGCAGCGGCGCAGATCCTTGACCAAAGAGAAGCGAGGGAGGCCAAATTCCCATTCTCGTTGGGATCCTGATTTGCTTTCACCATCACTTTGCGTCCCTGGAGTGCCGAGCGAGGCCGCCGCCCGACGCCAAGTCCGGGCTTTGAGTGGCCGTCAAACCCGGGAGCCCCACCACGGATCGGCGAGGAATGGCGTGGTCAGGCGCCGTTCCCAGGTCCTTGTCGCTGCTCGACTTGTTTCATGTCTGGTAGCTCCAGGGGTCCCCGGGCTTGAAATGACGTTGGTCGTCGCGACATCGAGGGACAACACACGAGAAGCCTTGTGTTCCTCCTTTCGTCACCGAAGACCAGCAAAGCAACGCTCGCCAATGTGTGTCCATCTGACCGCCGGGCTGGAAGTTAAGGAGGCCGTTCATTACGCCAACTCTCGAATCGGATCCCTTGGCCGTCAAAGTGCCACAGGGCCTTGACGGCTCGATGCGGCAACCCAGTCCCCTCACAGGACCCTGATGAAAGTCGGCCCTACGAGCGGGCACTCCTCATCGCGAAGCGTTTGCCTCGTTTGCGACTCGACACGGAGCAACACGCTGCTTTCAGCTAGCCTGGGACCTCTGGGACTGGCCTTTCCTGGCTGTTTTTGGCCGTCCAACTCTTGGGTCGTACGGTTTGCCCGACGGGCCACTCGCTAGCAGAGGATCCCGGCGGGGCGGATGCGTGCGGGATCAAGCCGGGCCGCCTTGAGGTATGTAGAATACAAAGGGGTACTGAGCAGAGCCGTCGCGCCCCGGCAACCTCGACGGGAGGGCCCGCTGCGTGCGCTATGGCGACATCTGCAGATTGAGATGCATTTTTTCGGCGCTCCTGCTTCACGACGCAGGCTGGGACGAGCGAGAAAGCGAAGCTGCCGTAAGCTCTTGCAACTTCTCTCCCGGTCCCCCCGCGCCCGCCACGCACGGAATATGCAAAGCAACTGCACATATCAAGAAGCCGGCCGCCCCGGCCAACAGAGGGGACTTGATCGCTTCCTGGTGATTTCCTGATCCATCCCCCCCATTCCTCCCTCCGATCTCCCCCCACGGCAGTTGAACAAACGATACCGCCTCCTGCGGCGAACCGTGTGTGATCCGATAAGTGTTTGCTGGTTCCGGGGAGCGATGGCACGCCCTCATCAAGCACAAGATCCCAGGTGGGCCCTCGCAGCATCGATCCCACGCCGCCCGCGATGGTCTGCAACCTTCAAGGGCCCCCTCATCAAAACACCCCACGATATCTCAGCCATTATTACTGTGTCTGGCCTTGTTCGGGGTGCGGCAGGACCGAGGCTGGTGAATGTCCAACCCAACGGGAACGCACGCCAGGCCGAAGAAGGCTTCCCGGCACGCCGAGCAAGCATCGCGAGGGGGTTGCATCGGCACCCTTCAATTGGGCCCGTCCCCCGCAGCCAGACAGACGTCGGCTGCAGAGGGCTCAATCCGGCTACGCAAGGCAGGTCACGAGCAGGCCCTCATGGCCGTGGTGTCATAAAACTGCCTACGTGGCCGGTGGCTCCGTGGACTCCCTCCTCCTGGACTAGAGCAAGATCATCTCGATTCTTATGCACGGTCCATATTCCGAGAGCGGTGCCGCGCGAGATGCTGCAGCAGTTCGTATCGGCATCCATAGCCCCATTGGCCCGGGGCTTGGCTCGGGGCTGCCGTCTGTCGGTGTTGGGGCGATGGTCAAACACAGGAAGGTCGGAAAAGGCGACCCTTTGCATGTGGACAAACTGAACATGTCCAATGGAAGCCTTGCAGCATGACAAACCGTGTTCTCCAACCCCGCCATCCCCCCTTTTCGCTGGTCCCGGTCCCCAGTGCCCCAGTTCCCCAGTCCCGCGCGACCCTTTATGTAACTTTGCTGCACATCATTTTCCACTGCAGCCAGCAAGGATGCGCGAGGATCACCCGCCAGGGTGTGAGATGGGACATTGTTTCAGCACCTGGCTTTGACGGCCGGCCCTTGGGAGATCGAGCCTCCAAAGAGAAGTTGATGGCAATCCAAATCTCCAAAGTTCTATGCCGCAGACTCGGCTCGAGGATGGAATGAAGGTTCACCAGGGTCAGACCTTGGCCGTTGGCCAGGCACATGGCCTGGTGCCCACCACGGCCAGGGGCAGCAAGGCACCACGTTTCAGAGGCACATTTGGCTTGGAGAAAGCCGTTGATTGGGGAAAGCAGCTCGCACATGGCTCAAGGGTCCCGAGGCCCAACAACCAACACCCAACACCCCTCCATCCCATCCGAGAAAAAAAACAAGGCAGCTCGCGGGGCAAGGCGCATTCCGTTCCGTCCGAAGCAGGTAATTTACGGGCTTTCTTCCTTATTTCTGCCAAACACGGAACTCATGCCGCAGGGTCCAATGGCCGACACGGGCCACGCACCATCTCCAAGCCAAGAAGGGACCAAGAAAAGAAACAACTCGAGTCGAGGGGATTTGCGCTGCTATTTTTTTCTAGAATCCTTCCAGCATCCTGGCAGGGCTCCGCCTCCGCAAAACTGGTACGCGATCCCTGCAAAATCGCAAAACCCGCCAGTTCGGCTGTGTCGGAACAAGGCCAAGACACGCTCTGTTTTGCTGTGACAGGATAATTACATGGAGAATACATGGAAAATACAGAATACATGCGAGCAACATGTGGGGTTGGAAAGAATGACGTAGTGGCACGTGGCGGAGCTCACTTCTCAGGTGCAGCACCTTCCAGCATTCTGCTGGAACGTCTGCCACGGCGTCTGTGCCTGATTCTGCTGCCTGCTGGGAATTACGAATTGGCAGGCAGTTTGGCATCCTCCATCCCCAGCTTGAAACACCCCCCTCCTCGGGTAATAATAAGACAGCACATCGAGTTCCTCCGAGGGCTGTGGGAGGTTGCCGTACCACTCGGGCATTGCAGACGCACAGAGGTCAGGTGCCGATTTGGGTGACATGGCCACAGGGCTCTTGTCGTCTCGCTTGCAGCCCACTGTCACTTCGTACAGCGCACCTTGTCGTTTGCAACTCGTCTCGAGCTCGCCCACTGACCCCGGCCGCCCGTGATGCTGTGTTACACCGCCCTTCACCTTCCCCACACCTTGGCGCTGTCTCTCTTCGAGCCTGTGGTGGTCTCTGGGGGGTAACCACACACATGGACACCACCAAGGACCTGAGGTATGTCTGGGGTAATGCATGGGCTTAATCGGGCAATGGAACGTCACCTTTCGGACCAGATCTGCGCCGTCGCCAGCCAACCGAACAAACAGGGCGACAGGACACTCCGACACCCCGATCGAAATCCGGTGGCCAGGGGACCGGATTCGAGTGAGCTTCGAGGTTTGGCCATTTCACGAAATCAAAATGCAGCCATCTCGATGCCAACAGAGCACAAAGAGCGTGTCATCTGCACGGTAGGCATTGTGTGTGCTTGCACAACACAATCTCAGACCTGGCTGGCAGTAGTCTGATGTACGGAGTACAGTCCGGTACCAGCCTGCCGGGCCATGCGGTTGGCCTGGGAGACACTAGTCAACCAATCTCCCTCCCTCCCCAGTCTCACACCAGCCCATCGCCGGCCTCACTCTCAGGATCAGCCCGACAGGCCATCCAATGCTCCCGGTAGTCTGCATGAATGGGATTCTCTCGACGCAGTCAGCCGCAGCCAGCTCCGCGTGGCGTTCAGGATGACGACCGAAACGGGCCTTGGGGCCTGGGAGTCGTTGCCTCTTTCGGGATTGGACATGGTCGCCTGCAGAGGGATTGCGGGCTTGCCGTGGCCGAAAAGGGACATTCCGCTCCCCGGGTGGAGGATTGTGATAGCTCACAATTCCTGACCCGAGCACGCCACGACCGCGCAGATTGGCCGTGATCTTGCGCCTATTGTGCAACGAATGACGTGGGGAAGATACCGGGACGTCGATTTGGGGCAAACGATGAGAGATAGGGAAGAAGGATCGGGGAGGAACCTTGATGGCCAGTGTCGGAGACGGGTTGCCGTCTTCAAAGCAACGTGTTGCAGTTTTGCTTCATCAGTAGGAATCGCGGGATTCGACTCGAACTCGCGACCGGCGTGGGCGGTGGTAACATCAACGTGGGCCCGTCTGCCATCCTTCTGCATCTCTTTCCGTCTCCGAGGTGGAAGTAGTACCGGTAGCAACTCACATGCCAGATAAGTCGTCTGTACTGCACAGTACCATCTCTGGCGAGGGTGTTCAGGATACCTCTCTCTGACCTGCTTGCAGATATCACACAATCACACTCTCCTCTGCCCGCAAATCCAGCGAGAGCACCAGCGATGGATGCCTTACCCCAAACCCCGGATTTCTCACCGCAACTCCCTCCAACGCCCTCACCGAACCCCCACCGCCAATCACCACAACCAGGCCTCGTCCCGTGTAACCCGAGCACATACCACCCGCAACGCACCGCGCCGCCCAGCTATTACCGGGTTCCCATCATAAGTCGCCATCTCACCACCTCGGACCGCAAACGCAATCAGCAAATCCCCCACGGACACCGCCAGTGTCCATGTACTTGCCATGTACGGTCCGGAAATAACACCTCCAGCGTACGCGAGATCGAGAAAGAGAGGCGTGCGTGCGTCAGTTTGCGCATGAAGACCAAGATCACCTGAGCCAAGGGCTGACCTCCCCCATCCCATCCCATCCCATCCCTCCCCGGCACTTCGGCCCAATCCTAAATCCTTTGTCCGGTATAGCAAAGCAAGGCACTAGTTAGCCTCTGCTTACCTGCCTCGACTCCCTGACTCGTCTCACTTATACAGCCTCATCTTGCTTGAGCCTGCGCCACTCCCAGCACAGCCAGCCAGGTCAGTCAGCGACTCGCGTCAGGTTATTAGTCGGTTTCAGACTCCCGACCGACATGTCAGCCTGCAGAGAGAGAGAGAGAGACGGAGAGAGACGAGGCTGCAGACGACCGGGCTTGATTAGTTGGCGCAGACGGACTGGTCCCAAATGCCACCCTGCTATCTGCGGCGGTGACTGGGCCGGCATGATGCGGGCTGACGTGCCCACGGACGTTGGGGAGTTTCTGATGGGGGAGGGCACCGCGCCGTTGCGCCTCCTGGGGCGGGTACCGTACACAGTACCTTTTGTCCCTACCTATGCCCTGCCTGCATACTTACCTGCGCGAGACCCTTGGGGGTCATTGTCTTTGGGGGAAATTAGCGGGGTCTGTGCTGTACTATAGCTATGCTGCGGTGTTGAGGACCCTCCGAGGAGGAGGGGTGGTATGTTGGCCGGCTGCCAGTCTGTCTGGCCGTTGATTGTCTGAGACGGTAACTCTGTTCGCCTTACAGTCGCGTCAGGAAAGGACCATGTGGCGACGGCCTCGACAGCCCTGCAGAGGCGTTTGCTTGGGTCCGCAGCATGTCCCTGTCCCTGCCTGAGCTGTGCTGTGCTGTGGGATTGATACCCTGCTCTGCCATGCTCGGCTGCTTCCGAGACCGTGGTGACACCACACCCCCCCCCTCTCTTTCTTTGCTCGATGACTGTGTGCAAGATGCACGCACAGTCGCACACACTTCCGACAGCCTTCCTCCTACTATTCGGTACCGTCGACGCCAGGGAGTGGGACACAGGCTCAGGAACCCGTCTGGCGTTCTGTTGGGTGGTGGTAGCACCAGGACGTCATGGAGGGTTTTTTTTTTGCACATTTCCTGGGGAAGGATGGTTATTGGGTTATCTTTGGCTATGGGATGGCAGCCTGCATTTTGCGGGGTTGGCTCTCAGGTCACTGGACCCGTCATCTGACTGCCTGGCTGACGATATACCCCTCGGGGTCTGCGTTATTATCGTGGGGATGTGATGGTATGCAGAGTCTTTGCAGATGGAGCTGTGGCTGTTCAACCAGGGGTGTCCTGCATGACACAGCACGATATCGTCTCAGGTCTACAACGGTCTCCAAAGCGTTATATACTTGGGTATACATCACGGCTCTCTTGGTCGGGTGTGGACGACAGAAGGGCAGAGGCCGGGTCGGTCCACATTCTCAGTACTGGGATTGATGGCAAATGAGCAACGTGCATGGCGGTCTGGCACCGGCATGGGTATGGAGGTGGATGTGAAGGCGTCATGTATCACGGCAGTGCCAGCTCCTGCTGCTACTTGGTGCGCACAGCTTGGACAAGCTGTAGTGATCCGTCTTGGCCCCTGACGCCCAGTACCGTTGGTGCAGCACAGCAGCGTCGTCGAACGGCATCTGCTGGGGCTGGGCGTGCCACCCCTGGTACGACGAGGGAAAAAAATGAGGTGGTTGCCTCCTCGACTGCACGTTTCACGCACATCCCGGCTGCGTTTGTGGAGTTTGGTTGCCTCGTCTGGCGTCGACCGCCCGACGCATATGGACTGGACCACCACACCACATGCGTTTGTTGCTGCATATGGGACTGCTGAAGCACGTACCGGATGTTGCTCATTCCTCGGTCATCAAGGTTTAGCTCCGTCGGCCAGCAAGAAAACCAACAGCCTAACACTGACCCGGACTCTTTGTGAGTCTTTCCTCCGAATAGGGGCTTCGTAGGTATCGTGCTCAAGACAGAAACTTGCGGGATTTAGGAGAATGCAAACTCGTCAACGGTGAAACGGTAGGGTATGTGTCTCCGCATCTGAGATCGGTGTCATTGAGTTGCTCGTTGCACGACGCCTGCCTCACGTTGCTGGCTCACGCTGCATTGAGACGCCTTCATATCAGAGAAATAACAAGCTCTCACCGGCCGGCGCCTGACAGAAATAGTAGATGGAAAAGCCCCGGATTTCAGGCCGGATCCGGGAATCCGAGTACTCAAGATGTAATACCTGGTCGGTGAGCGACCGGTGAGCGAGTTGACGTGCTCAAGTCCCGAAGACTCCCTGTACATGCCTCCTCGTCCTGCGTGCCTCGAGAACACCAAAAACTGAGACATCATTGATGTGTTGGACTTGCATGACACCCTCATTATTACCATGCTGGCCGACCACAGCCATGCGTGTCGACAAAGCAGGCAAGGACAGGGGCTGCGGGAGTCTGCATCAGGAGGCGAGCATTGCAACTTCATCTGTCCTCCTGGCTCTCTCATTCGGCATGGCTAGTCAAACGCATGTAAGGGCACGCTAAAAAGTGAGACAGACACGAGTGACTGAGACATACATGCGGATCCTGGCCAACCATGTTTGTTCCGGGACATCAGGTACATTCCGATATCGCCGCAGCGAAAGGGGGCTGGCATGCCATCCGTCGTCAGTTGGCTGCCAGCAAGGTCAAAGAAGGCTCTCGGGTCTGCGGTTCGAGTCGCTTCCCGTCGGGATGCCCTGGTCCTTGCCTCGTCTCCGGTTGCCGTGTTCGTCCGGGCCTGCATCTTGGTCTCGGTGGTTTTCCTTTGCTTTGCAGGGGCCGCAATCTTGTCTCGGGTCGTACAAAGCTTGGCCTCGGTGAGAGTGACGAGAAGTCGACAAGCTGTGTTGAAGGTCCTCTCGATATAATGGGAGATGGAAAAGAGACGGCAGTCTGTAGGTTCTTCCAATTCAGTTCCCGATGCCAAGGAGATGCATCAGTTGCCAAGCAAGCCAACAAGCAATTCCCCTTTTTCTAGGGCCGATGAGCCCAAGCAGGACCCGATCTCATCCCGCTTGATCCGAAGGTTGGGTCTGTTTGCGGATACTGTCAAGGCAGCCATGGCGGGAAAGCAGATCAGCAGCAAACAACCTCCCTCCCTTGCCCCCTGAAACATCCCCTGACCTAGAACAACCGCCTCGACTCACCGGTCGACTCCGCCACAAGGTTCCGTACATGAGCCCATCACCACCTCCAATTCCCAATCAAAGACAAAGTGAGACATCACTTGCCTCTACGTCGGCCCTTTCTGTTTCCCCTAGTCAGCTAGTCAAGTCGTACCATACTTGACCACTTTTTCCTCCGTGCCCGACAGACAGAATGAGACACCCTCAGCCGCACGCATAACACAGTGCATATGCGCAGATGGCATGCCAAAACTAGCAACCCGGTGAAGAAGTCGCAAGCAGATGCTGTATCCTGTATGTCCGCTCAAGGAACGCTGCCACCCCTACCCCGGCACACCGAGAGCCTCAACCTTGATCAGCAGATGCAGCAACAGATTAAGGAAAAGAAGGCAAACGTGCAGAACATGGAACGAGGCAACAGTATTGGGATGGAATAGGCAAGTCCGAGCAACCAATGGGCTGGGGTCGGCGGGTTCGTTGGCATCTCAGCCTCAGCCTTGTTGCGCAGTAGGGTTTGATCTGACTGTTCTATCTTCATGGCATGTGTCATCTATCTTGTTCATCAAGCAAGACGTATTCTGGTTGCTAAGTTGCTGTGATGGTTGTGTGCAGGTGACTATTTTGGATGTTGAAGCCGTGAGGCGATGGTGTGGATTGAGGATTCAGGGGCAAGTAAACAAACGGCGCCAAGCCCTCGATGAATCTTTGCTTCACCAACTCTCTCAGTACGACATCCCAACACACATGCAACACCTTTTGGAAGACGAAAATGAAGGAAATAAGAGGCAGTTGCAGATAAAAAAGCAAAAAAAGAATTGCAACCCGTCTCCAGCCTGGGATCGAACCAGGGCCTGGGTGCCGGACCATTGGCTTTGGGAGATATTGGTCTCTTCCAGGCGCCCCGCGCAGACCCAACATTTCCTACTCGCCGATCCTAAACTCCCGCGTGCTGCCAACTACACCACTGGCGACTTTGGGGGTTGCTTGTTTGTGTTGGAAACTGGAACGCGCGACCCGGCATATATGGAGAGTGCATGCGTGAGATGATGCTACGTTAACCCCCACCGCCCAGTCACGTATTCAGACTCGCTGCACCCTCTACCACGCACCTCAATGACAGCCGACCACACGACCCAACTGCAAATTTTCACCGACATCCAGATTTTAACAATCACGTAGTACCCATTCAAACCTCGCTATCCAAACCAGCTTCACCCCCTCCCCTCCCCCAACGGCCTCACATTCGCCCTCACCTCCCTAATCACCTCCCTCGTCCTGACATTATCCTCAAAGCTCACCTTAACCAAATCCACCACCTCCTCGGCAGTAAAATACAAACTCAACTCCCCCTCCACCCACAGGAACCTCACATCCCTCAGATTACTCTGCAGCACCTCACTCAAGTACTTCAGCCTTAACCAGCTCCCGGCAAACTGCGCCGTGACAGGCACCCCAGCGTCGCCGACAAACAAATCGTCCAGCTCCTCGACCGACGCGATCAGCTTGGCGATGCTGTAGGCCTCGTCCTGGCCGATCGATGGCAGGTCCATGACGTCCGAGATGATCTTGGCCGCGACGGCGTCCACCAGCGCGCCGACCGCCTGCTGCCAGACGGAGCGCGCCAGGATGTCTTCCCAGGCGGCGGCCAGGGAGCGCACGCGCGCCGTGGCGGTGGAGAGGGAGGCTGGGGTGTCGTCTTGGTGCATGAGGTTTTGTTCGCCTGTGTGAGGGGTTAGGGGTGGGGATGTTGAGGGGGGGTGGAGAGGGGACGAACCGCCGAGGAGGTCGCGGAGGACGGTTTTTTGGATGCTGAGCTCGTTGGTGTAGGCGCGGTTGGCGAAGTTTTGGAGGGCTTTGATGTCGTTGTCGAGGCGGAGCATGTTTTGGGCTCGCGTGCTGATGTCGTCGCGCTGTTTCCAGGCTGTGGCGAAATCTGCCAGCTGTTCGGCGAGGTAGGCTGAGTCGTTGTAGAGATACCTGTGCTCGTCAGAGAAGTTTCAAAGCGTTAGGCAATCTCGACGTACATGTTGCCACCAACTCCAGGGGCATAGTAGTGTGGCGAAACCGCCCTGAACATGGCCAGGGCGAGCGTAGGGAGACTGAATAGGCCGGCTGCTTGGGCGGCAACAGGGCTGCCCGCGTAGCTGTCGTGGGTCAATGCTGCGCCATCCTCAACAATGGCGAAGATTAAGTCCAGAATTGGTTGCGGCAGGGAAGAGATGCTGTAGGTCTCTTTCAAAACCAATTCCCTGGTTTGAGGTGCCGACGCCGCCGCCGCTTGGGGCTTGACCAGAGCTTCGACTTCGTCGGCATTCCCTTCCTCGCCCCAACCCCATGCCTCTGACGGGTCGTCCTCGTCGTCCGCATTGCTTTTCTTGGGTTCTTCCTGGGGCTTCTCCTTGGGTTCCTCCGCAGCAGCCTCCTCCTCTCCCCACCCCCAGGCATCGGTGCCGTCATCGTCAGCGCCTGACGGCTGGTCTACACCATCGTCTGCCTTCTCATCTGCTTCCCCTTGGCCGCCCTCACCCCAAGCGTCCCAACCATGATCGTCGTCAACAGAGGTCGTAGCGCCACTGGCAACCATTCGATTCCCCTCTGCTTTTGACACCATCTGCTTCTCAACTTTTTCCACCCTCTTCGGTGAACCGAGACCACGCGAAAGCTGAACCCGAACGGAATCCAGGGCGGCTTCCCTGCACTTGGAGAGCCACACCTTCGGAGCATTCTCTGTCCATTCTTGCAAGCCGCCGAGGTTGGAGAGCCCGAGGGCTGTTAGCCTGGCGCAGAAATCTTTTGCTGACCCGATGACTTCCTGAAACCGGTCCATATCTTGGAGCGAGGATGGAACGGCGGAATCAAGCCAGACGCTCGTGACCTTGTGCACCGTTTCGGGTAACAGGGTGGAGGAGATGGTTTCGGCGAGGTCGGGAGGGAGCCGTTGGACTAGGAACGCAAAGATCAACTCAAGGTCCGCAAACAACGAACCCAGAGTTTTGTCGGCTGTGCCTTGCACTTCTAGGGTAGTCTGCGTTGGGTGTTACTAGCCATCCACTCGAAGCGGAACGGCGCACTCACGTCTTGGGCATGAACACCTGGCAGCGTGTCTTTCGTGATGTCCATTCTAGGGAGGAGGATTGCCTGGTTGATATCCTGCCAGAGCCGGCCCATCCGTTCGTCAACCTCCTTGTAGGCCTTCAGCCCTATCACGGCGTCTTCGAGACTCATTGGCTCGCCTACGCTCGTCAGAGAAAGTCTACAGAGTGGCCCGCAGCAGCGGAGCTTACCTTCCCGAGTACTACTGATCGAGACCTTTTTGTTCTCGACATCAACGCTGACAAGTGTGTTCCACAAATGGTCAAAGACTTCATGCACGTCCGACTTGAGCTCAAACGCCCGGATGTCGAGGAGCTTGACGGCGCGACAGGACCGGTTCACGGAGATCATATCTAACTCCTTCCAGGATTCTGATGGGTCAGCAGAGGCCAAGCCGTATCTATAAGCGCATCTCTTACTCTCCAGCAGATGTAGGGCATCCAGGATGCGGCGTTCGTCGCGGGCCTGCTCGACCTCGTCGAGGGTGCGGTTCACGGTCTTGATGCCCTTGAGAGCCTCTTTCACTTGGTTATTGTAGTTCAGCTCGCGGATCAGGAAGTCGGCATTCGCTTCGATCTCGTCAACCGCACGCCCGGATACGACGGGGGCTTCGGAGGCCTTGACGATTTCGGCGGCGAGCGCTTTGGATCGGAGGATGTCGTCTTGCACAGACTGCGCGTTCGCTTGCCATGTCTTCACGTCGTCGGCCGTCTCCTCGTTTATGGAGTGTATCTCTGCCTGCGCACGAGAGTCCTTAGCATATGCGCAGCGCGTAGTTGGCGGGAGCGCATAGCTGGAGCTTTGCCTTGGCGTCTGAGAGTGCCTTGATGGCGATCGGTAATGATTCGGCGTCGATGGGCAGTGACGAGATCGCATCTTCGGGAAAGGAACCATGGACAGAGAAGTCGACGAGGGCTTGCGCCAGCTGCGCCGGCGGCGAGTTTAAGCTGGCCATGCGAGCGTGGAGCGCGGAGCGCGGAGGGCGAGTTGGTCGGAGTGGGATGGGCAGCGCCGATGATGCCACTTGACGATAAACTCTCCCGCGCTTGGAGCAAGAAAACGAGTGCGTGAGTGGGCGGGTGATGCCGTAGTCGCTGAGAAACCCGGTCGAGAGTTTCAAGTCATTAACAGTCCGTAAAAAGGGCAGACACAGGCCTTTGACGTTGGCAAGCTGCACTCTGTCTCTTCCAGACCTTGGATGTTGTCACCTGTCGAAGCTGTCCCCAATTGGAACCTTGGAAGCTGATGGTCGAGCTCCAATTGGCGCCCCACGCCAGAATCCCTGTCCCCGACCGAACTGCCTGCTCCAGATTCCAGAACGCCCCACCAAGCCAGGACCCCCAAAGCCCCAGTTGTCGCCAGCTGGTTGCCACACAGCTCCACTTCCTGCGAACTTTTGCCCTGCGCACACAAAAGCGAATCCCGATTTTTTTTTCTCTTTCCTCTTCCGCTCAGCGTCACGACGACAATCATCTCGGCACCACCAGTCACCATGACCGCGTTCAAGAAGGAGACTCCCCGCACCGGGCTGGCCACCGTACGTCCTGGACTCTATTCCCCGCCGAATTCTGACGATGCGCGATCTCGCCGTCAGGCAATCGCAGCGCAGAACTCGGTCGATTGCAGAAGTTGCAAAATGCTAACTCGCTCCTTCACAGGGTATCAACAAGGGCCACGTAAGATAGCCTTCTGTCTCACCTCGTGGAGGATCTCCGCACTTGCTTCATCCTTTCGGGGATACATCGAAGCATATCCGCGGATGATGGACTCTGGCTGACTTATGTCTGCTTTTCCCCCGAGTACAGAAGACCACCGCCCGCGTCAGCAAGCCGCGCGTGAGCCGCACCAAGGGTCACCTCAGCAAGCGCACTGCTTTCGTCCGTGACCTCGTCAAGGAGGTTGCTGGGTACGTTTTTCCTTTGGGCGGGACATTCTCGGGGTGGATTGAGGAGGGTGCTAACCGACGACCACAGCCTTGCTCCCTATGAGCGCCGCATCATCGAACTGCTGCGCAACAGCAAGGACAAGCGTGCCCGCAAGCTCGCCAAGAAGAAGGTGGGATTTCTCGATCGACCTCGGTCTTTGTAACACTGCTGACCCTCTGTAGCTGGGCACCTTCGGCCGCGCCAAGGCGAAGGTTGAGGACATGAACCGTGTCATCGCCGAGTCTCGCCGTGCCCACTAAGCATCGACTCGCTTCATGGAACGGCATTACAGGGTGGACGCCGAGGGGTCTGATGACGGATTCTGGGGAGGAATTACGGTACAGAGGACATTAGCCTCGCAGATATCGTCTCCAGCCGAGCCCTGAGAAAGGGTGGCTGTCTAGCTCAGAATCGACCTCGTGTTGCCTTGGTTTACAACTGCTCCGTCGGTTTTTGTGAACCGTGTGTTGTGTTTGCGGCTGCTCTGGCATGTTTTGTTTGTGCGGCTTACATATCTGTTGAGGACTGATATAAGATAGTTCCTCTGTTATTGGCAAGGGAAGTGTTTGCCAGTATCTGGTGGTGTCATATGTACTTCGGAGCACCTCTGTGAGCCCGATCCGGCCAATCGGAACCCCATTGCCTCACGGCGCTCTCGACGAGAGAGGTGCTCTGACCAAAAGGTTTCGCTCACCGCCTGCCAGTTTTCTGTCTGGCAGTACTTTTTACTGCAATCCCACTTCCCCTGTTTACAACTGGCGGTCTGGGTCAAGTCAACAAGATCCAGAGGGAGCCCTGTTGGCAATGGTTTATCACGATATGGCCACGCGCGCTCAAGTGCTTACTCTCAAGCTCATTGTTCAACTGGATAACCACCAGATCGAAGCCATCACGGGCATCAAGGCCCGGACTGTCCACGACATCGTTGACAGAGCGCTTAAACGTGGGGTTGACCCACAGGCATCTCCACTCATCATCCTGGACGAGCACGTTCGCGATGCGCCCAAATCCGGCCGTCCGAAGAAACAAGACCATGCGGATGCGGCTCTCGACCAGGTTTGCAGTAGCCGCTACGGCCTCGAGATGGCGTGTGCTTATGTCTCGGCCGAACTAGGGAACACCGCCTCCTCAATGACGGTCTGGCGTATTCTTCGCCCTGCTCGGATGAAGTCCAAGCCATATGCATGCCCGGACTGATACCGAGAGGAGGTACGGAGGGACCGGTGCTTTGACTCTGTCTTCTTGCTTCTGGAAGGTTGGCAGAGACGGGAGGGATCTGGCCGGAGGAGTCGTCTGTCATCTTCAATCATTACCGTGGCAGCTGTTTGAGAAACCCCCTGGAAGAAGCTTGCCGAGTCTGTGATTCGAAAGTGGGAGAAAAGACGATGAGTCCCACTCCTGGGTTGTTTACAAGTTCGATGTGAAAGACCTCCCCCGACAAGGCCCAAGCCTCGAGCATGGGTCTTGGCACTGAAGGCGGTCAGCCAATTCTTGTTGTCCGAGCTTCACAGAGCTGCCCCGCCATTTCAAGCTCGCGGGCCAACAGCTCAGGTAAGGTTGCCACCCACCTAACGGAAAAGGGCCACCACTAAGATTGTGCACAACGGTGCCAGGCAACGTTTGACTGAAGTTGGAAGGTGTCCCTGTTTTGGTTGGGTCTGCTTTTGAACTGCCGGCGAAGCGAGCTCTGGTAAGGGATTCCGCAGCAGTTCCTCTCCCTCCCCTCTATCTCTCTCGTTTCATGTTTCAGGAAATTCCCACAATCAGCTTGCAAACTGGAACAGAACAGGAACTCGGCCATTTCCTAACTCTCGTCGTTCAGAAAGGCGTTGGGTTTTTGGCTGGCATACGGACCGACACCCTTTTTGCCTTCTTTTCCAGGTAGCTCGGGCTGATTTCTGTCCTGCACCACGGGAGCAGGCACTTGCATCCATCGCCGCCATTGGTCTTCTTCAGCGCTGTGCCCAGGCAGCAAGGCGACCGTTTGCTGGCAGCCGCCTGCATTCGCCAACCTCCATCCGGTATGTATTCTGTACAGAACATCCAGTCAGCACTGGGTGCAATCACCTTTGCATTAGCCCCCCAGCTCGTTCTCCAGCCTCGTCCCGGGTTGAGCCTGGTGCTATCTGTCTTCCATCAAGCCTCCCTCCTTCCCGGCTGTGAAACCCCACGACATACATCCCAGCTTCTCCTCGTTTGTGTTCCCACCCCCTGGCCCTTGTTTTCTCTGAAGACACCACCCGCCACACTCCACCCATGGCAAGATGCTTCCCTGGAGCTCAACATTTGGCGTGCTGCTCCTTGGCATCACTGCTGCCCCGCGAGCTGTTGCCGCAGCACAGGAAGACTTGACTCTGGACTATGGGTAGGCCTGAGATCGGATGCCTGCTTTCACTTGACTTTGGACTCAACACTCAGCTTCGTGGTCAACCGCTAATCGAATGTCAGTTACCTCCAAGGCCTTGTGCAGAGTGTGACCGGTCATAACATGACGGCTCAACACCAGAAGCCACGGTTCCGCAAGGTCCAGAGCTTCCACACCGACTATGCCCCAACCACCATCACTCAGTATGAGTCGGAGAGGAGCGGTATGCAGGTCATCGTGGCCGACCGCAAGGGGCCCAAGGTCAACGGCTACTTCACCCTAGCCACCGAGATCTTCGACGATTCGGGCGCCCCCCACACCTTGGAACACCTCGTCTTTATGGGCTCCAAGAGCTACCGGTACAAGGGCCTGCTGGACAAACTGGCCGGCCGCGCCTACTCCAACACCAACGCGTGGACTGCTGTCGACCACACTGCCTACACACTCGAGACAGCTGGCTGGGATGGCTTCGCCCAAATTCTGCCAGTATATTTGGAGCATGTCATTGTCCCGAACATCACAGACGATGCCTGCGTGACCGAAGTCCACCATATCGATGGCGAGGGCAACGACGCTGGTGTTGTCTACTCCGAGATGCAGGCTCTCCAGTACAGCAGCAATGAGCTCATGGATCTCCGCGCCCGGCGGCTGCTCTACCCGGAGAACGTTGGCTTTCGGTATGAGACTGGAGGCATGATGGAAGCACTTCGAGTCTTGACGCCGCAGAGGATCCGTGAATTCCACAAAGCCATGTATCAACCTCAGAATCTGGCCATCGTCATCATCGGCGAGGCTGATCACGATAACCTCTTGACCATCCTAGACAACTTTGAAGAGAGCATTAAAGACGACATCCCGCCTCCGAATCCTCAGTTCAAACGCCCCTTTGTGGACTCGGCCCAGCCGCCACCTTTGGAGAAGACCGTTGTGGAAACGGTCGAGTTTCCGGAAGAAGACGAGTCAACTGGCGAAATCGTCGTGGCTTTCTTCGGCCCGAGCTGCATCGATCAGATCCAAGGCACCGCCGTCAACATTATCATGACATACCTCTGCGGGTCGTCCGTGTCGGTCATCGAGAACGTCATGGTCGAAAAGGAGCAACTGGCGAGCTCGGTCTCGTACTGGTGGGACAGCAGGCCAAACTCCGTCATCTGGTTCCAGCCGACGGGTGTTGCCACAGAGAAGCTCGCTTTCGTCGAGCAGCGCCTCATCTCTCTTCTCAAGGAGGTCGCGTCGAAGCCCCTTGACATGGGCTACATCAGAGAATGCCTGCAGCGCGAGAAACGTCAAGTTAGGCTCCAAGCTGAAAGTTCCGAGGCATTCTATGCCAACAACATTATCACCGACTACATCTTTGGAAAACGCAGCGGCGCTACATTGAGAGACCTGGAGACCCTGGACGAATACGACATCCTCGATGGCTGGACCGAAGATCAGTGGAGGGACTTTCTGAAGAAATGGATCTCAGATGCCCACCATATTTCCATTCTGGGAAAGCCGTCGATGGAGCTTGCAAACACGCTCAAGGCGAACGAAGAGGCGCGGTTGGCAAAGCGCAAGGAGGAGCTTGGAAAGGAGGGCCTCGAGCGCCTGAGAGAGAGCCTCGATATCGCCAAGAAGAACAACGACAAGCCGATCCCGCCCGAGGTTCTTGATCAGTGGCCGGTCCCCGGCACCGCCTCTATCCACTTCATCGAATCGGCAACCGCGAGGTCAGGCAAGGCCCGGAGCTTGGGCATCCTGGACAACCCTGCCCAGAAAGTCATCGACGCGGCACCCCATGGCCTGCCCCTCTTTGTGCAGTTTGAGGATGTCCCGACCAACTTTGTGCATCTAACCGTCCATGTTGGCATGTCGCAGACCCTCATGAAATACAAGCCGCTCTTGCCTCTGTTCGCCGACAACTTCTTCAACTCTCCGGTTTCGCGGGACGGGAAGCGGTTGGAATTCGAGGAGGTTGTCAAGCAGCTCGAGAAGGACACAATCAGCTACCACATCAGCTCGTCTGCTCGGCTGGGTGACTATGAGGGCGTGGCGATCCAGTTCCAGGTCGACCGGGAGAAATACACCACCATCATCAGCTGGCTGCGCACCCTGATGTTCGACATCATCTTTGACCCGGTCCGGATCAAGGCCGCCATCGTCAAAGCGCTCGCAGACATCCCCGAGGCCAAGCGAGACGGCCGCGCCATGGCACAGGAAGTTGACATGGCCATCCACTTCAAGCCCGAATCTTACCTCGCCGCGAAGCGGACGCTCGTCAAAGCCGTTTACCTCCGCCGTCTGAAGAAACTCATCGAGAAGGAGCCCGACACAGTCATCGCCTGGTTCGAAGAGCTCCGCGCGAGCCTTTTTACCTTCTCCAACATGCGCGTTCTCGTCACCGCAAACATTACTCAACTCCCCAACCCCGTCGCCGCATGGGACGACCTCACCAGCCACCCCAGCCTCGACCCAACCCACGAGATCCTCCCCGTCACCAAGCTCCACTCCATGCTCAACCAGGAAGGCCACGCGCCCGGCACCTTTGGCAGCGTCATCATCCCCATGACGACCCTCGATTCCTCGTACAGCGTGAGCACGGCCATCGGCCTGCGCTCCTACTCGGACCCGCGCCTGCCCGCCTACCTCGTGGCGCTGGGCTATCTCGAGGCGGTCGAGGGCCCGCTGTGGAACGCGGTGCGCGGCAACGGCCTCGCATACGGCGTGTCCTTCTCGCGCGAGGTCGACGGCGGGTATATCCAGTTCAAGGTGTACCGCTCGCCCGACGCGAGCAAGGCCATCGAGGCGAGCCGGGCGACGGTCGCGAAGCTGGCGTCGGGCGAGACGCCGCTGGATCGTCACCTGGTCGAAGTCGCTGTCAGTGGCGTCGTGTTTGCGGCCGCGGACGAGCAGGCGACCATGGCGGCGGCGGCGCAGCAGAATTACGTGGTCAAGGTGGTGAGGGGGTTGGAGGAGGGGTGGAACAAGAAGATCTTGGCGAGGGTGAGGGAGGTGACGGAGGAGGAGATCCGGGAGGTCATGAGGGAGGTTGTGCTGCCCGTGTTTGAGCCGGGGAAGAGTAACGTGGTGGTGACGTGTGCGCCGATCATGGAGGAGGTGAGTCTTGCTTCTTTTCTTGTTCTCGAGAAACCCTGGAGATGTGAGGCGCGGAAGCTGACGGCTCAAAACAGAACATTGTCAAGGCGCTTGCTGCGGCCGGGTACAAGACGCAGGTCCAGACGCTCTCGCATTTCTATGACGACTATGGGCTCAAGGCGGATGAGGATGAGGGGGAGGAAGAGGAAGATGACGATGAGGAGGATGATGAGGATGATGAAATGGAGGATGGCTCGGACGGGTCGGGATCTGAGGTCTCTGAGGAGGACTAGGATTGAGCGGATAGAACTCGGTAGACGTCGGATAGAAGGCGTGAGTAACTACGGTGGTTTTCAAGGCCAACTTCAACAATGCGCCGGATGCAATCTCATTACTTCGTCTACCCCATAGGCCCATACGCGCCGAGTCGACACCAAGTTCTAAGCCCGTTCTATGCCCACCCGTTATCAACCAGATCGCTGCCACGCCGCTGTATCCATCCCTCCTCATCCGCTCAATCCTCCCTTCCTCCCAAAACGCCACCTGTGGTATATTTGTGTATCATGGTATTATCCACCTCCCCCCTACCCATGGCATATGCATCCGCCAGACAAACATAGGAAAAGCCAGAAAAAAAAGAGAAAAACCCGCACCGACCATCTGTCCCAAGCGAGAGAAAGAACCAACCAATCCATCAAGCCTGCGCCGACTCCTCCAACGAAAGCAACAACCTCTCCCGCCAGCTCTCGCAAACCTTCTCAAACCCCCCAACCACCTCGCCACACACCCCCGCGCACTCGCGGCGCGCGAGCCTTGCGCCCCAGTCCCCGCGGTCGAGCCACCTTTCCCCTTCCTCGCGCAGCTCCTCGTCGCGGCGCAGCTCGGCGACCAGGTCGCGGGCGCTCTTGAGGCGGCGCGTCGCCGTCGTGGTCGTCTGCCGCGACATGTGCAGCGTGTCCGAGAGGTAGTTGAGGGTCTGGACGAGGTCGGTGGTCAGGTGCTGCAGGGAGGAGAGGGATTGCAGGGCTGGGGTTGTCGGGTGGGGGAGGAGGTCGGTGAGGGTGAGGAGCATGGGGAGGAGGTCGTCGATTGTTTCTTCTGTGGGGGGGATGGCGAGGGGGGAGAGGAGGGGGAAGGTTAGGTTGTGGAGTTGGCGGGTTTGGTGGGTTAGGTGGGTTGTTAGGGCTGTGTGGGCGGTTATGAGGCTGGTGGAAGTGGGGGTTAGTTGGTGGTTTCAAATGAAAGGGGAAAGGTTTGGTTGAGGGGGCTCACCGGGTGGCGCCGCTTTCGATGCCGGCTTGGGAGCCGAGATCGCGGAGGCTGTCGGTTACGCGCTTGACGGCGCCGTCTGCTGCTGAGCCGTTGTTTTCGGCGCCTCGCCGGGCGAGTGACTCGACCTCGTCGATCTTCTCGACGAGCCTGTGCGGCATGCCGGGCGACTCGAGGTCCGTCTCGCTGCCGTACTCGCTGCCGTCGTACTCGCTGCCCATCCGCCGATGCCCCCGTCCGCTCGGCGTCGGCAGGCCCAGGGACCCTTTGGCGTTGTGGCCCCTCCCGGGACCGGGCGGACTGCTCTCCACGTCCACGCCGCTATCCCTCACGCCGTCCTCCTTCCCGGACCCGCTCCTCCCGTGGTCCTCCCCTGTGGTATCCTCGAGGTTTATCCCCGGTGCCCCTCCTTCGCTGCCTCGCTCATCGCCGTCTTGGTCATCGTAGGGCCCCTCGTCGTAGCCGTCGTCGTAGTCGTCTTCCTCGTCGGAAAACCCGGCCAGCTCGTCGGCGAGGTTTCCCAGCCCGCCGCCTCCTCCATCTCCGCCGCCGCCACCGGCGGCGACGATGCCCAGATCTGTGGACGAGTCATTGAATGAGGAGGTTTTGGACAGACGACGGTCTTGTTGAGGAGAGTAGGATGCGTAGGAGGCGCCCGAGGGGAAGTCGAGCGAGGTATGGCGGGAGTGGCGAGGTGTGCGAGGGGACGACATGTTCGCGGCCTGTGTGGGTGGGAGGTTGTTTCGTTTGGTGGTGTGGTGAAGGATCGGCGTCGTTGGCCGTCAAGGCACACAGCACGGAAGACCGGTCGGTACTCTTGTGGCTCCCGCGGCTCCCGTCGTTTCCTCGGCTTGTGTTTGGAGAACGGCGCGGGTCGGGGTTGGGTCGGAGACGGGTCGGCTGGTTGGGTTGTTTGTTGCCGTTGCAGGGCTGGGGCAGGCAGTCTGCGGTCGCGCAGAAACAGAGTCGCAAAGAAAATGGAGGCCAAGAAAGGGTATATCAGACAGGCGCAGTCTATATCTGGGTGCCCGGATGCCGTGGATTTATGCACAATAACGGCACGCCGTACTCGGTCTGGTGTTGGTACGAGGGTGAAAATTACAAAAAGCGACCCGAGTTGTCCTCGTTCTCCTTCTCGTTTTAGTCGACTGCTGGCAGAGGCTCACCGGCCTGTTTCAAGACTTCCGGCTAACGATAGTAGTATAGTAGTAGGTGGGCTTGGTAGGGAGTGCAGTGTCGTGTCGCATGGATCGCGTCAACAACGCATTGCCAGCAAAGACACGAGGTCGAGAGCGAGTTTTGGAGCACAACCAGTCGTGGTCGGGCAGCAGTTGACTATTTGCTGGTTGTCCCAGGGAGCGAGCCCGGCAGTGGCTGAAAGTGCATGCAGGTGCTGATTTGGTTCCGCATCCCATTTCGGGCCCTGACAGGGAATTGCAGGACTGCGAAAAGAGGTGTGCCAGGGTCATGGAAGGACTGGAACCCACTCCCTGGTACGAATACCTGGTATCCGTACGAACATTTGGTGTAATTAATCCGATGTCAAGGTTGGGCATGTGCTGCCCTGCCGAGCTTTGGAACAATCTGTTCAGCAAACATTTGTTTGAAAAAGAAGAAAGAAAAAAGAGGAAGAAAGGAACAAAAAACAGCACCTTCTCCTGTGTGGCAGCCCTTTTTTCAGCCTCTCCCGTTTTCAATCTTCAACGGCGCAGGGACAGAAACTCGGTGGAGGGAGGGGTTGCAGCGGCAGGCAGCAGGGGGCCTTTCAGGGAGGCTGCCAATCACAGGACACAAAAGCACAGGACATCTCCAGCAATCCCTGTCGTCTTCTGCCCCTCCTCTCTGGCTGTTGGTTGTGCAGCTCTTGAACTCCAAGTTGGATACACTAGGTATTGATACCACGGAGCTCAACGGTCGACTGCTGGCTTCCGACTTCTGACAGCCACACCATGGCCAACTTCCGCCGGTTCCGCCCCGACGACCTCAACAAGCTGTCGAAATGCAACCTCGACCCCTTCACCGAGACGTATGAGCTCGGCTTCTACCTGCAGTACTACGCGAAGTGGCCGTCGCTCTTCCAGGTCGCCGAAGACCAGCACGGCAACATAATCGGCTACAGTAAGGTTTTTCTTCTAGGTGCTTGATTGGTGATGAATACCACCGATTGTCTGACCCGCATCCCCGCAGTCATGGGCAAGCTCGAGTCCTCGCCCGACGTCTACCGCTTCTCGGAGCACTACCTGCCCTGGCACGCCCACATCACCGCCGTCACCGTCGCCCCCGAGGCCCGCCGTCTCGGCATCGGCAAGCTGCTTACGGAGCAGCTCGAGGTCGCCGCCGACGCCAACGACGCCTGGTTTGTCGACCTGTTTGTGCGCGTCACCAACTACAAGGCCATCACCTTCTACAAGAACATGGGCTACAGCGTCTTCCGCGTCGTCAAGGACTACTACGGCGAGCACTCGACCGACCCGGCCCTGTCGAGCGAGGACGCATACGACATGCGCAAGCCCATGAAGAGGGACGCCAAAAAGGAGCACGTTCGGGACGACGGCGAGAAGCACGAGGTCGATCCCGGTGATGTTTGGTGAAAGCCATCGTCTGGGAGCACAACCAACCAACGACGAATCGACGTACGCCCATTGCGGTGGTCCAGACACCATGTGACGTCCGAGGCCTCGATTCCTGCGTTTAGGGACATGTCGGCAGACGCCCATCAGATGGTATCCATCGTCACCTCCCTCTGCAGCACACCCCCCGCCCGCTTCGAGGTGGTCGCATGTTGTGGAGAGAGCCTGCATCGTGTCGCTCACACCATGTACTTCTCGCCGTATGCGTCATCTCAACGATCAAACAGCCAGACAGCTCATCTGATGCCTTCATGACGTTGCCCCGTTGGTGGCCTAGCCTGCATTCTCGACCGAAAATGCAGGGCGAAATCTGGGGCATAAAGCTCAGGCCCTTTTCCCTTCCACCTTCTTGAATCCACCGTCTCAGACCGCTTCGAGTGCGCTCACTAGACACCAGTGATTCTCATATTGACATTGATCGCCCTGGCGAACACGGGAGACATGCCCGCCAACGCCCCCCAACCCGGAGGGCGCCGCCCCCTTGCTACGATTCCCCGCATCCTCGGCGTGCTTTACAACTACCTCCCCGCCTCCCCCCCCTCCGCCGGCGTTTTCATAGTCTTGTCCCCCTTTATAATTTCTTGGTCCATCACCTTCGTCTTGGGCGCCATTACCTTTGGCTTCACCTGGTTTATTCTGGTCACAATTGCTGCCTCGTTGCCATTTGAATCCCCTCGCGGAAAAGACGAAAAGCAGCGCTCCCCCGAAGCCCTGCTGCCCCCGAAATCCTCGGCCCGCGCCCGGGCCCGCGCCCGAGAGAAACAAAGGACCTTTCATCGCTTTCCTCTCCTCCCCATCGAACTCCGTTTCGAAATCTGGTCCCTGGCCTGCGCCCCGCGGCTCGTCCAACTCCAACTCCCGGGGAAGTGGCCTGCCGGACACGGCGCGATCGGCTCCTCCCTCGAGCGCATCTCCTGGCACTACACGTCCAGTCTCAACCCCGACACGCCTTATAGCGGGCCAACGCGAGTCCTGATCAGCAGCACGCCGCCCCCAGCCCTCCTCGCCGTCAATTCCGAGGCCCGCCGGTTCGCCCTACAGCGCTACGAGCTCGGCTTCGCCACGACGCTGGACCCGCGGGCGAGTGTCTATGTCGACTTTGAGCGGGACCTGGTCAGCTTGTCGGACGAAATCCTGAATTCGCTGAGCGGGCGGATGTATTCGGAGGCCACGCCGGATCTTGCCAAGGTTCAGTGGCTGCATCTGCCCAAGTCGCGTCTGAACCCGAGGAACGAAACGCCGGGTGACTGTTTTGGGCAGGGGGTGGAGTGGCAAAGGGTGTATGACGGGGTGAAGGCCGTGTGTGTGGTGAAGTCGGCGGTATCCCCGCCGTTGCGTTCTCCGCCGAAAACTTTGTTGGTTGCTCTCTGGATGGCGCCGACGAAGGGGGAGGTGGTCTGGTGGTACAAGGGGGAGGAAGAGATGACGTGGATAAAAACGGATCCCTGGGGGATGGCTGAGAACACAGTTGAGATCTACAAATATATGGACTAGCTACATCTATGATATACACACGGAATCAGAAGGCAACACATTCCTCCTCACAGCCTGCTCCCCTTGCCCCCGTTCAGGTAAACGCTCGCCAGCTTCAGCATGTCGGCGGCCTCGGCCACCATCTCGTCGACAATCTCCCCCGCGGGCTGCACCTTGGTGATGGCGCCGGCCACCTGGCCCATGAGATGCGGGATATCAACGTCGTTGCCCTTGTCCATGTCGTACTCGAGCGGCACAATGCCCTGGCTGCACAGCTCCTCGACCCGCCCCGGCTGCGCGTGCCACTTGGCAATGTACTCGTTGGTCTTCATGCGCAGCGGCCGCCCGCTGATGACCAGCGTCCGCTCGGTGCCCTCGAACCCGCAGTCCACAATCGCCTGCTTGTGCAGGTCGCTGCACCCGGCCTCGACGCTCGCGCAGAACCGCGTGCCCACCCACACCCCCGAGGCGCCCTGCATCAGCGAGCTGGCCAGCCCGCGCCCGTTGGAAATCCCCCCCGCCGCCACCACCAGCGCCGTCTGCCCGCCCAGCATCTTGGGCTTGAACTGGCGCGCCACGTCCACCACCGCCGGAATCAGCACGCTGTTGGCCACATCACCGGTATGTCCGCCGCCCTCGCCGCCCTGCGCGCACACCATATCCACCCCCATCGCGAGCGCCTTCTGCGCGTGCTTGGGGTGCCCGACCATGTTCATCACCAGGATACCCGCATCATGCAACCGCTGGATGACATGCGCGGGCGGCACGCCGACGGCCGAGACGAACAGCCTGGCGCCGGACTCGATGGTGATGTCGATCAGCTCGTCGAGCTTGCCGTGCGTGTAGTCGTGGTTGGTCTTGCGCGCGGTGCCGCCGACCTGCGGCAGCGCCAGGTCGATGCCGAAGGGCAGGTCGGGCGAGCGCAGGTTGGCCTTGAGGTCGGCGACGATCTCGCGCAGCTGCGCGGGGGTGTACATGAAGCCGCCGATCACGCCGAGGCCGCCTGCGTTGGAGACGGCGGCGGCGATCTTGCCGTTGGAGACGCGCGCCATGCCCGCGAGGATGATGGGGTGGCGGATGCCCAGGAGGGTGGTGAGCGGGGTGGTGATGGGGGCCGACATGGTGGGCGGTTGGGTGGTGGTGTGGTGTGTAAGTGGAGGTTGAGGGTGTAAGTCGGCGGGAGTTGAGATGGGTCTCGCGTGTAAGTCGTCAGGAAGTTGGGATGAGTCCCAGGATCGGTGAGTATGCCAGGGAGAGAGGACCGCTGAGTGAAGACAAAAGATAGGCCTGATGAGGGTGAAGAGGACAGGATATTTATTTTTTCAGATGCAGGCCCAACCCGATAACACAACCGACGACGTCGGGCCAGTTCTCCAGACCCCAGACAGGGACACTTCCCAAACAAGTATCACTTGTCGACCTAAGTGGGCCTGGATCCTAGCACTCGGCGTGCTCGAAATGCGGGGAAGCGGGCGCTGCGGGGGGTGCCGAGGCACCTCATCTCGCTCATGTCAAACGGCCTCTCCCGGGAATAATGGGGGTCCAGGGAGGGAGGGGGCTGGTTCCCATGCTGATCCGTCTCCCTGCCTCAAAACAACAGAACAACAAGTTCAGGGCGAAGGCCGAAGGCCTAAAAAACAGGTGGCGACCCACGAGTGACTGAAAGGAGAAGAAGAGGAGAAGAAGAACAAGGGCCAAGGATAAGCGGGATGCGCGTCTCATTGACCACATCAAACCATCCAAGCTTCTATGCTGGGCTGTCGACACCACCAGAACCACGTTGTAATCATACAGCATCTATCATAAGACATGTCTGCGTCCCAAGGACCCCACAAAACGCCAGGATATCAAACCCAACCTAAATAACACCAAGTCGAGGAAGTGTATCGCAATATTTGTCTTGCCTCCCGATCCCGCCTCCCTCCTTGCTCACAGGGTCTGTCTGCGGAGCCATTATTCTGTATCCCAAAAGCACACCATTCGCTCCGTTTCCGCGTATGTCTGTCGGCGCCGAGCCGGATCAGCTAAAGTGAGGCAGCCGCGCCGGAACAAAGGTGCTCTCTCCGCGTGCCGCTCCGTTCATCATCTTCGTCTGTGGAGGTTCGTGTTCCGACGCCGTCGCTGGTGGAGGTTTTGGTTCCTCCACGTCGTCCAGCTCCTCGTCGTCGGCCGTAGTCCCGTTTGTTATAGTAGCTGATTCTTCCGCGGGTGGGTTTTGGAGCCTTTGGTCGAGCGCCTCGTCCTTGGGTTCATCAAGCGCATCCGGCGTGCTGTCGAGACCATCCTTGCCCAGCCCCCTTTGCGCCGCCAACTGCCAGGCAGCCCGTCGCCTCCGCTCGATTTCCTCATGTTCCTCCCTCTCGGCCTCCTCTTCCTCGCGCTGTAGGTCCTCCATGGAGGGGACCCGTACTGCTTCGGCGGTCTCCCAGGAGGGAGATACCGGGTTGCTACCCCACCTGTGTTCGCCCGGCGTGTCTGTCGACGACATGGTAGTTCGCGACACGGTCCTCGAGAGCCTGTCGCGGTCGCGGTCCCGATCCGCCGGCCGTTTCCCCTTGCTACTGCGCGTCTTGGTGCTGCCGCGGTCGTCGACCCGTTCCAGCGCCACCGTAAACTCGTCGTCCAGCGGCACGGCATCTTCGTCTCCCTCGCCGTCGCTCGGGAACAGATCCCCCCTGGACCGGTACGAGCTCGACGTGTCGCCCGAATTGGTCGTATCGCTCCGTGGCCTCTGCCGTTGGCGTGGCGGCGACCCGCGGCGCCGCCTCCCCTCCTCCTCATCACCCGTCCCCAACAACGGCTCATGCTCCTCCACCCCTCCCGCGTCCCCTTCGCCATGATACCCCGGCCCCAACCCACCACCAGCCGGGTGCTCCCTCAAGTTCGCCGCCGACGGCTTATACCTCAACGACCCCACAATCTTAAACGGCAACCTCCCCAAAAACCCCAACGGCGCCGTCCTCGGAATGACATTCGGATCGTCCTCCTCCCCAGACGACACCTTCCTCCCCCCGCCTCTCGTCCCATAACTCATCCCCCTCTTCCTCCT
>FTCU01003533.1_pt1 | contig 35898 bp, 30 predicted proteins | sample 1639521 | NCBI WGS metagenome assembly FTCU01 (sample SAMEA3914864, study PRJEB12502) | metagenome | biome: forest; material: soil | place: USA | collected 2012-03-12 | depth 0.3 m
GACAAGAAGCTGGGAGTCGGGCGATGGTGTGTGACGACTGAGTCCAGGCTTTGTCTTTGTCTAATGGCCGACAGCTTGAGGAGAGCAGACGGTGTAACACCGAAGAGCGTTCAGGAGCTCCCCTATTCCTTACAACATCCCGACCCTGATTCGTCAAAATTTCCCCCTTCATCTCCTTTCTCTGCATATGCACCCAGCAGGCCCTTTTTGCCTTGGCATTCCTGTGCAACTTGCTCTTGTCGGTCTCGGATTTGTCACTTCAGAACGATGTGGTTGGTCAGTCGGAGAGAATACCAACAAACCTACCTAACTTTGACGCGTCGCGTTTCCTGGATTGCTCCAGCTCTTCAGCACAACGGTCGCCAAGATGCCTCGCAGCCACTTGACCACTGATGTGATCCTGCCAATGCAGGATCCGTACATGAGCCAGATCGTCGACTGGACCAAGAACTACGAGTTCCGGAAGTATTGCTTGAAGCCGAGCGTCAAGCGCATTTGGTTCTACCGGACGGCACCGCATTCGGCTCTCACTCACATCTGCGAGATCCTCCCCGCCCGAACGCGAAACCCGGGCGACCCCCCTCTCGAAGAAAACGGATCCGGAAACGCCGAGTTCAACAACAGGCACCAAGACTGGGGTGGCTACGATTTCGCCTACAAGATCGTTTCTGTTTACGAGCTACGACACTCCATCCCCCTCGCGACGATGCGATCGGAGTACGGATTCAAGGCCGCCACGCGAGGCCTGGTATACCTGCCTCAGGTGGTGGTCAAGCACGTGGCGTGGCGTCAACAGAAGCTGATCTCGGGCAGGAGGAAGAGAGAACAAGCAACACGATGGAGGGATTGCTTGCGAATCTTGAGCCCGGCAGCTGAGTGTAAGAGCCAGCGTCCTTTACCTTCCGGGACAAACCTGTCATCCCGTTCTTCGTTGCCCTTGTCCAGCAACGGGCTCAGGATGGAGTACCAATCCCTCCCTTCATGACATGCATGTGGCCACGCTAGTTGGTCAGCGACTGAAGTGCCCTTCAAGGTTTAACGTAATGAAAATAGTTGCATTGGTCACTTGTTTCCCCGCAACACATCCACGACAATGACATCGTGCCCGGAGAAGATTGACGCCGGTGACGGTCACAGTGACAACGAAAAAAAATGGAGCGGTGATTGTGGAGAGGGAATAAGTACATTGTATCGCACTGAGATAAATCCAAAGGCAAGCACCGTAACATAATCTCAGCATGACGGGTGAGAGTGTCCGCCTTCGTCCGAGCGAGCGTCGACAGTCGCCCGACAACTGAAGCAAGACACGTGCTCACCGATGTTGTGGGTGCGTGTGCCACTCATATCACCCGCAATCACCGGACCGCCGAGGGTTTCCAACTTGAATCTCTCCATCGGAGTCATCCCAGCGTGGTTGGCACTGACTTTGCCGGCGATCAACGGCGGCAGACTCAGCTGCAGGGATTGGATGCCCTGCAGCAAGCGTTGAGACGTTCCTTCGCGCTCCGAACCGGGGCTAGCGCTGCTGGGTAAGACGAGTCAGGATGATTTCATCCGAGGAAAAAGGGGACGAGCAGAGGTGATGGAGATAGAGGAATGGGAGGGAGAGACGGAGCTGGCGGAAACCAAAAACGATGTCTCTAGGAGAGGTATGGTTTGCTGGTGGCTGACTGACCTATGAGGGTGTCCATCGAGGGCATTGATCCCGCTGTGGTCTTTGTCTTGGACGTCGACAATGGGTGATGTCATCTTAGGGATGCAGCTCTGGGCTGTTCAAGGTATGTAGGCCGGTACCTGTGTAAACACGAAGACAGACACCAAGTGAAAAGACGGCTGCGAAAAGGGAACAAGCCGGTCAACAACAGGCTTGTGGCTCGGAAGCCGGAGCCGAGGAAAACTCGGGTTATGGGATATTCAGGTCTTCAATGGCTGACAGGTTTCTGGAGAACAGGACCTCCTGAGCCTTGGAGTGGGAGGAATTCCTCTTTACTTATCTGCGGATTGCGAATGGAGCCGACTGACCGGTCCCCAATTTCCATGCATCGTCTCGCTCGAGACGTCGAATCTGTCTGAATGCAGGCGGGCCGTGGCAAACGCCACTCCCGGTGGAGGAAAAATACCACTTTTTCCCTTTGTAGAATGTCAGAGGACACTCGAACCTCTCTCTGATTGGACGTGCTCAGACGTGGCGTTGGTTGATACAAGCCGCGATCAATTCATTGGCGCGCCGCCCTAGGTCGGCGGGAACACCGGAGGGTAGGAGGGTAGGCACATACACGACAAGCCAATGTCGGCTCCCCTCGCAACTCCTCACCCCCCGCCTCGCCTTCCTGGTTCCTATTTGGCCCTGCACGACGCAGATGCACCTTCAGTTAAGTTGGCCCCTGCAGGAACCCCCCCGCTCACTGCACGTAAACCTCAGCTAATGCAGTCAGTCCGCGCACACAGTTCTTGATATCCTCGCAAGGCTGTGCCGGCTCATCACCACCCCCAAGCCACCAACCAGTCCTGTGCCAGCACACGCAATACGTCAACCGATGAAGGAAAGCCTGGGTCTGTAAGTTGCATATTAGCCCCCACCCATGCTGTCTCTAAGGTATTGCTCACCCCTTGCTAACCTGAGCGACACACAGGTATCAAGACTCATACAACCCCCAAGCAAGTAGATCTCGTGTGTTCGGACAAGTAGTCGTCTCGGTCTTGGAGACTATTGCAGCCAAATTTGATGTTTCTTAGCGCAGCGGGAGGACATCACCGTGTAAATATGGGGAGTAGGGGTGAGGTGATGCCGAGTGAGACGGCGGAACTTGGAAACGCGCGAGTACCTATTTACTAATCCGCTGTAATATGTACACAAACTGGAGAAAGGCCGAAAAAAAGGCCTTTGAAATATGTATCATGAAAAGAAGAGAACGAGCGGACTGGAGAAAGCCTATGACAGCAACAAACTCCGCCGGACCGCCCCCCACCACGTAGCACCCTGTCCGCACTCTCCACGGACCCGCTCCTCACTGCCTCGTCTCACATCTCCGTTCCAGTCCTCAACCGGCGTCCTAAATCCATCCACAGTCCCGGCGACGCTCTTGGTGTCGAAATCCCCCAGGTTAGCGCCGGGCCCCAGCATGCCGTCAATAGCTCCCCACAGCTCCCTCAACGCCGCCTGCTCCCCGTCGGGACCGGTCTCTTGCCTCAGCCAGTACTCCGTGTCCTTGAGAAACGGTGTGTCGCACCCCAGGACTTCCTCCTCTCGTTGCGTGCGGTGGTTCTCGACCGGCGTATCGTCCCATTCCGTTTCGGAGTAGGTCTGGTGCGGAGCAGGGGACGACGGCGCCATGTCGACGATGCTGCACTCGTCCCACTGCGAGCCCGCGACCGTCTTCCCATCCCACTGCGAGTCCGTGTCGCTGTCGTCGTCCCATTGCATGTTTGCGACGCTGTATTCGTCCCACTGCGGCAGGTTGACCCGCCGGGGCTCCGGCGACAGGGGTGAAGGTGAGGGCGGTCCTGATTCGGGAAACGCCGGCGACGGCGACCGCGAGCGGGGGTACGACTGAGTCAAAGGGGTGCCATTGCTGCGGCGGCGGTAGCTTCGTCCCCGCCTCGTAACGGTCAGTGTCGATCTGCGCAGGCCACTGTCGGGCGCCGGGCAGGGAGACGGGCCCCGCGTGCGGGCTGGCAGTTCGACGAGGCCGCGGCCGATGGTCAGCCGGGCAGGGATGGGGTTGATTTGTGATGGCGGCAGCAAGCAGGGGTTGAAAAAGTTGAAAACCTCAATGTCGTCAAAATCGACCGTGGGCCGTGGTTGCTGGCGAGGCTTGGGCGGCAGACTGTGGTACGAGGGCCGGTAGATGGGCTGGTCCATCGGGTCGTCCAGTAACACGGGCCGCGCAGACCATCGTTTTGGTATGTCCAGCGGCGGGAGGAGGGCTGGGTGCATTCTAAATGCTGGCTTTGAGAAGCCGTGGTGACCTTGTCGATGGCGAGACGCTGGAGGACAGGAGAAGCGGGAGGGGGCCATATTTGGGCAGCGTGGAGGGTAGCATGTTGGAGTGGAGGGTGCCATCACGATGCGGGAAGCAACCCAACGGGCGGGCTCGAGGTTCTAATTTGGCAGCCGACAATGGGGACGGGGTGATTTGTGGAGGTGATATGGAAGGCTTATGTTGACTTTGGGGTAAGCATCCTGGCCTTCACGCAGACTGTCGCCAAGTTTCCATCTCCGGCCTGCTCCTCAACACCCTGTTCATCAAAAGTATTACTGGGCGAGTTCAAGCACAAACCATGGTGACCCCTGGCTTATCGCGGACATGGCTGTCGTCAACTTTTGCCCGTGGGGTCGGTGTCGACACCGGCTGCAGATCTTGGCACTTGAAAGGGCTCGACTTGGTTCGGCTATCATGGTGTTGGCCGAGGGTGGGTAAGAATAGACTCGGGGAAGAAAGACGCCGATCTTAGCACGCCCCCTCGAAGCCCCTGAATCTGCCACAACCCTAACCCTGGACAGCCTTCGAGGACGGACAGGAGAGACAGGAGATTCTGGGCCAAAGAAAACAATTCCCGACACAAATAAAATCAATTTGATGCATTGCTATTTTTTGTCGCCGAGAGCGTTGTTAAGCCAGACAGGATTCAGCCGAAAAGGGTCGTGTGCGCGGTCAATACCAGCCAAGATGGCGGCATCAAGTGTGGGGATGCTTACTCGGCAACGGGCCAGGGACCCGGGCGTGTTTCTATTTGCAGCCAAGACGATGTGGCGCTAGCACCAAACGCAGCAGCAGATCACCCGTCTCTCATGCAAAGCTTTTGCTCCCCGACTCGGATTCAGACGACCGTCGTGTGATCGACGTCCGGGCCCCATGATGGCGCCAACGACCCTCGTTCACGACTCCATGTCAACATGCAGGCCAAGGCGAGAGACGCCAAAGATGGAACCGAAAGCACGCTCTTTTCTCCTCTGGGTATAGCACGACACCACAAGCAAGCACCGGGCGATTTCATGACCAGCACCGGGCAGTCTCCAAAGCCGAATGACCGCCAGAACAACAACCAAAACACACCCGCTTATCCCATTCTCCCAACGCCTGCGCTAAAAGCAATTCATGAATCATGGCCGACCAGCACGCCGACTGGCTCGGCAACACCACAACAAGCCACCCATCCCAAGCTCAAAAACTCACCACCAAATATCCCCCCTCCGCCTCCCCGGCACGGCCATCGCCACGGGCGTCCTCAGCCCGTTCATCCCGTTGACCAGCCCGTTCCCTCCCATCCCATACACCCCGCCGCCGTACCCTCCACCGCCTGCATACCCCACCCCATTCACAACCCCGCCAGCGTAGTACCCCCCACCACCATTCCCCCACGGACTGCCCACGCGAATCATGACCATCCTGCGGGCCTCCTCCAGCTTCTTCAGCAGGCCCGCGCGGCTCCACAGCCGCCGGACGTACAGCTGCTGCTGCTGGCCATTGTTGGGGTAGTGGTTGGGGGTGGGGGTGCTGGCGCCGGCGCGGTCGTCGTGTTCCTGCTGGTGCTCGTCGTGGACGCGCTCAAAGAGGAGCATGGCGTCGGCCCAGCGGGCGGCGTGGGCGGCGTGTTCGGGTATGGAAGTGAAGGTGAGTGTGTCTTCGTCGTCTGGGCGGCAGGTGATGAACCTGGTCGAGGAGTTAGTGTGTTTCTTTGGCGGGCTACTGTCGGTGTGGTTTGGTGTGCCGGGGTCGGGCCCGGTGAGGCGGTGGGGTGGTTGCCTTGATAAGAGACGGATGGATGTAGTGGACCGGCTTACCAGGTGACAAACGCTGGCAGCAACAGGCTGACCTCCTTGGCGGTGGCGTGAAGCTGTGGCAGGCGCTGGTATCCCGGGATGGCGTGGTGGTGTGGCGGGGGCCGGAGGTCCTGGGCACGGAGGTACGCCGCGTAGGCCGCGGCCACGGCGCGGTCGGAGAAGGCCAGCTGGATGCGGCCGTCGTTGACCGAGACGTCGACGGCGACGAGGTTAGGCATGTTGGTCTCGGGCGGCGTTGGTTGGTGTTACCACAGGTCTCGGAGCACGAGATGCAGATAAGGGTGTGAGTCGGTGAGTGTCCGCCGGCGGTGAACGGTGAGTCGGTGAGCAGGCGAGCAGGTGAGCAGGTGAGCCGTTGTGAGCCGTTGATGAGACTCGGTTTCTGTCCGAGTTTGCGCTGGAATCTTCTCTGAACCCAATGCTTCCTGCTTGATCCCTCGAGTCTGCTATTAGTAGAGCCCGAGGGAGACCTCGCGGAAAGCCTTCGAGTCATCACGGGCACCCTGCGTTGCCATGCTGGCGTGTCGGTCGATGGTGGTTTGTGGATGGCCGGCCTGGGCCAATCACGAAGCCCCAGCTGTCCAGCTGGTTGTCTCTGCAGAAGCCCACTCAGCCCCGGCGCTGCTTTGGGTCTTGGCCCAGACCGCCGGCCACACATGAGCGGCACCGGCCCTCCCTGGGATCTGCTGGCAACTGCTGAGGTTCCATTCAGGTACAAATGGATAGCACTCGCATTCCCGCTCCCGCAGTCGACTGCCTGACCGCCGGATAACGTTATGGCCTTGATCGGGGGCGGAACGCGGGCCAAGCGAATGCCTGAAGCCGCCAGAGCCAAAAGCCGCCGTTGTCCCCACTCGAACCGTGCTGCGGGGAAGTGAGGTGGGAAGAGGGACAGGGCAGGTGATTCGCGTGAACTCGCCATGTCAGGTTGGGGCCTGACCGCCGCTCAACATGCTGCCCAACGCGATCGCAGCCGGGGTGCGAGATTGCATCTTCGGCTGGCGCATAGAGAGTTTGAGGGGAAGCCCGAAAGCAGCAGAACGGAAGCAGAGAGCGTCGCGCAGAAACCAGGGGCTTTGAATTCCGTGATGCACCGTCTCCGACGCTGTCGGCCCGAGCACCGGTGGGCACTCCCGGCGCCGCGCGGACCGGGAGTTTTGAAGTGCAGCACCGTAGCCATGGCCGTCAATCCATCAGGGAACCTCAATGCCGAACCCAGTAAAGGTGTCGAGCCGCCGGGATCGTGGCTGATGCCCGCCGCAGCCCGCTTCGACGTGTTGGACTGTGGACTCTTTCACTGCTCGGCTCGACCGCCATTTTCGCGACCGATTTCCGAGTGGAGCACGGGAGTTGAGTGGATGCAGGCCGGCGCCGGCCCGATGGTTCTGTGTCCAAAATTCCAAATATAAATCGAAAGTCGCACAGAATGCAACGAAAACCAGGGCGCTGACGCAATATTTTTAGCTCCAAGCCGGGATTCCTGCCAAGGCTCGCTAACCCTGTGAAGAAACCGGGGTTCATCAAGGTTCTCGCTTGGCAACTTCACAGTTCACTTTCGTTTCACACTGCCTTCCGCACGAAAAGGGCCAGAGGGGCATGGAGCACTCGAGAGACTTCGAATCGACTGATTTTCCAACTTCCTGATTATGACGCCGGTTCGAAATAATTCTTACAGAATCCTTCAAGTTTTGCATTCAAGGAAATCTCCATATTCATTCCCTCCCGGTGCGCTTTCCCGGACGGGCTGGAAATGACCGACTCAAGCACAGCGAGGACTGCTCACAACGCCATGGCGGCGGCAACGGCGAGGCCAGCAAAGCCCACTCCCGCCACTTCATAGCGAGCGGCAGCCGCCGTGCTCACCGAGGGGCTGGCACTCGACACGCTGCTAGAGGCTCCGGTCGAGGCCGAGGTCGTCAAGGTAGACAGGCCAGAACCAGAGACGGAAGCGGTGATGGGTCCCTTGCAGTGCCAGTGGTCACCGTGGGGTTCGCAGCCGTACGACTCGGTCGGGCTGGGCTTCAGGCTGACGGTGCCAGACGTGCTGGTGTGTTCGTCGTGGTCGTGGTCGTCCTCATCGTCATGGTGGGTTGCCGAAGAAGTAGCCGAGGCAGAGGTCACACGAGGGCCGTCGCAGTGCCTGAGACACGGGTCAGTATCGGCATGAAAGCCACGTGGGATGCAGGAACATACCAGTGATCGCCATGAGCCGTGCAGCCGACAGATTCGGTAGGCGACGGGGCGAGTGTGACGGTCTGTCCCAGGGCGGCGGAAACGAGGCCCAAGAAGAGGGCGGTATATCCAGCGGGTTTCATATTGGCGAGTATCACGGGGTGATGATACCAAGACTGATCTGAATGGAAAGGTGAGTCGTCACAGCGAAGTCACCATGAGTTAATATATGAATTCGGTCCATGCCCCCCAACGAAGACCCAAGCCATGTACCCCCGATGAGAAGTTCTTCGACTGCAATGCCGTCAGGGCGTCCCCTCGCCAAGGAGCCCAAGACACGGTTGGAACGGGTTCATGGGAAACCTCGCGGCTTGTTTCTGGTGAAATTGTCAAGAGATGCGGCGTGGGCTGGCGGAGTCCCTTGAGGGCTGATCCCACAAGGAGTGCCAATGTCTTGGAAGCTCAAAGATGTTGGCAGGAGAGCGACTCAGCAAACACAGTGCCAGTCTTGGCTGGTCAGCGCGGCCGTCAAGGTTCTCAAAAGCCAACCCTCAAGGTGCGCGAGTCAAGATTGCTCAGTCTGGGCACCCGAGAGGCCAATCAGGGGCCGTGCAATTCTTTTCTTTCCTCCGCCGTGCCGTGCGGTATCTCGGCCAAGCGCCTTGTTGGCGGATTCCGGTCGAGTCCGCTCCTACGCAGGCGAGTCCCAGCGGCGGCAGCTGCGGCACCTACTCAGTTTGGGCCTTGGACCCTAAATGTACCTAGGTATGTAAGGCAAGATGGTCACTGGTGGTTACAGTCTCCCCAGGACCCCATTACTTCAATGCCAATAGTTGCGCCCCCACGACTTGCGCTCTTCCCCTCTCCTAGAACGAACACCTGCCAAAAACACGCTCGCCTCTCCTGGGCATTGGGATCCTTGTGACACCTTGACGGTCTGACGTGCGGCACTCAGTCAGAACTATTGGGCGCCGCTGTGCTGGCACCCGTACGCCCTGAATTCCAGGTTGCTCCACCCCTTCTTGAAGAAATAAGAATCCAGCAACGCCACGGCCTGCTTGTCTCGACCTGTCTCAGACATCCTGCTCATCATCTTCACCTCGTGGTGGACCCTTTCGCGCTGCCCCATACCCCACGTCGATCGTCTCTCGCCTTGCCGAACATCGTCTTCCCGCCACGCAGACTGGACCAACACAATGCGCGGGCTCAGTTCCGCCCTCAGGCTCGCCGCCATTTACGGCGTGCTAGCTGCTTCGTCTGCCGCGGCTCTCTCTCCACATGCCACTCGCCTCCATCAACGGGCAGAGGTCAGCCCGACCGCCTCGCCAACGCCAGCCACTGCAGCCGCATCAAGTGTCACCGCCGTATCCGAGTGCCACATGCACGACACCACGCTGTAGGCTTGTCCCTGTCTTGCTTGCTTTACATCGCTAACAGCCATCAAGATTCTGCATGGCCGGTGCAACCGAATACCTGGTCCATGCCAGCGTGACAGCAACACAAGACATCCCCCCGGCGTACACCGGGTGTCACTCACACGGAACAGAGACGTTGGTGGCCCTACTTTCACTGTTCACCCGTGAATCTAACATGTCAGCAGCTTTTGCGAAGCTCCGAACGGGGACGAAGTCGAAATCCACCTGGCCGGGGAAGAAGAGGAGGGCGAGACCTCGTCGGCCGGCCAGAACTGCCACTTCCATGCAGGTGTTGAGTAAGTTTATCTTGCTAAGCCGATCGAAGGACACCGCGCACTAATCGACTCTAGGCACTGCACCGGAACTGGATCCGGCGAGGCGAGCTGCGATCGAGTCGAACGAGACTACAACATCCGTCTGCGGGTCGGCCTGCTGTTTGTCATGCTGGTGACGAGCTCCATCGGAGTCTTCACGCCGATTGTGATGGCCTCCTATGTCTCCCCAAACCACGCCGTCTTCACCGTCCTACGACAGTTTGGCACGGGCGTCATCATCTCGACGGCCTTTGTTCATGTGAGTGCGAGTCGCCTCGAAGAGGAAGGTGGCTAACCTGCCTAGCTGTACACCCACGCCACTCTCATGTTCGAGAACGAGTGCCTCGGCGAGCTCGCCTACGAGTCCACGGCCTCGGCAATTCTCATGGCCGGCCTATTTTTATCCTTTTTCATCGAGTACGCCGGAAACCGGCTCATACAGTGGCACGAGTCCAAGGCGCGATCCGCCAGCGTCGAGGCTGCCGGCCACTCGCACGGGGACGCGTCGCCTGCTGCCCGGACCGACATGGTCAATATCGCCGTGCTCGAGGCTGGCGTCATCTTTCACTCTCTCCGTAGGTACTCAACTCGCTGCTGCTAGGGAACCACTAACGCCGCTAGTCATCGGTCTCACCCTCGTCGTGGCGGGCGACAGCTTCTTCCTGACCCTGTTCGCCGTCATCGTCTTCCACCAAATATTTGAAGGCTTGGCCCTCGGCACGCGTATCGCCGCTCTCGGCCGCCCCTGTCTGACTTCCGCCCCAACCACCGACGGCGGCACCTCAGCCTCCCCTCCAGGCCATAACCACGCCCACGGCCACGAACACTACCACACCCACCCCGAACCCGCCACCACCAACGTCACGGAAACCAGCGACCCAAAACCCATCGGTACAGCGGCCACCGACCCCAAACCCACCCCTTCCACCGACAGCGCCAGCACTGCGTCCGCCTCCACCAGCAAACCCGTCAGCACCCTCCAAAAAGCCCTCCTCGCCCTCGCCTTCGCCATAGTCACCCCGCTGGGCATGGCCATCGGCATCGGCGTGCTGCAGCACTTCAACGGCAACGACCCGGCGACCATCGTGGCCATCGGCACGCTCGACGCCCTGAGCGCGGGTATTCTCGTGTGGGTCGGCGTCGTCGAGATGTGGGCTCATGACTGGATGCTGGGTGGCGAGATGACGCGCGCCGGGGGGTGGAGGACGGGATTGGGGATGGGGGCTTTGGTGGTGGGGATGGCGGTTATGAGCTTGTTGGGGAAGTGGGCTTAGATCTTGGGTGGGTGGAGTTTTGGTGTGTTTTGTTTTGTTTTTGTTTTGTTTTTTGTTTTGTGTGTGGTCCGGTCAGGGGCGCGACGACTTCCCAGCTGTATGATACACATCTTGCGAGATTCTACGAGTCTAGATACATTATAATCCCCTTATTCTAGCCAACTTCGCCCCCAAACCTCTGCCTACACATGCAGAAACGAAACCTGCGATTCTCCTTTTGGAAAATACGCCTTGCCAGGTGCCTGCGGCCCCTGCCGCCCTCCACCGCTGATGCTCACCTCGATCTTGACCGTCTTCCGAATATTACACGTCGCCGCGTCTGTCAACTCGCCCAGCTCAATCTGCCCCGCCGAGTCCTTCAACTTTCTCCCGCCACCATCTTCCGACCCGCTTCCCGCCAGCCCATCATCCTCACTCGTCGTGGTCGTCGACGGCCGACTCCCTATCACCTCCCCAAGCGGCTGCTTATCCCCGCCCGCTCTCACCGCAGCAGCCGCTGCCGAACTCCACCGCCTCTTCCCACCAGCAACCGACCCATTCCCGCTCAAATCACCATATCCGGCTGCCCCAACCGACACGGGAAACCGCCCGGGAAACAACAAATTCCGCCAGCTCCCCAGCGAGCTCTCGGTCGCGCCGTAGATGATGGCGTCGACCAGGCCCTGCAGCACGATGCACGCCTTGTCGACAGTCTGCAGCTGCCACGGCGCCGGTCGGCCGCTCGCTGCCTGGTAGATGCGGATACTAGTCGGGAGGGACCAGACGACGGCGTAGGCCAGGGGGTAGAGGAGCATGAGGCGGGCCAGCTGGGTGGAGTTAGCATACAGGCTTATGTACACACATACGTGCAGGACGACAAGAAAAGGGGTCCTGGGAGGGACATACGCGCTTGAGTTTGCGGGTATGTCGGGCAGGGACTGCGGGGCCGTAACCGCTGCCGATGTTTTGTTGACCGGCGGAGCCCGAGGCGCCACCGCTGGCGCCACCGCTTTCGTGGCCGGTTGAAGAGGAGTTGCCGAGCGAGAGAAGGCGGCGGTGGGCGCGGAAGAGGAGATAGTAGAGGCGCGCGTACATGGAGAACATGATGACGATGATGGTCCCTGAGAGTGTTAGGCTTGGGCAGGAGAGGCAGGGAGGGCTGTGGCACGTACAGCGGGGGACAAAGTTGACCTGGTGGCTATTAGCAGATTGAATTGAAGGAAAGCAAGAGGAAGATGGACGCACCAGCAGTCGGACCTCGTCCGAGGTAAACCAACACCACGCGCCGATATCACCGTATCCCGTCACGGCGAGCCCGATCGAGGCCCACACGGCCGACAACAGCCACGGCAGCACCCACGGCAGCCACGGATGGGCCTGGATCCAGTTTGAGCACCGCTTCAGGTCGGTCAGTACGAAGTAGGTGTACACTGCAATGATAAACACCCAATAGTCCGTTTGAATAACAAAGACCTGCGTCATGAAGCCGTTGAAGGTGCAGAAGCCGGCCTGCTCGGGCGCCCCGATCCACCGGCCGCTGACGTTCATGCCCGACGAGACCAGGAAGTTGAGCGCCATGACGCAGTCGCTGAGGGCCAGGCCCAGGATCAGCTGGTGCCGGAAGCTCCGAAGGTTGGCAAAGACCTAGTCCGAAGTTCTGCGTCAGCGGTGGCTTGACTAGAATGTCCGTGCCACTTACAAAGAAGCTCGCGACCATCCAGGCGCCGCCGAGAACCGACAGGATGGACACGGCCATGATGGCCGCGCTCTGCGCTTGGATGATGTAGGGCTGCGAGGGGGCAGCCAGGGCCGCCCGGGGCGCGATGTCGAACCCGCCAAACATGGCGATCACGGCCGCATTGGGGTTGGGGACTTGGAGATCGGCAGGACGGCGTCGACGTCGTCCTGCCTCAGCATCAGGGGTAGGATCCGGGCCTCTCTTATGAGCATCGTCGTCCTCCTGTCCTGCGTCGGGGCCCGCCGGGATGCTTATCGACCGGCGCGGCGGCCGTCTCGAGGAAATTGAGACATTGGACGCGAATGAGACGTTGACCTGAGCAGACCGGACATCCTTGGAAGGCAGCAGCTTGGAGCTGCCAGACAAGGAGAAAAAGCATGCGGTTGACCCCAATGCTATCGCATATGCCCCCCAAGCAACAGGACAGAAATACCCGCTGACAGGGTATTCCAGAGGGCTGGAAGGAACAATTATTTGAAGCCTCCCCTCGCGTCATGCGCCAAGTCAAAATAGCGGCAGAAAGACATGGGATTCTGCTCTCGTTGGCATCTCAGCTCCTCGCTACCCAGGGTTTCGCACGTGGCGACCCTGCGTCTGTATCGTCGGTTCTCCGCCAACCCTTGGAACTGAAGGGGCGCAACGGACGCGGGGGCTGCATTCTCTTGCGAGAGAGGCTGAATGTTCATGTTCGAACGATGGGGGATCGGTGGGGGGTTGGCTTGAGAAACTGGATACAAAAATGTATGAGTGAGAAAAAAAATCCGGGAAATGACGCCGTCGAACTCTGCCTCGCCCGTATCTCATATCGTGTCGTCAAGATAAGCCGGAGCCGGGACGTGGTGTTGCGCAGAGATAGGCTTGGGTCCGCGGAAACATGTCAACCGTGGCGCAAAAACGACGAACCCCTGTCTGGCCTCTGCCGCAACGGAGATATCATTGTCAAACCGGCGTAAGCCAGATATTCAGTGCCGGCCGCTCCCAAAACCGCGCTGATGTTGTGAAGGAAGGCCAGTCGCTGTGGCTTGAACCAAGGGATCGGACCCGGCCATCATTGGCCCCAACCCCACGGGACACCCCACGCCGTTCCTGACGCCAAGCCACACCCCCTGGGAGTTGCCGATGGTGAGACTCCGACATGGGCAAACAGTCGGAGACGCGAATCTCGACGAATCCGAGGAGCGGCCAGCACAAAGGAGACGTTGACGCAGGCGATCTCACGCCGTCCAACGGTGACCACACCTGCTGACACCCGCCGAACACCCAAGCCCACGCATTCGCACACAAGAAAGGTCCAAACACAAACTCGAATGAGGGTATCTAAACCAAGGTACCGATCCAATGCAGCCGCAACACCATCCCGCACAATATAGTGACCGCCCCAACCATTTTATTTACCGCACATTTCCGACCCACGCCGCCCATTTTCAACCTCACAGCCCCGCCCCCCACGTGCTCCCTGCCCGCCCCCCGTTCTCCACCTCGTACCGCCCCAGACTCTCCTGCCACGTCTGCCAGTCGAAGCCCTCGTCCATGTTGGTGTCGGCCTCCTCGCCGCCGGCCGCCATGTACGGCATGCGCAGGATGTCGGGCGAGCCGTTGGTCGGCCACAGCCACGGCGGGAGGTTCTCCTCGCCGCTGTTCGCGTCGCCGCCCTGCACCATGCCCTGCTGCGCCATCTGGCCGGGCAGGCCCATCGACATGGGCGTCTGGCCCATCTGCTGCTGCTGCTGCCGCTGGAGGTTGGGATCGATCCCCAGCGACGACGGTGGCGGGTCGTTGGGATAGGCAAAGGACAGGGCCTGAGTGAATTCGTTGGTGGTGTCGGAGCCCCAAAGTGGGATCAGGTCGATGGGGATGAAGGACGGGTTGGTCATGGCTTCGTCGAGGTAGTCCATGACTTCTGGCCTGAGGGACTCGGCAGCCTGCACGCTCATCGAGGTGGCGGGCATGGTCTGGCTTCGCTCGGGCGCCCGGGGGTACGGTAGTTGTTGATGTTGAGGTTGAATGTCGGTCTGCGGCGGTGCTGGCAGATTCACCAGCTTGCGCCAGCGGTCGAGCGCGAGGGCCTTGACCGAGTTGGGGAGGCCCCCGAGACTGGCCGGGGGCGCCCTAACTTGATCTTGCACCTCGAGCGCCCGCGCCGCCTGCGGGTCGGCCTGCAGCCGGGCGATCTCGGCCTCGCGGTGCTTCTTGACCTTGACGTACAGCTTCCGCAGCGGCATCCACACGGCGTGGTGGCTCGCCAGCTTCTCGAGCTCGGCGGGGTTGGGCGACTGGAAGGTCAGGTTCAGCGCCGCCCAGGCACGCTCGGCCCTGGGGCCCCAGGGATGGTGCGAGACCTCGATCAGGGTGTATGCGAGGGCGTGCCAGTGGCTCCAGGTCTGGAAGAGCCACTGCCATTGTTTGCATCGGGGGTCCGTGTTGAGGATGTGGCTGTACTCGAACACGTCGAGCGCGGCGTTGAGCAGGCGTGCGCGCACGTCTTCGGTGAGAACTTCGTTGCCCGGTCCTGGAAACAGGACGGGCTGGTAGATGACGAGCGTCATCTTGGCGACGATGACGCGTGTAACGGTGGATGCGACCCAGAACATGGAGTTCGAGACGTCCTTTAGCAGTCGTTGTTGTACTCGTTGGGACACCTCGGTCAGCAGGGCCTCGCGCTCCTCCAGCGACTTGCCGGCATCGCCGGGGTACGAGGGCGACATCCCGGACGACACGGTATGCAGCCGCCGCGACAGGCTGCAGATTTCGTAGCGGATGAGCGAGAAGGCCATATCGGTAGTGCCCTCCCTCGGCTCGGGGAGGCCCGTGCTCTCCGGGCAGATGTCGCCGTCGTTGATGTTGAGGGGCAGCCGGGTGTCGAAAGTCCCGGCGACAATGTTGAGGTCCGTGCCCTGGTCCTCGGCGGACCGCAGATCCAACACGCACACGGCCCAGAACAGACGGCGGCGCATCTCGATCTGGAAGGGCGTCAGGTTGGGGAAGTGCGTTCCGTCGCGGTGGAGGCCGAGGGCCTGGCTTAGGCGGATAAGGAGCGCCGTGAGAGTCCAGGCGAAGCGGGTGTCGTCGTGGCGACGGACGAGGACGAGGAAGATCATGAAAGCCTGGACGACGGTGAAATCGGGTTTGGTGAGGAACTCGGCCTTGGCGAGCGCCTGCTCGAGTGCGAAGCGGTATTTCTGGATCAGCACGCTCTTCTCGGTGCCGAAATTTCGTTTGACCTGCAGAAGTTAGCGTGGCCCTTTGCAGGGTCGGCAGACATACCTCTTCGTCGTCGAGCGACGTGATGGAGGCGTAGTAAATGGAAAACATGAGTGCTTCTGTCGAGGGCGTGAGGCCGTCCAGGGTGTGCCGCAACTCCTTGATGACCTTGCTCATGGTCGGCACGTGGATGATCTTGAGGATAGGATCGACATTCTCCATGTAGACCTGCCAGATGAAAGGGATTTGAGACGGCAGGGGGTGCAAGGGTTTGAGGTCGACATCGGCGGAGCGGTATCCGAAGACGAAGGACTGGTGGTCCATCAAGCTCTTGTAGTGGTCGGCGGACTCGGGGGTGGCGTCGAGGTCCGACTCGTCCGAGCCCTCGTCGGTAAGGTGCTGCGACGCCTTGCGCAGCTCGTCCAGCTACAGACCGTCAGTGTCGCCATTGAGTATAGAAAAGGACAGGACTTACCTCGTCGTTGATGGACGACCACAGCGAGCTGCTGACGTATCGCGTCACGCCCTTCTCGTTCAAGACCAGCCGGCCAAACTGCTTGTGCACGTCGGGCGAGCCCTTGCCGAACGAGTCCGTGTCGGACATGGAGCGTGACACGGGCCTTGGCGGCAACCTTGCGCCGGCCATGCCTGGCGAGTCATTGCCGGAGCCCGTGCCGGCACTGGTGGCGGCGGTGGGTGCGGGGCCGAGGCGGGCTCCTATGCCTTGGTCATCCCGCGGGTATGCGGCTCCGGCCTCGGGCGAGTTTCCGGCGCTGTACGGCTGGCGCACCGACTCGACCTCGATCTGGCCGCTGAGCTCCTCGACGATTCCTTCCAGCTTTCGCAGACGCTTCATAAGCTCCAACTCGCGCTCGCTCGACGGGGGTTTCGCCGGCGCATTGGGATCCTTTGGACGGGGCCGGCGTGGCGCGCGGCCCGGGGCCGGGAAGATGCAGGGGATCTGGGCCCGGCGGCAGTTGGAGCAGGGCATGTGTTTGTCGCAGCGGACCTTGTCTCGTCAGTCAGAGATCGCCGATGGCAAGGACGCACGCACCTTTCTCCTCCGGCAAGTCACGCAGCTGCGCGGGTTCACGGCGGGCGAGGGGGCCGCGGTGGGCGAGTAGACGGAAGCCCCCGGCGGCGGGTGCCGGGCCATGGCAATGATCTGCTGCGGGTCGTAGTTGTCTTGGGCGCTCGTCGTCGAGGCCGCGTCGGCCGGCCGCGGGCTGTCGTCGGCCCCGGAGGCCCGCGCCGTCGAGTGGCCTTCCCCAGTCATGGCTGCGGTCCGAGTTGGTGTATGTGTTGTTGAAGGGAGGATGGGCGCTCGGCGGATCCGAGGATGCGTGCGGGATCAATCGACATTCAATGCGCGCGACTCGCGGGGCCGGGAGGACTCGGCTGCGGGCCGGCGGGAGGCATAAGGGCGTCTCGGGGTCGTATAATGCTGGTCGGGTGCTTTGCTGTTCGGTGCCGGGAGCAGGACGCGGAGAGCGGCCGCAGGTGACGGTGCAATGGCGGTGCAGTTTTCCCTCTGGTGAGTTGATTTGGGACAAAGGCGCCGGCGGATCGCCTTCTGCAAGTCATCGTTGGTGGGGCAGTCGCCGCGCGCCCCACCCCGCCAGCTCTCATCAAGCCCGATGCACCAGACAAATCCATGCCAAGCGTCATGGTTTTATTCCCGATTATCACCAAGCGCAAATTCACCACTGTTGCGCCTCGCGTCAGCACTACTATGTAAGGTCTGTCTTGACCATCGACTCCCGCAGCACCCTCGGCCTAGACCATAGTTTACTCTCAGCCTTTGGGCGGCTCGAGATGTCATCGAGATGGAACCCTCCATCGAGACCTCCAAAGAGGCCGCATTTTGACCATCCCTGCCCAGAAGACATCACATCACGGTTGCACGGCGGAACAGCTGCGGGTAACCGCTCTCGAGCCGCTCTGCGTACAGGATACGGAATACACATTCTGGACTGTGTGTTACTGTGGATGCGGCAGCTTAACTCTAACTGGACATCCTCGGTGCTGAGCTCCCTGCTCGGCGTTGGGACCTGCTCCGCAAATCGAGACCGACCCTTGGGAAGAAAACGAGCAGTGGAGTTCGCCATCTAACAATTTGCCGGTCCCGTGGAGCTTGAAAGAATGTCTCTAGCCCTGTTCTGGTCCGTTTGGCGAGGCTAACTCCGACTCCGACTGCGGAGAGTCGCGGCTATTTCTCTGTCCTCTGTTCTCTGTCCTCGGTATCACGGGGTTCAGTTTCACACACAATAGCTGATTAATTAGGTGCTAGCGGTGGCTTCGGTACTACGTCTTGTGGCGGCCGGCAAGGCGGACCCTCAAGCGCCGGCACCCGCCGCGGTCGTCAGAGCCTCAAGACTGGGATGATCCCGGAGGAGGTTCTCGATAGGCAGAAAAACTTTGTTTTCCCCGTCCTCCCCGGCGATAGCGGCCCTGACGTCACCCCAGCTCTTCCACTCCCAGCCAACACACTTTTCCGGCTCGAGGACCTGTGTCGGGTCAGCACTGATCCTCACGTAGTAGGACGAGAGCACGACGCACCGCCGGCTCCTGGCTCTCGACGACCCTCCGGCACAGCACAAAGATGGTAATGTAATGCTTCGTCGGGCCAAAGACGTCGTTGGTCAGCGCGATGAACTTTTCGGCGCGCACGGCGAGCCCCGTCTCCTCGAGCGTCTCCCGTTCGGCACACGCAAAGTAGCTCTCGCCAACCTCGAGGTGGCCGCCGGGGAACTGCCATTGGCCTGTGTCGCGTCGGTAGTCAGTGTCGGTAAGATATCATCGGATGGCGCCTGTCAGGCAATCGCCATCTGAAACAGAGCGTCGGCGAACCCACCTTCGCCGTGGGAGCCTTTCCGGATGCCCATGACCATCCGCCCCTGCGCATCCTGGACAACGGCAGCAACGCCGACCCGGACAACCGGCACCTGTGGCGTCATGGTTCGGCGTTTGTCGACGTGGTGGTTATCGTTGCTCAACGTGTCAGTACTGTATCCTGGTAGTAATTTTGGTGTGAAGTACCGGCCGAGGTTGAGAAGAATCCTTCCTGATATTTGCTTCGTTCCTACACCGCCTTTTCTCTCATCTTATCAGTGAATTCTCTCATTGCCCATTCCTCTGTCTCAATACCGTTCTTTCCACGTTTCTTAACCACCTCAGCCACCTGACACATCCTGCTCCTCATGTCGAGAACGGCATCCCCCCAGCAAAGGAACCCCTATCCCGGCCAAGCCCTGCCATCTCGCTCTTTCAAGAGACTAGCTACAGCAAAGTGACCGTTCTTCTCTGCCAACTGAACTGCGCGTTGAAAGCCCTCGCCATGAAAGGCAGCGCCTTTTGCCCCGGCATTCAGCAGCAGCTGCACCATGTCCAAGCAGCCGTGCTCAGAAACCCCTTCAATAGCGTTGCAGCCTCCTATAGGGGAAGTCCACTCGTTGACGTCTGCCCCACGGGATATGAGCAATTCGGCAAGCAGAATATCTCCAGATATGGCAGCTGCTTGGAGAGGTGTGACGCCGCGGGTGCAAGCCGGCTTTGCATTGATATTGGCGCTGCGCTGCAACAGAAGGCTGATGATCGCCATCTTTGTTGGCCCTGGTTTAAGCAGCGCCGCGCCCTGAAGGGCCGTTCTCCCGCCAAACTCGTTCGCCTCCTTGACGTCGGCCCCGTGGTCCAAAAGCATTGTCAGCGCTTTCAGATCGCCGCTGCTAGCTGCCAGCTGGGTTGGAGTGATTGGATCGGCGAAAATCCGTTCGCACCACATGTAATGAGTGATGGCACTGTGCTGGGGCTCGAGGCAGCGGGCCAAAACATCGTGCCACCCGTTTCGGACGATGCCATGGATCGCCGAGGATGCCTCGCCGCCGGGCCTGTTGACTGTCGCGCCGCGATCTAAGAGCTCATGGCACAGCCACCGAGCACCCTCAGAGTCGCTGATCTTTCGATTATGGCAAAGAGCCTCGAGGGCAGTGGGTCCATCCGACCTAGCAGGGGGGGCCGAGACACCAGCTCCGTGATCCAGCAACATCCGGGCGCTTTCGACGGGATTCTTGCTCTCGAGTGCTGCCTGTAGCGCCGTCCGTCCGCGGTCCCAGTGAGCTGGTGCGTTGACATTTGCCCCTTGGCAGACCAAAAGCCGTATCATGGCGATATGCCCAAGGGCACACGCTGCTTGGAGGGGGTTCTCTGAGAGCCCAGGCGTGTTAATATCCAGCCCACTCCGTATGAGTATGGCAGCCGAATCGAGATTGCCAGATCCGGCTGCTCTCACCAGGGCCTTCATCCTGTGCTCCCGATTAACCCCAGAGGCAAGTGCAATCTCCAATAAGTCACTTGGCCCATCCGACGAAAGGATGTTGAGAATCTCCGGACGTGCGAGGTTAGCGTTGTGCCCCAGAAGCAGCCCAACGAAAAGGGGGTTGGCAACTCGTTTGCGCAAAGCAGTGACAAAGGGGGACACTTTGAGGGTTAGGCCGTCCGGGCTGACCCGGTGTTGGAGCAGAGTGACGGCTGCCACGAGGCGCTCGCGGAGGATTGATTGCTTCAGCGCTTTTTCCAACCGGTGCTTCGTCAAGTCCATCGGATGCTGCCCAAGATAGGCCTCAAGGGCAGGACGGCCGCGATTTGCAGCATCCACCAGATCTCCGAGCAAGAAGCCCGTCGGCGAGGGGGCCATTCTTTTTTTCAACAGATCATAGATGATCCGGGAAGATAACGCAGCCCATTCGATGAGAGTTTTCCCCTCGATCATGGCCCCAACGTCGGCGCGGCGTTCCAGGAGCAACGCAACCGCCTCCACGCTATCGTTGAACACCGCACATCCGAGGGGGGTAGTGAATATCATGAAGCCATTTGCTGTGCATGTGCTAAGCAAATCAACGTTCGCACCCGCGTCGACAAGAAATCTGGTGCCCGTCATGTTGTTGTCGAGAACCGCTCGGTGAAGCGCGCTTCCCTCGCCATCAGAGGATCGCGCGTCCACCGCAACTCCCTGTTCCAAAAGGAGTTGCGCCATGTCGAATTGGTTGCTCTTCACAAAGTAGTGAAGTGTGTCCGCCCCCCTTCCGCTCTCGGCAAGGGATACCGGGTTCGCGTCAGCCAGGACTCGTCTGGTCAGGCGATCGTCGCCCAGGTCCTGGGCTATCTCTAGTAGCTTATTGTGAGGTTTAGCGCCACAGTCGAGGAGAATGTTGAGAACCTGAACACTTCTGATTCGGATGACAGAGTTGAGAAGAACCTCGACGAAAGCGTGAACCGTTGGGGTTGAGATCTTCAACATGACTTCCAAAGATTCGGCATGCCCCTGGTCCACTATCCATCTGAGAAAAGTATCCATCTGATCTTGCGTGAGGCTGTTGTTCGTCGCAAGAAAAGCTACCACGGAGAGCAGCCATGGGAGTGTGGCTGAAACCGGTAAGAGGTAATCCAGAACCCGATCCAACTTGTGAACGAGGTCCCCTTCGTAGCGCTCGGGAATGACAATCCGAAAATGCGCCGCGATTTTGGGAACAGCGGTTTTGGGCAGCAGCCCCGCCATGGAATCAAAGACGCCGGGGAATATGCTTCGTGCCAGGTTAAGAACGCCAAAGAACGTGTATGCCTCAGTTGGGAAAAGTTTTGCTGGCCAGCGATGACCTAAAACTGGAGTGAGCACCTTGAAGCTGTGAAGAACTGGGCCGGGTAAAACAATACCAGGTTTCTCCACTGCCTCGAGCAGCTGGAAGAAGGGCAGGTTTCTCATGAGGTCACGGCCGCGGCGGGCATATTGGAACGAGTCGACGTAGAGATTGGGGAGCTCTCCGTGCGGGGGCTGCGCTTCTCGCTGGGAAGCAGACAAATGATGTGCGTATGCCAGTGCTGGGTGATCGGCTACGGGTCTGCCCGAGATATTGGCTGACCTCTGGGGTTAATTCACCGCGTACGTCAAGGTTCTCAGGCTGTCACTTACCGACTTCAACTCCTTGATCGACCACATCGTCTAGATCAACACCGCCAAGCTCTATGGTTCTCAGGCTTGATTGAGTCTCAGGTATTGTGGAGGGTCCGCCTAGAACCTGGAGCGGCTCCGTGGATGAGACATTCTCGAGTTCCTGGATGGCCTGGCTCGTCTGAGAGTTGCCAACTTGCGAAAGCGCCCGCTTGTTGATGGCAACAGGGGGCAGCGACGGTGTCCGGAAATTGATCCTTCCTGGATCCTTCTCCTTGCGCTTGGCCACTCGATATCTCGGGCTGCTCTTCTGAACACCATCAATACCACGTTTGAGGCGGTCTGGCGGTATCAGACGGTCATGAAGAAAAACGACGGTCTTCTTGCCGAGGGCGGCACGACGCTGAACTTCGTGGTCGATGCCGACATAATCGTCTGCGGATAGTTTCTTGAAACGATTGAAACGGTACTTGTATTGTCTCTCGCTGTAGAAATCTGTCAACGCTGTTGGACAGGCACCGAAGTACCCCGCCCACCAAGACATGAAGAGCGCCCGTCTTTGGAAACATAAGGTACCTTGCGATGAACCCATATTGTTCCTCCATATGCTTTTGCACCTCCTTCCACGTCTTGTTCCGGGTCGCAAACAGGTCGAGGATCTCGACTTCATGCCTGCGCCAGTTAGGGGCCGATAGCTGTTCAACTGGCGGCATCTTGCTCATCCGTTCGAGATTGAACTTGAAGCTGTTGGGGATAATATTGAAGGGTTGGAGAAAGACGGCTCGGACGGCTAGCAAGAAGTGACTGGGGAGAACGATCGAGGTCTCGTACTTCTGTCTGGGACCACCCCTAGACTTGTGTACTTTTGTACTTGGGCTTCTGCAGCGGCACTGTTCTTTGCGCTTTGTACTTTCGCCGTTGTGCTTTTGTACATACGAGAGCCTCCATGTCCTTGGGCCCACGGCCTCCAACCTTTTGTCGGGGCTGTGTCCTTCTGCATGCGGCATGTCGGTGTGCTGTGTCCGTTTTCAAATCTGATTGGCTGAGAAGCCTGTCCATTGCACAGAAGGACAAGCTTACTCCGAGTCATCCTGGTTCCAAGGGAACGGGCCAGGAGGCGACCAACTAGCGCACGATAACGTTATGCACCAAAGGACAAACTCATTACTCAATCAGCTGCATCCTGCAACTCTTGGGTCTTGGCAGCCCACGCCTGGACCAAAGCCGACGGAAGGACGATGGTCCAGGGCAATGTCATTGATCTTTTCCCAAAACGGACCTCAGACTGGCCACGAAGCCGTGTACATCGGGGGGGTGGCTGCCCCGAACCAAGCAGAGACGTAACCTTGCAGCACTTGAAGTGTACTTCCGTGCAGAGCAGTGCTCAGTGCTTCAACCCGAAGCGAAGTGTACTTCCGGACAGAGCAGTGCTCAGTGCTTCACCGCGATGTAGTTCTGGACCGCCTTGTGCTCAGTGCTTCAAACCCCAAGGAACTCAGATGGCAGAAGGACACCGTCCTCGAGCATAAAGTCCAGAATCACCACACTCGGGACCTGCCAAACTCTGCTCCCCAAGTTGCTCTGTGTGTATGAAAACGTACCCATCAATCACTCACAGCCCGCAACCGGCACACCCAGCAACCCTCGACCACACATCCCCTTCACCTCTTCCCAGACACCACAGCGCCCCCCAAGCGCCCAACATATCCCCCACCATGTCCAACAACCAAGCCCGTTCCATCTCCTCTACCAACGTCGAAGCCCCTTCGTCCTCCATCGCCACAGCCAAGTAGGTTCTGTCTCATGCCGTCCACTTTTCCAACCACCTCCACCTCCTCTCTCCCTGCCCAACCCCCCTTTTCCACTGCCGTGACTGACGCCCCGTTTCGTCCCGCGACCAGCCCGACCGCACCGAACACCCACGCCCGCGTCCCCAACCACGGTTCCCTCGTCCTTCCCTCCAGCAACAACTCCACCTCCATGCTGCTTCTCTGGGCGTACGACACCCGCAACGTGACCGTCAACGAGAAGCTCCACCGGGACGCCTTCCTCGCGGTGTACAAACGCGGCAACGACGGCGGTGCTGGTGGTGCTGGTGGGAGATAACCGGTTGCGGGAGGAGCCGTTGGCTGTTGTTGCTCTGGTACTGTCGAGGTGTCAACATTGTCAAGATATAAACATGATACATACCCAGGACACACACGCCTTGCCGGGTTGCTTGACAACACTGCGTCTTTTTTTATTAGTGCCTATCCCACTCTTTACCCCTATTTCACTTTTCCCCTCTGTCTTCCTGTCTGTACATGCCGTCCCGGTCGGATTCCTCCAAATGTCCAATATCCACACCCATCCATGTAAACATCCGGGTATCACCCCTTTCTTTGCACCCCACCCCTGCCGTATGTACACACACCCGACTTGAGAAAATATGCCCGGCCCATCTATCTCATGCAGCCCGCCCAATGCCAGTTCATCAACTCGTCACAAGATCATCCCACACAGGTCGGCGCGCCTCACCTCAACCCGCCGGGCCCCTTCTCCACCACAAACCGCACCGGCGTCCTGCTCCGCCGGACCGGCGACCCCTTGGGCGGTATGACCGGCCTCATGACGGGGCCCGGCCCAAGCGGTTTCATCCCAGCAAGAGCCTTCTGCAGCGCACCCGCGCCGCCGCCAACCCCGCCAAGCCCCATCTTCCCGCCCTGGGCCTTGACAAGCGCGTTCCGCGCGGCCGTATCGCCGCCCATCCACCCGACCGTCCCTCCCTCATCCCGCACCCTCTCCCTCCTCTCATCAAATCCCCACCGCCCGACACCACCGCCGACTAACCACCCGCCGAGGTTCTTACACTGGCTCACGTCAACCCACTCAAGCCGCGCACACCCCTCGAGCACATTCTCGACCCCGTTGCCCGTCACCCGCACACACCCCCTAACGCTCAACCCCCTGAGCTCGTTCAAATGCAGCGCGACACACCCCAGACTGGCATCGCTGACGGCGCTCCCGCAAAACGCCATGCGCAGCTCCCGCAGCAGCGGCAGCCCCAGCGCGACAACCTCGGTCGCGGTGTCGGACAAGGCACAGCAGAAGCTCAGGTCGAGGTGCGTGAGCGCCTTGGCGGCGCTGACCAGCGCGACGATGGCGTTGTCCGACAGGTACGTGCAGTCGGCGAGGCACAGGTGGGTGAGCTCGGTGAAGCGGTAGGCGGCCCAGGCCTGAAAGCCGGCGTCCGTGACCGACGTGCAGCGCGTCAGCGAGAGACGCTCTAGGCGCGGCGCGGCGTGCGCGGCCAGGTGCGCCATGCTGCGGTCCGTGACGTGCTTGCAGTACGAGAGGTTGAGGCGGCGGAGGCGGGGGCAGCCGATGACGGTGCCGGGGGGCGGCGGAGGCGGGTGGGACGGCGGCGGGCCCGGGGCACGCGGCGGGTGCTGGCGGCGGGATTTGCTTGAGGTGGAGATGACAATATTTTTGGACGACGACGACGACGAGCTGCTGTTGTTGTCGCCGCGGGAGGGAGGCGGCTGGGGCACGACCCAGCCGACGACGCGGGCGAGGAGGTTGTCGCCGACCTTGCGGCAGTTGCTCCAGTCGACCTCCTCGAGGCCCTTGGCGCACTCGCTCATCTCGAGGATCTGGGTGGCCGAGACGTCCCAGACGCTGCGCATGCGCCAGATCTTGACGTTCTTGCCGCACGACTTCCAGAGCGCCTGGAACCCCTCGTCGGTGACGTGGAAGCAGTTGCTAATGTCGATTTCGACCGGGCGGGTGCCGATGAAGGGTGCCAGGATGTTAATCAGGGACCAATCATTGACGGTGCGGTTCAGCCGCCCGAGGTCGACGTGCCTGCAGAGCTCCCGGCTGGTCGTAAGCAGGTGGTACCATTTCTTGCAGACGATCCGCAGGCGGATCAGGTCGACGAGGCCGAGGTGCCCGAAGACGGTGACCCAGACCGCGTCTGGAAAGATGGCCGTTTCGTGGCCTCTGAGGATACGCGGGCGTTTGGTGGGCAAAGGAGAATCGTCGAGCGAGATGGGAGACAGGAGCGGCGGCGCCGGGGCCACGGGAGCGACCTTGATGCCGCCCACGATGACGCTCGAGTCGGTCTGCGGGGCAGGGGGGGCCAGCGAGTTGCGCCGCCTGTTGCGGAGATTCTCCATGTCGACGCTCAAGTACGGGTCCGGGTCCGAGGGCCGCCGCGTGTGGAGCTCGTCGGCCGGTGGCGTGAGAGGCGGCTTCGGAATCGCAAAGGTGACGGTCGGAGCGGGCGCGGGCGGCTCCTCGTCGACACTCGCTTCCGCGCCGGCGTCGGTCATCTCGACATCCTCGGGCTGGAAACGCTCCCTGGCTGTCTCTTCCACCTGGGATCGGACCTCGGGCGGACACCTCCGCCACAGCTCGTCGAGGACGTCTCCGGGGACGATGAGGCACTCGACGTCGGTGACTGACCGCACCGTGGCCGTCCTCAGCTGGGACAGGCCGAGACTGGCGACCTCTCCAAAGTACTGCCCCTGCTTTAACCTCGGGCGCGAGTAGGTCGCCCTCGCCGTCCTCCTGAACGTGGGGCTCTGGGGCTCCTGCACCACCTCGGCCTCGCCGCGGACGATAAAATAGATGTCGTTGCCCGGAGCGCCCTGGCGCACAATGTCGGTAAAGGGCGGGTACGACTTGGGCTGGACGCTGAGGCCCAGGAAATGCAGAATGTCGGACGGGAGCGCCGCGAACAAGGGGAGCTCCTTGAGCGTCTTGCGGACGTTGACATAGGCGCTTCCGAGGGCGCTGCCGCTGATGGCCGGGTCCTCGACCACCCCCGGACTCGGCGACTTGCGCTTCTTGCTGTTCACGACGACCCCCTCCTTGATGACGCCCACGTCGCCGGTGCTGACCTCACCGGGTACTGCCGCGCGCGCGACCATGGCAGCAGCGCTGGTGCCCGGCTTGGCCTGCCCGCCCTCCTGGCGCTTCTTCTTGAGGATGGCCAGCCTCTCCTGCGCCTCGTGGCGGATCGCTTTCTCCATCTCGGGGTATTTGGGCAACTCGGCCTGCAAGTCCTCCTTCTTAAGCACCACCAGCAGGCACTTAGTCCGGGCGATAATGGTGGCGGTCCGGGGCATGTCCATGAGTACGCCGATCTCGCCGAAGAAGGCGCCCGGGTTGAGCTCGGCATAGACGGCCTCGCCATCGCGCGAGGTGACGGCTACGGCGCCGCGGACCAGCCAGTACATGGCCTTGGCCTCGTCTCCTTCTGTGAGAATGTGATCGTGTGCCGAGTGGATCTGGGGCCGTAGATGGGCGCCGATGGCAACGAGGAAGTCGTCGGGGGCAGACATGAAGAGCGGGAATGATCTGATGCGGTCCACCACGTCGAGGGGCATGTCCGATATGGTCGAGGCGGTCAGGGGCGAGGGGCGCACGGGGCGCGACGGGTTCGTCTCGACATTGAAGGAGCGGAGCACCGACGAGACGGACTCGACGGCCTGCTGCTGCCCCGTCTGGGAGGCATACTGGGCGTGGTGGTGTGCCAGGGCGCGGTAGGGCGAGGCCGCGGGGGGGGTTCGACTGCGTCGCATCGCGTCTCGAGCCGGCCGGGAGGATGGGCCTCCCAGGTGCCGAAGCGGGCGGAGCCTGGCGAAACTGTCTGGAACGTTCCGACGACCCCAATCCGATCAGCAGACAGATTGCGGATGACGTCTCGTGGCCGCTGTCCGGTAGATTGTGGAGGATCCGGCTAGAGTGAGATTAGGCGGGAAGCCGCTCATGCTATGGGCGCCCAAAACCACGGCTTCCCCACACGGGAGTGCCAGGAACCAGTTTAACGTTATGCGCTCGCTTCCAGTCCCTTGGCTGTCGCTGGTCGGTGAGGGGAATCGTCTGTGCGCCGAGGAATTGGAGAAGATGCGCCGCAGGCGTAGGGATACAGGGGCGTCCGCGTCGATCGCGTTGCGTTCTTGGTAACCACCCGGCGTCGTGTGGTGTTTGCCAAGGGCTTGCCTGTCGAGCAAGTGCTGTACAGCGCCCGTCACAGTCGACGTCAAGCGCTCGAGGTGAAGCGAAGCGGAACGGTCGAGGCCGGACGTCTGACAGCAAACTTGGTCAGCTTCTTCATTCATGCCTCCTGGTAGCCCAATTTCCCCCCTCAGGCACAGCTTACATGGTGCGAACGAGTTGAAACGCCCAGGCACGCGCGTGCAAGCCGGATTTGGAGAGGGCAACGTGTGGGGTAATAATAGCTCGGGGTGGAGTGGTGTTTGGGGAGCACGGGGAGAACGCCTGGGGTAATCAGCCGGACGGTCGCAGGGCGTTTGGTCGATGTTTCTGAGCGACAGCACGAGAGCGGCGTGACCGAGTCGTCCGAGGAGGTCGCGGTTGGGATGCCGGGCTGGGCTGTCCGACGTCTCGCCTGGAGAACGTGGGGTCCGGGGCGCAATCCGCAATGGGTCGGGTTCGTGCGACGTTGGCGCCGTCAGCTTGACGTTGACGTTATTGGCGTCGCAGACAAGCACAACACGGGAAGTTCAGCCCATCAGCTGACAACGGCTAGGAAAAGGGCGGGCCGGGGAGCATGGCGGAACAGCATCGAAGTGGCGACGGCAAGCAACAGAGACCGGCGCCGGCAGCCGTCGGGCTGCTTGCTGCTTGCTGTTTGGTGCGTTGTGCGTGGTGCTTGCTGCTGCTTACGGCCAAGCGCCAACAGGAAGACGACCGCAAAGACAAGAGAAAGCGACTGAGGATGTCGGGAGCCCAGGACTCTGGTGAATCGATGGCCGGATGAGGCGGTTGCTGGACAATTCCCCGGGAGATGTCGCCTGCAAGGTTGAAGTTGCAACGCAGTCAATGCTCGGGGCCCGTTTTAATCATGGCGATGTAATGGATGGAGTCCCCGGGTGCGGTGTGGGTGTGTGGGGGAGGGTGCAAAGGAGCGAGCTCTCTTGCTGTTCGCGCCCAAGCTCACTGCGGGGCAAATGACGGAAGCCGGGGTATGCTGTCCCTCCTGTACAATACGGCAGCAGGTACGGTACGGAAGGCCTGAATGTGAGAACGTTCCAAGGCTGGGAGTCCAGCACACAAGAACAGCGGAGAAAAACGGTTAGAGACACGCAGAGCGAGTTCTCAATCAGCTGAGGCAATTTCTAGACGTCGGGTCTCTTCCGGGGTCTCCTGCAGCGCGCACGGCATACTGCAGGGCCCGTTCGGCAGCATCATGCGCAGGAGGGGTACTGTACCTGCCCTGCTCCTTACGTTACCTACCCCGGTTCCCAAAAGGGCGGTTTGCCAAGTCCCGAATCTCGTTCTGGACTTCTGCGACGAGACCAAGAAAGTGAAGATACGGTGGGATACGAACTGTCGAGCGTCTCTCCGGCGCGGCCATCAACAACTGCGAGACCGGGCCACCACCGTGCTCTCCCGTTCTGGGCCAAGTGCTTCGTGGGAAAAGGTGTGTAATTTTGGCGGGTTCCAAGCCGCGAATCAACAGCCGGGCGGGCGGGTTCCCCAGAGAAGCACAGACCCTGGTGGGAGGGGTTGCTTCCAGAATGATTCTAGCGCTGTGCTGTGCATGCTTTTGCTCCGGCTCCCGGCTCGGGGCCCTGTCGCGGTGAGATTGCAGAGATCCGTGAGGCTTGATTTGAGCGCGTCCTTGCCAGGAGGCTTCTTGCCAGCGACAGCCCATGACAAGTACACAGTACAAAATACAGGGTAAGGCCCCTACTCCAGAGCTATGATCTGGACAGCGTGCGCGATGAACACGAAGATTCCGTACTCTAGCGGCCTCATTCCGCCCGCCCCTCAGCTCAGAGCGCTCGACTGGGAGCCAGAGGACAAGATACATGTAAAAACCCTAACCCAGCCCGTCTTGCAACCCCGCCACTGGTTTGGAATCACGGCTGCGCCCCTCCCAGCATTTGTCAGGGCCAAGGTCGCCGACGTCAGACGCCTGGAGCCGAGAAACATCACGCCGCAGACGTTTGGAATCACAGTTGCCGTGGCAAAGGCCTCCGCGTTCCCGTTTAAAGAGGGCAGGGCCGACACATCCGTACTGTAGAGCTTCAATTGACTGAAACCCTCCCACCGGTTCCATTGCACGCAAATCCACTCCCATCTGTCGCCATCACCTGCGGAGCTCCGACAAACCCGCACCCAGCTCCACCACCCAGCTCCCACCAGCTCCAATTCCATCGCATTCTCGACACCGAACAGGCGTCCGCATGGCCAGCATCATCTCCCGCCTCTTCAAAGCAGCAGCACCGAAAACAGCCACCATGCCCGCCACTCCCGTGTCCATCCCCGAGGGCGCCGAGCGCGCGACCCTGGCGGCGGGCTGCTTCTGGGGCGTCGAGCACCTCTTCCGCAAGCACTTTGCCGACAAGGGCCTGTACGACGCCCGCGTGGGCTACATCGGCGGGGACACGGCCGACCCCTCGTACAAGGCCGTCTGCAGCGGCAACACGGGGCGTACGCTGACCTCTTCTTCCACTGCACTCAAACCCAAAGCTGACAGCAGGCCACAGACGCCGAAGCGACCCTCCTGATCTACGACCCGACCCGCCTCTCCTACTCAACCCTCCTCAACTTCTTCTACCGCATGCACGACCCGACGACCTCGAACCAGCAGGGCCCGGACCGCGGCACGCAGTACCGCAGCGGCATCTTCTACCACTCGCCCGAGCAGGAGGCCGTGGCGCGCGACGTGACGGCCCGCGCCGACGCCCAGTGGTGGGGCGGCCCCGGCAAGATCGTCACCGAGGTGCTGCCCGCCCAGCAGTGGTGGGACGCCGAGGACTACCACCAGCTGTACCTCAGCAAGAACCCGCACGGCTACGAGTGCCCGAGCCATTACCTGAGGACGTTTCCCGAGTTGAAGTAGAGGGAAGGGAAGGGTGTTTGGCGTTTGGCAGGCAACGGACAGGTAGAAGTTTGGAGATTTAGTCTTTTTTTTGGTTGTTTTTACGAATATGTGATACATGGTCGGGCTCCCCGACGACGTCCCCGAATCCAGAGTGATACATCCTCAACAAAGAAAAACACCGAGTCGAGAGAATTCCCAGCCTGTCAGGCGTTCCCGTGCCCGAGCCGATAACCTATCCGTTCCTCCACCCTTCGCGCCTCGCCGCTCACTTCCTCCGGTTCTGCATCATCAAAATCTGCACCATGCGCACAAATATGTTGAGGAAGTCGAGCTCGAGGCTGATGCTCTCGTTGACGGGGTCCTCCTTGATGAGGCCGCGCTGGGCGGCCCGCGCGTGGTACAGCACCTTCTGCACGTCGTACAGCGTGAAGCCGCCGAAGACGGCCAGGCCGCCGTACAGCCAGAGCTTCTCGGTGAGGGCCAGCGTGCGCACCGCCGTCGCGGGCAGCACGAGCGGCGCGAAGCCCGACACCGCCACGATGGCCGCGCCCGCCAGCAGCGGCCCGCCAAGGTACATGTACTTGTCCTGCCTGGCCGTCGCGCCCACGATCGAGATGCTGCCCATCATGGCGAGGGTGTAGAGGCCCGCGCGGGCGAGGAGCGCCGGCGGGGCGATGACCATCAACGGCGCGATCAGGGCGGCCTGGGTGGCGTTGAAGACGGTCCAGCAGGCGTACTTGGGGATGTAACTGACGCAGGGGTTAGCAGCGGCCGCGGTAGGTGGGATGTGGCGCATGTCCACAGGGAGGGGCACTCACTTGTCAGGCTCAATCGAGCGGGTGGCCATCATGCTGCCGATGCTGATGGCGAGACCGCCGATGCCGACGACCCACGGGTTGGTGACCATGAGGCGGTAGACGAAGCCGCTCTGGACCATCTGGTAGGCCGTCAGGCCGATGATGCCGACGCCGAGACCCGTGTGCAGGAAGGTGCGGTTGAGATACGACCGCTCAAACGGCGGCATGCCCCCGTCGTCCCTCGTCTCGCGGTTGAAGACGGCATTGATGGTGACGAGCGTCCCGCCGAAGATGGCGCCGCCGATCATCAGCTTGCGAAGCAGCTCCTTGCGGCGCGTCGCGGGGTCGACGTAGACGTTGGAGTATTGTGACTGGTAGCCGCGGGAGGCGCCCTGCAGCCGGGAGAGGATGCCGCTCGAGGTCTTGGAGTTGGACCGGAATGCGAGCGACGCTGTCCTCGAGGTGAAGAAGGTGTTCTTTGCGGCCGTCTGGTGGAATGCGCGGGCGACCGGAGCCCCGGCGAGCTGCGTCGCCTTCGCCGCGAGCCGCGCGGGGCCTGCGCGGATCGTGAGTGTGAACATTGTGGCTGTACTTTTGTTGTTGGCTCGACAGGAGTGCGTGGCAGCGAACGCGGATGTGCCGAAGAAGCGTGGTTTTGGGCTTTTGAATGTTGGAGCTGGCTCGGTTGCGAATGACGTTTCGCTGGTGGCGCCGGCTTAGCTCACTGTGCGGGCCTTGAGCTTGTTCCGGAATCTTCCAGGTTCCGGCGGCTTTGAGGCTGGGCCGGCACTAACCCTAACCCGTGTTTGCGGGTCGGCCTTTGGTCGTCCAAAGTCCGACACTCCGGATTTCACGACTTCGCCTTTGAGTCTTGACTCATTTTGTGCGCTTTATTATTTCGACCACGTTGTCAAGCAAGATCGAGCAGCGATGATTGCATCCCAATCTGCATCTCTCTGGTCCCCGGCTCTCATCACTTGTTGGTCGTGCCTTGCCAGGAAACAGCCAAAGTCTGAACATCGCGCTTATCCACGCCCTTGGAGTTGGCATCCCCAAACATGCGTATGCCTCCGTGTACACCTTGGAGAGATGCCCTTTGAGCTTCACTGCCTGCATCTAGCAACCCCAATCTCACATGGCAGTTCTTGCATGAGATTCACAGTGTCTGTCATCGTGGTATGTAGGATTGTTTCTCATCAAATATTTCAGGTATGTAGACAATATGAGACCTCTAAATCACAAACCAACGCCATCTGTATGCCCGGACCAATTGAAACCCAAATCCCTACAAAAGTCCAAAAGCCATAAACCCCAGCACACGCATCAGAGGAACATATTCCTGCTCTCGACGTCCTTCTTGCTCGATCCGGGCGCCGTGTAGTCCACCCCGCTCAGGCTCGTCAGATCCGTCTCGAACATGGCCTGGATCTTGGTGATCTGCAGCAGCTGCTTCAGATCCAGCTTGGCCCCGTCGAAGATGGCCAGGCTCTCGGCCGCCTTGATGGCGTTCTTGATCTGCCGCCCGTTCAGGTCCGTCTCGGCCAGTGTCGTCAGGCCCTTCTCGTCAATGTCGACGCCCCCGGGCACCATGCCGCAGAAGTTGCGCCAGATCTGCTTGCGCGACTCCACCGTCAGGTCGGTGTAGCGGATCGGGATGTGGATGCGCGACTTAAAGGCCTCATCAAAGGTGGTGACGCGGTTCGTCGTCAGGAAGAGGATGCCGCCGTAGTACTCGAGCACGCGCAGGAACACGCTGACCATGGCGTTGCGGTGCAGGTCGTGCAGCGAGCGCCGCTCGAGGAAGATGTCGGCCTCGTCGATGAGCAGCACGGCCCGCCACGTCGACGTCATGTCCATGATGCGTCCAAGGCTGCGGTCCAAGTCCAAGCTGTTGGTTCCGACTGGAAGGGGTTAGCGTGCGGTCTAGGGAGGAAGGTGGGGGGGGAAGGGCAATAGAACTTACGATCACCAGACGACACCATGAACAGCGGCCGCTTGACCAGCTCGGCGACGCACTCGGCCGTCAGCGTCTTACCCACGCCGGGCGGCCCGTGGAGCACGCAGACCAGTCCCATGCCCTTGCCCTTGACGATGTCGTCGAAGCTCTCGCGCTTCTGCGAGTGCGTGGTGACGAGCGCCTGCACCGTCTTCTTGATGGCCGGATCGAGCACCAGGTCGTCGAAGCAGCCCGTATTCCACTCGATGTCGGAGAGATCCTCGACAAAGAACTCGAGGAACCGCTTCAACGAGAACGAGTAGCCGCGGACGGTGGCGTTGGTCAGCATGGCGTCCTCGTCCGAGAGCTTGTCGAACTTGGGCGTGCCGCCAGCCTCGACAAAGTTGAGATTCTCTTTGGCCCGCTTGCGGCTCCGCTCCAGCTTCATGGTGCTGTCGACGCTTCCGACCACGAACAACTCGTTGGGCTCCAGGCGCAGGTACGTCTTGCAGTCGATCATGACGCGGCCGATGACGGTGAACCGGTCGTAGCCGTTGGGCGTCTTCTTGATGGCGATGCCGTTGTACTGCAGGAAGTGCTGGCCGATGTAGCTCTCGAACTTGCGGCCGCGCGCGAGGAACTCCTCCCGGAGATCGGTCGCGTCGTCGAGCAGGTCGAGAGGGATCACCTCGCTCTCATTGAGGTCGCGCGTGCCCAGGTACTTGCCGATGCTGAGCTCGATGCGGCGGTTGCCCAGCCGCTGGCCGTTGAAATCGATAAAGTCGGCCTGGATTGTCAGGCCGGGCTGGACCTCGGAGGTGTCGTAGAAGCTGGAGGCCACGCGGAAGGCCCGGTTTTGGGACAGAATGTTGGCGTAGGCGATGGTGCCGGGAGGGAAGAGCGTCCAGACCCTGTCGTAGGCGATTGCCTTGTGCTTGTGGGCGGTGCAGTTTTCGTAGGCGGCAATGTCGAGCTCGAAGTGCGTCTTGATCCAGTTCAGCAGCAGGTGCAGGTGCGCGAGGGACTCTTCGTCGTCGGCGAAGCGCTTGAGCCCCTCGGTCTCGAGCTCCTTCCGGTAGTAGAAGAGCGAGTGGTAGGGCGCCTGGATCTCGACCGCGTTGAGGTTGATGATGGGGCTCCCGGGGTAGTGGGCAACGACGTCCAGGAGGAGCTGGCGGAGGCACAGCGGGTGGATGTGGAGGCTGCTCTCCTCCTGCTCGTCGTCCGAGTCGTAGTTCCGGACCAGACAGAGGGTGAAGAGCTTCCACCAGTCCTTCTTCTTGGGCTTGGTGGTCTCGGTCTCGGTCTTGCGCTCCCCGTAGTAGATCTCGTCGTCCTCATCAAAGCGCCGGTCGAGAAGCTTAATCTCGACCTTGATGGTTTCGTCCTCGATCTCGGACTCGGAGTCGCTGTCGCTGTCCTCGTCGCTGTCACCGGCAACAGCCTCCACCGCTTCTGATGGCTCGCCGGTATGCCCGTTTGGTGGTGGCGGGGCTTCTGCCTTATGTGACTCGCCGTCCACAACCTTTTCGCCGTTCACCGGCGTCTCGTCATCCTTCTTGCCGGCGAGGTCGATAGTGATGGTTTCGATTCCCTGGCGAGCGTCCTCCACGGAGGGCATCTCGCTGAGAAGTCCCGGTGCCATGATGGGTGGGGCGAGAGGTTGATGCACAGCGACGGAATCCCGGAACTGCAGAGGCAACCGGATCTTGAACAAAAATCAAACAAACGAAGCAAGTCTCGCGAAGGAGCAATGTAGGGACCAATAGCCTCAACACATGAGCGCGGAAGCCAGATGAAGCAAGTAAGACAGGATTGGAGCAAGCGGGTGAGTATGACTTTAGATATTTAAATAATGGGAGCAGAAAACAGGACAGAAGATCGAGCTACTGCCATTCGCCAGGCAGCAGCCGCCTCTTTTCCGATTCAGGATTCGTGTGGGGGAGAGGCAGTGAAGGCAGTGGATAAACGACGGGCTTGTCGCTGCGGCTTGCAGCTGTGACTCGTCACCGTCCATGGAGCGGCCGGCCGCCTGAGCGATTGTCGGCGCCCGGTTAGGCAGAACCCGGCGGCTGGGCTTGGGTGCAGGAGAGCGAGCGGTGCATCGACCGGGCAGACGGGAGACGAGGCAGCGAGGCAGCCAGCTGACGGCTGTGCAAATGCCATCCTTGGATGGCTCGCGCACCGCCCACACCACCCCTGCACTCCGCAAGTGTGCATGCGTGCATGCGCGTGGGCAGTTGAAAGCCGGTGCGTGGCAATGCGGGCAGCCAGGAGGTGTGCTAGCTGCCGTGGATTCTGGATCTCGGATTGATTGATGGCTGGAAACCGAATCAAAACCTCCAAATCCAAACACGATGGACGTGAAATTTTTCAGCCAAGACACCCAAATAATCTGCCATCATTCATGACCATAGGTAGGTGCTGCCTTCCATCAAATTCCCCTCCGGCACCCGCCCAACGGGGCCCACCCCGAACCCAACCAGGCCAACGTGGAAGCC
>FTCU01000754.1_pt1 | contig 35830 bp, 22 predicted proteins | sample 1639521 | NCBI WGS metagenome assembly FTCU01 (sample SAMEA3914864, study PRJEB12502) | metagenome | biome: forest; material: soil | place: USA | collected 2012-03-12 | depth 0.3 m
AAAACCGCGCTATTGGTGGTGGATGAAGAAGAACGCGTCGTGCCAAGAACTAAGTGTCTCGCTCGCTTATCTGTCTCGCTCGCTTATCATGCACGTTATGTGGCGACGGCCGCCGAGACAGCTTCTTCGTTCCGCTCAAGACGCAGGTTTACTTTCTGCGTCGCGGTGTCAAGATACCTCTCAATACTCGGCAGGTTGCGGCTGGATACAATCCATTTGACAGTCGGGTATGCTGACGACTTCCGTGCGACGAGATTCAGGAGGAAGCCCAGGTCCCGAGCACACTCATCGAGGGCGTCGATGAGCAGGTATGTTCCCCGCAAACGCGGTTCTTCAAGAATGCTGGTAAAGATCCTAGACAAGGTGACCCATGAGTTGGGGCCTTCGATGCGCTGGTTCCCGAAGGAGTCGGAGCTTTCGCGCACGTGCGAGAGGAGGGCCGGCTGCTGGGTCACTAGCATGTAGATCAACCCACGTAGAACCGCTGCAGCGTCGTTGATGCGGGCGTCCGTCTCCTGACAGAAGAAGAAAGCGATGTTGGCCGTGTGTGCATTGGTCTTCTCCAGTTCATCGATCACTCCGCAGAGTAGCATGGTTTTGCCTTTGCCGGGATCGCCTCTGATCCAAAGGAGCTGACCGTCTTTGCTATCTCGCCATCGTTGGAAGTCGACATGACTGAGGACCCAGCGATACGAGTCTTCAAGAAGATCCCCTTTATCCAGCTGGATACGTTCCTTGTCGAGGCGGGGATTGGTCGCCTGCAGTGCCTCCATGCATGCTCGGGTCTCGGCGTCAGACATGTACCGCTCCATCTTTTGTGCGATGTCTCGATGATTCCGAGAAACGGTAATGAGCTCCTCCACTTTGCCAGAAAGATGATCGAGCGTCTCCCGCGACAGCTCTGCTTCTCGAGCAACTTTCTTCAGCTCCTGAAGACTCGCCCCAGACATGGATGTCTCGAGCTTGCACACGAGTTCTCTGTCCCCATCCTTGATGTCTTGCAGCTTATTCTCCCAGTCGTCGTAGCAGATGGTTCCTCGCAAGAAGTTCTTGGTTCGACTGCGATAGAACCGGATGACGCTCTGGACCTGAAAATCAATGATGAGCTTGTACAGGCCGACAAGACGATCACCAAGATCGGCTTTCAGGTCGGCCTTCAAGTCCTCAGGCAACAGAAGCGACTCCATCGCCACGTAGTAGCGCATTTGTGAGGTGACATACGTAAATCCATCCTGGTTGGCAGCCTCGTCCTTGGGTGGGTTCGTGAGAAGGGGAAGGACGAGAGAGACGCCCGCCATGACGATGGACGCGTACGGGAGGTCTTTGACGGCATCCTTGATGTAGTCTCCAGCCCAGTCGGCAACTCTGGCGACGTCTGCCACAACATCCTGCAGGACAAGCTCATGACCTAGCAACGTCGTGCTAATCTTCTTTTGTTCCATGTGCTGGAGACCGAGCTCTGTTATCTTCTTCAGCTTCTCTCGGCGCGCGACCGGATCTTGAGGAATGAGGCTCGTGACCTCGCCGACCTCGTCTGTTGCCTTCAGTGTTGGCTGCGTCTTTGCCCGGGCTACTCTTTCATGTTAGCTTTCAAGAAAGCAATCTGTGCCGGACAGAGATTTACATTGAGCAAGTGCCTGAGTCAAGAGATCCTCATACGCAGCGATGCGATCGTGCTGTTCGTTTTGGAGAGCATTATATGCTCTGTCCCAGAGGGAACCGTCTGCCACCCGGGGCGCCTCTGAAGCACCGTCGCAGTTGTTTATTTGAGAGGCGGGCAGCGCTGTGCCCGAACGTGTGGGCAGAACACCCGGAGAGATGAGGGCTGAGGTGTCTGCCGTTGGCTGTGGGGAGGGGGCAGCTATCGTGGTCGATGGGTCGGCATTCACTGCAATCGTAGGTCAGCAACAAGGAAGAAAAGTTGCGGCTGTTCAGTGAGATACCAACCTTGCAATGAATCTGCTGAGGGGGCGACTGGAATGGCACCGCGCTGGTGAGCGCCCTCCTGGCTCTTGGATTGCGCCGAATCCCGCCGGCCAGCCCCTAGCCGCTTCCACCACTTCTTGTTCTTGCCGGATGAATCGCCGGCCATGCCCTCGGCGAATATCTCCGACACCGGATGGACCTGTCTGTCGATGCCCAAATGATGGTGCGGGGAAGTTGGCCGTTGTATCCTGGGGGCCGTCGTTATTGGCCTTTCTTCCCCAGGGCGAGGACCTTCGCTCTCAGCTGAGAGCTACACGCCGAGAAAATGCCAAGCAATGCCCAACTCATACGTCTGGGATCCCGCGTGGCTGAAGGTCACGCAAAAAAACATACAACACTAAGGGTACCTTAGGGATTCGCTAGTCGTCACCGACCTAACTGCTGATCTGGCGCTTAGCATCTTACGTGTGTTTTGTGGTACGAGGGGCCTCTTTGCCTCTGTTAGTGTCATCCGTTTTGAGAAGACGTTGCAGCGGGCCGTGTCGGAGGACCGTTCAGACAAGTGCGGCGTAGCGGCTAATCGAGCCCTGACATTGGGCATAACCCCGCCTGCAGATCCAGACCTTGCAGATTGTGGAATGCTCGCTAATTAGGTGGCAATGGGACCCAGACTCTGGGTGGGATGAATGTCGAAAGACATGAGGGGGTTAGGTTAAAGGCCGGGGATAATGTAATGGCCCCTGAGCCCTCACTATAATCAAGGCAACGCAAACCATGAAGAGAGGAATTAGTCCGCGATATTGGTGTCAAACATGTAAAAGACAAGTTGGTATCGTGCGGCAAGAGCAAAGTAGAGTAAGTCAAATTATGTAACCTGGAAAGGGATTAAAAAAACCTAAAGATCCTTGCAAGTGATGTTTGAAGGCTGGCTGCTAATTAAAGGAAGCTCATTCGAGCAGAAGGTACGTCTGCAACTCTCTTTTCTCTCTTATATCTGTTTCTTTTCTTTTATATTTACATGTTTTCTCTCTCTATTCTTTTCATGTTCTTCTCTTTCTCTTTCGACATGTTCTTCCTCTATTCTTTCCCCGTCTTCTTTTCCCTCCTTTTCCACTTGCTCGTTCTTGTTTTTTTCTATTCTTGTTTCTTTGATTGTTGGTTTTGTCAGTTTGGCTACGGGTATAGGGACTTGCTGCGAGTGTGTGCTGGCCCCGGCGTGCCGAAGGTGTGTTTCCTTGTTTGTTTGTTGATTGTCGTTTGGATTGCTTGCTGGTTTTGTTCTGGCTTCGGCTTGCTATTTCGTTCTGCTTTTCCTTGTTTCTGTCTTGCTTTTTGTCTTTGATTGACCTTGGGGCTGGAACGTCTCATGCTTGGAGTGCCGCGGGAGAGACCTCGACAGCTGGGTATCGAATTTTCCTCCCTGTCAAAGACTGAGGTGGGCTTTAGGTTGATCGGGCAAACGTTACTCGAGCTGACGCACCTACGAACACAAAGACTCGTCACCACCCGCTCACATTTCGAATGAAGTAGTAGATTCTGGAATTTGAGGAGAAATATCCCCAAAATAGTCTATTATCCAACTGACAGGAAAATAAGGGTATCTCTCGACACAAAAAGGAACCGCACAAAGCACTGATACCCAGCCCCCTAGGCATGATCGTCCCCATGCTCAACCCCAAGATCCGCATCTTCTCCGTCCCTGTCATACCCAAACTTGCTCATCCTGCGCAAGGTCTCGCGAATGGCCGGGTCCTGCTCCATGACCTGCCAGAGCTCCACATCCCACTCCTCCAGAGCCCTCTTGGTTCCCTCTCCGGCCCACACCGCACCACCGCCAGGCCGCGACCAAAACGCCGTCTTCCACGTCGACCACCTCAGCCACTTCCACCCTAGCCGCCACATCCCTGCAACGATCAAGTTACGCTTGACCGACTTGTACGCCAGCTCGACGCACGCCAAGAGGCCCAGCACGCCGATCAGCGCGAGCCACCACGCCGGGTCGGGCCCGAACGACGAGAAGAACCCGCCCCGCACCGCGTACGGCCACACGCCCGGCGCGTACACGCCGGCCAGGAACGCCTGCCACACCCACCAGCCGGCAAAGGTGACGACGAACGAGCCAATGATGATGTTGGTCTTGTAGTGGGTGTCCAGAATCCTGCCCATCAATCAGTCAAAAGTCCACCAACACCCGTCCAGGCCGAGACATCAGGAAAAGCAAAACTCACAAAAGCTTCAAGTTCGTCCAAACAATATTCACCGAAAACACCAAATCCCCCAGCGCAAACAACCCCCCATCCCCAACGGGCCCCACCGCCCCATACACGACCCAACACAACCCCCACACCACCCCCCCCTCCACCACAGCCGCCACCATCCACCGCACATACAACCCCCCATTCAACCCCCCCTCCCGCTGCCCAAAAACATACAGCTCCGGCACAGCCAACAACGTCCCCTCTCCCAACTCCTGCTCCCACACCCCGGGCACAATAACACAAAGACTCGTAAACAGCGTGTTCAGCGCCGTCAGGCTCCAGCTCTCGTACACGCTCGTGCCCGTGTACCCCGCCAGCGGCTGGTACAGCACGGCCGGCAGGTAGAAGAACATCTCCTTCCAGAAGGTGGCGAGCACGAATCTTGCGGTGCGCGCATAGTTCCAGCGGCCGTGGACGAGCAGCAGGCGCGCGAGGAAGCGGAACTGCGCGATCGCGTAGTCGGCCACGCGCGCGGCTTGCAGGCCTTCGTGGCCCGAGATGCCCACGCCGACGTGCGCGGCGGAGAGCATGGCGAGGTCATTTGCGCCGTCGCCGATGGCGAGGGTTAGTAAGGGGGAGGAGGTGAGCGGGGGGAGGTGGCGGAGGAGGGGGTGGTGGGAAAAACGGTGGGTGGAGGAGGCTGTGCGGACGGTGCGGACGAGGAGGGCTTTTTGGGCTGGGGAGGCGCGGCAGCAGATTACCGAGTCGGTTTGGAGGGCGAGGCGGGTGAAGAGGGATTTGGTGGGGGATGCGGAGGGGGGTTCGAGGGCGGCGAGGGTGTGGCCGTCGATGACGACGACGGTGTGGCCTGGGAGGTGGGAGGCGTTGGTTTCGGTTTGGAGCTGCAGGTCTTCGAGGATGGTGAGGATCTGGCCGGAGAGGTCGCCCTTGGTGACGTCGAGGACGAAGATGTCGGAGCCGGGGCGGCAGATGCGGGCTGAGTGCGCGATGTTAATGGCTGTTTCGCGCTTGTCGCCGGTGAGCATCCATATTTTGATGTTGGCGCGGCGGAGCCGGTCGATCGTCTCGGCCACGCCAGGCTGCAGCTGGTCTTCGATGCCGGACGCGCCGATCAGGTCCAGGGACTGCTCGATCATCTCGCCGACGGCTTCGATGCGGTCTTGGCGGTCCACGAGACTGGTTTCCGCGTCGTGGTACAGCTTTTTCCAGTTGGCGTACTCTTGTTCGGTGAGGAAACGGTGGGCGGAGAGCAGGGTGCGGAGGCCCTCGGTGGCAAACTCGTCGATGTGCTTGAAGCAGCGGGAAAAGATGGCCGCGTCGTCAGAGAGAGCAGGGTCATCGAGGAAGGCAAACCGGCTTGGGACCTCGGGCTCGGGTTGGGCTGTGTTTCGAGATTCGAACGACACGGTGCGGTTCAGCCCGGAACGGGCATGTGACGGAGGAGCCAGTCTGCCCACATCAAAGGACTTGCTTCTGTCCACGTTTGGTCGTTTGCTGCTGGAGCCTGTTACGGAAGCTTGACGCGCGAGGGCGATGCTCCGTCGGAGGGTGAGGCTGGGCCGCCCACCAAAGCTGTTGCGGGGCTCCTGCGCCTCGCTCTTGCGCAGCAGCTGATGTTCAAACTCGAGGCTCTGGCGCACTTCCTTAGCTTTTTGGTTTGCCAAGTCGGCCATCCTAAGACGGGGAAGGATGACGGAGTCGGCGCCCTTCGTCAGGAGCCAGATCCTCCCGTCAGGGCAGCGCACGATGATCGACATGCGTTTGCGCTTGCTGCTAAAGTCGATTACGTCAAGGACCCGGTAGACCCGCTCCGCACGCCCGTTTCCAGCGGAGAGTCGGAGCGTGATTGCTTGCGTGGTCCGCTGGATCACCAAAAACCCGAGTTCTTGTGCCGCCCGCACGAGGGCAAGCTCGTCAGGCGACGCGGCCTGGAAGTCGACGTTGCCGTCCTTGACCTCTGGCAAACACGTGTGACAGAGCGCCATTGCCAGGATGTACTGAACCGCACGCCTGGAAAAGGGCGAGTTTGGCCGCAGCTGGATGTATTCGAGAAGGTCCGAGGTCGTGAGATCTGGTTGCACGTGATCAGGTCGGCCACTTGACCGCCACTGAGACGAGGAGCGTCTGCCCGTACTATCGTCCATCGGAGGAGATAAAGACTTCGATAGACCTGCACTGGTAGGAGCGACGCCTTGCTCGGGCGACAGCCCCAGCACCGCTGGCCCGCTCGCCGTCGACTCCGCAATCTCGCTGTCCTTCGCCCTGACGAGGTCCATTTCATGCAGCCAAACAGTGCCAGCCACGCTCATTTTGCGGAAAGTCATGACATTTTGAGTCAGAGTCCCTGTCTTGTCCGAGAACAGGTAGCCGACCTGCCCGAGATTCTCGAGAATGGTGTTGGTGTTGCACCGCGCGGGGGTATCGGACGCCTCGTCGTACATTTCGAGGTCGGAGTTGAGGAACACCATTTGGCCGAGCTTGACGATCTCGAGGCTCACATACAGAGCCAGGGGGATGACGTTGTTAAACTGGATGGCAAAGCCCATGATGATGTGCGCGTAGGGGACTGAGATGCCGCTGAGATACCAAGCATTCTGTTCGTAGTTGTTTTGCCAGATGGAATACCCCGCCGAGAGACCGGCGACCAAAGCGATGAGGTAGACGACGAGGGTGAGGACGATCATGTTAGCCTTGCGCTCGAGAGCCGGCTTCTTGGCACTCGGATGGCGGTTGGCGTTCCTCCGAATCTTGGTCTCCTCTCCGGTGTTGATCACCATCCCGATGACGCTGGCAGTGTTGCGGATGGCGCATCCTCGGTAGACGACCTCGTTGAGCGTCAGGGGCAACGTCTCCCCGCCCACCGCCACGCGTCCGTCGAACCGGAACAGATCCGGGTTGGGGTCCTCGACGATGAACTCGGCGCCGCAGCCGCAGATGCCCTTGATGGAGTCGCACCCCTTCAGCGCGACCGGCACCTGCTTGCTCTTGAGGTTTGTCTCTCCGTCGAGTGCCATGGTCTCGACGTAGGCCACACCTTCTTCGCCGTCGGCATGCAGCAGCACGATGTCGGCGGGCACATCGTCGTTTCTCTTCAGCTTGATGACGTCCCCGACTTTCAGCTGATCCCATTGAACCGTACACCATTCCAACCCCAGGTGAGATTCTTTTCCAGTCTCGCCCAACTCAAGGAAGTTAGGCTCGTTGGGTGATGCGCGGCCAGGTCGCAACCACAACCCGCGCACACTCCGGCTCCTTTCGATCTTGTCTGCACGCCTGAGGACAGTCACCAGTTTGGCATTCTCAACCTTGTCGAGACGGTGCCGCCGCCAGTCATCGTAACCCTCCTTGGCAACGGTGAGCAGGACGAAGAACAAGAGTGGCAGAATGGTGGTGAAGTTGCCAGTGGTGCTGATGCCAGGAATGGTCTGAGGGATGCCGACACAGAGGAAATAGAAATTTGCCAAGCGAGTGAACTGGAAAATGAGCTGCTTCGGAACAAAGTCGTAGACAGTGTAGCGCGAGGTCCGGATCGTGTTGGAGACGTACGGGCGTCCCCGCCGCTCGTCGACGAGAGGTCCCTCGAGATGCGGGCTCACGGGGATGTGCCGGCCGTCCTTGGATGGCGGCAGCGACTCGCGCCGGAGGATCGCGTCGACAACGATCCGGCGGCACCACTGCTGCGCGGCCACGGTCCAGGCAGTCTTCCGGGGCGGAGCGGGAGTCCTGGCGGTAGTGTCGGTGGGAGTCCTGGTGAAAGTCCGGGCGAGAAGAGATTTGGCGGTGGGAATTTTCTCGGCCGGGCTGCCGCCGGTTCCGCCATGCTCATCGGGGACCTCCATCATGTGTTGGCCAGCACACCATGGTCCGGGCCGGTCACCGACTCCTGGTGAGTGGTGGTTGCGGTCGCTGCACGTGTCGGTTCCACGAGTCGAGTGGCTTGACGTCAGAAATCGCGAATCCCAGCGAGACACGCGCCAAGCGTCGAGAATTCGAGGGTGGAAGATGGGACCGGCTCCGTCAGGTCAGAAGTTGGAAGTGGAGCTCCGGATGGACCGGAGATAGCAACGGGGTGCACACTGCAAACACGGAGACGCGGTGCTCGGATTGGCGTGTTTTGGGGTGGAATCTTGGGGCAAACCGTCCCTCCTCCCCTCCCAGAAAAATCCCAAGGGTGTCGGCCAGCGGCCAGAAACAAGCGAGACATGCCATGTGAACTTATGGAACTTATGGGACACCCAAAAGTCGACGACAAGGCCGGGAAGGTCCTGAAGGGAGGAACGCCAAGGGACCCAAGACCCCAAGACCCAGGAACGGGTGGCTGCATGCAGGCTCCAGTGGGGACGCCCTGTGACCCAAGGTGGGCAGGGCCCGCCTTCTGATTGGCTGATTGTGGTGCCGGGCCGGAATTTGCTGCCGCCAACCGAACGCGGGGTCTTTTGCATGCCTTCCCGGAGGGCGGAAAGCAGCCCGCTGTAGCTCTTGGCAGTTCATCGCCCGCGCCGACGCGGTGCAGGTCCGGCGCCGTCAACTCCATCACGTCCGTTGGCTCCGGCCGCGTCGCGGTATGCGGAGCTTTGGGAGCCGCCGTCAACAGGCTCCACCCGTCAAATCCTCGGCCCGCCATGTCACGGCGTCACCAGTGACATGAGTAATCAAGAGCCGAAACTCGTTGAACAAGCGATAACTGATGGCTGATGGTCGATGGCCGATGGTCGATAGCTGATGGCTGATGCCGGTCCAGGCGTGGGATCATCCATCGTGCATCTTCTAGCCGGAGGCATGCCCGTATCTTTGAGACGTGAGAAAACAGACTCGGACTGAGCTGGTGCATTACCAGAGATGGATCAAATGGGAGGGCTGTCGGCTGTCGCGTGCTGGCCTGCACCGTCGATCTTCCCCGCATTCTGTCCCAGAGCGTGCCGAGGCAGACCCCTCCCTCCGCTTGGACCCAGCACCATGGGCATGTTTACTATTTGCTGGGAACCCACAGCATCCTCGCTGCTTCAGGAAACGCTGCTGCGGTTCGGGACCCGGTAGCCACCATTCCCCGCACTCTCCAGGTCCCAACGGTTGCCACCAGGTTCCGGCTGTTTCGAGTGTTCCAGGTGTCCAGATATAAATATGCTGTCAGTCATGGGAGATTCAGCATGGGAAGAAGCAAGCAAACAGACTGAACTGTTAGCATCGCCACTGTGTCTTCCCCTCTCATCACTCCGCTCATCAACCACCACTCGCCCGCCATGACGACCATCTACGAGCGAACAAGCGAGGGCATCATCTACAGGCCGCCGCAGGACCGCACATGGCCCCAGCTGGACCTGCTCACCTTTCTCTTTGGTCAGTGGCGGTTGACACCTGGAGCCGACGTCCAGATGATCACTGACACAGGCCACTGACCTTTGCGTAGACTCAGATGCCTGCGCAGCCAAGGACGACACCGTCCTCTTCGCCGACGCTGCCGATCCCACCAGGGCCATCACCAAAGCCGAGCTCCGCCCAGTCGTCGAACGGACCGCCCACACTTTCCGCCACCATTACGGCATTGGCCAGAATGGCCCGAACAAGGACGTCGTGCTCGCCATAACCTCCGGCCACTTCCTCGTGCCGGCCCTCTTCTACTCGGCCATCGCCGCCGACGGCATCTTCTCGGCCTCGAACCCTGGATCGACACCAAAAGAGCTCGCCACCCAGTTGACCCAAGTCTCGGTCAAACTCCTCTTCTGCACCGAAGACACCAAGGCCACAGCCCTCGCCGCCGCCAAGCTCTGCAACCTCCCCCTCTCCCGCGTGCTCTGCCTCCCCGCGGACACGCGCACTTTCCAGCTCATCGCCCAAGACACCAACCGCCCCATCACCCTCTCCCCGACCCCCCACCACTGGCGCCGCCTGACCGACCACGCCACCCTCAAGACCAACACCATCTGCATCCTCTTCTCCTCGGGAACCACAGGCCCCCCGAAAGCATGCCGCCTCTCCCACACCAACATGGTAGCCCAGGCCGCCCTCGTCATCGACGCCAACCGCGAGCACTACGCCCGCAACAACCTCCCACACCCAGAGTACCGCACCGTCGCCCACCTCCCGACGGCGCACATCGCCGGCATCCAGGGCTACTTCGTCAACCCCTTCTACAACGGCGGCACCGTCTTCTGGATGCCGCGCTTCGACTTCCCCGCCTTCATCGCCCACGCGAAGCGCCACCGCGTCAACTACTTCTTCACCGTGCCCCCAGTCTTCCTGGCCATCGCCAAATCCCCGCTCGTAACCGACCACTTCGCGCACACCCTCCAGGCCGTGACCGGCGCCGCCCCGATGGGCCGCGAGCTGCAGGCCGCCGCGAAAGCCAAGCTCGGCACCCCGCCGGGGTCGGCGCAGCTCGCGCAGACCTGGGGCCTCAGCGAGACTACGGGCTCCGTGACGCTGCTCCCCATGGGCAGCGCCCACGAGCCCACGGGCAGCGTGTCCTGTCTGGTGGGCGGCACGCGCGCGCGCATGGTGGATGATGAGGGGAGGGATGTCGAGCCTGGGGAGGAGGGCGAGCTGTGGGTTAAGGGGCCGCAGGTGACGGAGGGGTATTTTGGGAATGAGGAGGCGAATCGGGAGGCGTTTTGTGACGGGTGGTTCCGCACGGGGGATATTGGTGTTTTCAAGAATGGGTTGTTTTATATTGTGGATCGGAAGAAGGTGAGTTTTTTTGTGGCTGGGTGTTGCTGGGTTGGGTTGTGTGTTGGTTCCATCGGGTCGCTAACATGGGGTCTGTGAATAGGAACTCATCAAGTACAAGGGTCTTCAGGTCGCGCCGGCCGAGCTCGAGGCGCTGCTGGTCAGCCACCCGAAGATCCTGGACGCTGCAGTCATTGGAGTGGAGGCCGAGGAGACCGAGGTGCCACGGTGAGTTACGCCCCGTCAAACTTGTAAACGCGCTCTGCGGGTAGCTGACATGTCCTTCTCCCTTCCTTTAGTGCGTACGTCGTCGCCAACCCCAAGGAAATCTCGGCCCAGGACATCATCGATTGGGTCGCCAGCCAAGTGGCGAGCCACAAGAGGCTCAGGGGCGGTGTGGTGTTCCTGCCGGAAATCCCCAAGAGCCCTTCGGGCAAGATCCTGCGTAAGGACCTGCGGATACTCGCCAAGAAGTCGGCTGGAAGCAAGCTGTAAGATAAAAAGACCGACTTTTCGACACAAATACCTCGGGTTCCGACGGTATGTGTTGGGAACGATGTGTGGTCAGCGGCGGTTCTATTCTCAGGGGTCGAGAGTATTAATAGTAAAACAACAGGGGCCGCTGGCATCCCGAATCATACAACAATATGAAAACCTTACTATACACATCTGTTCATGCTCTCTCGCCCTTCTTGCACACCGCTTGCCGAGCTCTGCCCCAAGCTGCAGCGACTCCACCTGCCTCTTGCGCAGCATGCATGATGAGCCTCCTCAGCTCGACTGCCGTGACGTCTAAGACGGCGAATCTCTCAATCGCTTGCACCCTCTCGGCCACCGACTCGGGGGTTCGGCTGCGATGTGCTCGACCGTATCGTCGAAGAGCTTGCACACAAGTTCCGACGTGAGGATGGAGGGGTTCTTCTGGAGAAGGCGTTTCTCGATTTCCAGCGTGCTAACCCGTTAAAAAAGGTAAAGAACACCAAAAGGCCGCAGCTGTGTTGGGATTGCGCAGAGCTGTTTTCGGTTTGTTGCTCGATCTTGCAGGTCGGGCTTCCGCTTAGGTGAGACAAGCGCAAATTGAAAAGGCTCCAGGCTCCTGGGTGGATGCAGGCAGCTGCGTGAGTTTCCTCCTTTTCATGGCAGGGTCCATAGATGCTCACATGGGCCGGTTTGTCGGCAAGAGCCACAGGTGCAGACCTGCGTAGTTGCCTCCACTGCCATTCCGCAACCCAACCTTCTCACTGCGGCAGTCACTCCCACGGTTGCCTAGGTTGGCTAATGGGCCAACCACTTGCATTCTCTTTTTTCTGTTCAAGCGTTCAATCATTGATATGGAAATTAAGTTAATACATTACGACAAGGCGTCGACTACCAAATCCGTCACCACACCGATTACCGCGCCTCACCTCTCAGATCGACATCTATTTCGCAATCAACACCCTCTTCTCCTTCTGCAGCTTCTCCGCCACCGACAGCGGAATGGCCAGCGTCTGGGCAACCAGATCCGCCGGCGTCAGCGCAAGCCACTGCGTGAGCGAGATGTCGGCCACGCGGTCCGACTTGTAGATCTCAATCCAGACCAGGTCCTCCGTGTCGGACGTGTTCTCAATGTAGTGGCCCGAGTTGTCCGGGAACGCCGCCGTGTCGCCAGCGCTGAGGTCGAAGGTGCGCGCGAGGGCGTTGCCGATGAAGACGGTCGCGCGCGCCGTGCCCTTGTGGAAGTACAGCCACTCCTCGGCGTTGGGGTGCCAGTGCAGCTCGCGCAGGCCGCCCGGCTTGAGCGTCACGAAGGTGGCCGCGAGGGTCTTGCTGGCGGGGAAGTTGGTCGAGTCGATCTTGTAGAAGGTGCCGCCGTTGCCGGGCACCGGCTCGGGCTTGTGCTGCAGCGTGCGGTACACGAAGGACGAGTTGCCCGTGAGCTGGCCCGCCGCGCCGGCCGTCACGTTCTTGGTGCTGACGGTGCCGTTGAAGATGTTGGGGTTGGGGTTGGGGACGTTGTCGAAGACGGAGGGGTCGAGGCCGAAGTTCTTGGCGACGACGTCGCGGGGCGTGTGCGCAAGCCAGTCGTCGACGTTGAAGGTGGTGCTGTGATGGGTCGGTGTCAGTGGTAAGTGACTGATGACTGGAAAGGTACTGAACTCACCCGATCTTGTCAAAGTCGGGGTCGTCAAAGACGAGGAGGAACTCGTTTTCGTCCTCGAGGCCCTGCACGGCATGCGCCACGCCCTTGGGGAAGTACCAAATGTCGCCGTAGTTGAGTTTCTCGACTTGGTACCTCCCGAACTCGTCGACCACCGAGATGAGGACCGACCCGGCGTACACGAAGCCCCATTCGGCCACGCGATGCCAATGCAGCTCACGGATGGCACCCTTGGAGAGATGCTGCTGGGCAGCCGCGATGTCGTGGCTCTGGGGGAGATCCTGGATCACCTGCTCGCGGAGCCATCCGCCCTTGAAGAGCCGGGTCTTGGAGTCGGAGAAGCGCCACTTGTAGTTGGGCACGATGCCATTGTCCGTGGACTGCTGTCCGAGATTGTCGGGGTTGGCCAAGTCGATCTGGGTGTTGGTGCCACCTGCAAGATTGTTAGCTGGCTGGCTGACTCTGACCTGCCGCGAGCTGGATGGTGTGCATACCAAGAAGAGGGCCGCCCTTCCCAGCGCCGTTGTTGGGCTGCCCGTTCTTAAACTGCGGCCCGGTCGTCGCACCGAATGCTACCTGGGCCACGGCCAGAGCCGCAAGGTTCAGGGAGAGCTTCATCTCTTGGAATCAACGAGTAACACGCTCTCGAGATTCAACAGAGGTGCACGTGCTGATTAACTCACGAGAGACACAGCGAACTCGGGCCGTGGGAGGCCAATTTATACACCGGTCCCCGACTTGCACGGGACCTTACAGCGAACCCCACGACCCGAACGACCCCGCTGCCGTCCATGTTGCCTAAGAGGGGTAATATGCAGTGCTCATCACCGACCAATGGCCCCGATGCGTAGGGCGCACCTGAATCGGGCGGCATCGCCGTCCTGCAACAGCAATATGGGGAGTCGATCAATATTGCCGGCATCTGGGGTGCTATGTCGTCATCGTGGGGTTTGGTGCCACGGCAGCAGACAGGGGCTCGAGAGAGGATGGAAGAGGAAGGCGATGCACGATTTCCTGAGAATCCTTCAGGCGTGCGCGATCACGAAATTTTGTGGCTGACCGGCGATCGCCCAGAGCAAAGAAGCTTTGACAAGACAGCCAACCCCGCCAGCTGGACATGGGAATTGAGATCAGCTTGCCAAGCTCCCGATGAGCTTAGCTTTCCGCGCCTCTTTCATACGTCACTCCAACCACCGATGGTGTCAGCATAGTTGGTTCGCTGTGAGGAACTCCAGAGTCCGCGTTGACGATGGCTGCGATGCAAAAGGCGCGATGCCGTCGATGTGAAGCCGTCGACCGACTCGGCCAAATCTCACAAGTTCTGCAGATCGGCGGCGGCCATGATTTCAGGGGTGCAATCTGTGAGATCGCCAACCTTATTTCTAGCTGCAGTATAGCTGCTACGAGTTTTCAGTCACTTACACGGATCACCTGAATGTCATTTCTAGCTGGTACGGCTCGAGTCTCAACAGACAACTTCTTTGGGTACTGCGTGAGAAACAGACCCTGGATTTACCCCAAATTTGATATCAGATCCTTCCACTTCATTTAGAACGGATAAAATGTCCATCTTGGCGTCCTGTGAGGAGTTGAATGCGAGATGCCGCGAAGCCGAACTTGAGTGTGAACCGGAACCTCGGGAGCCAGAAGATAGAACACTTGAGTCATGCCCAGCGTCAAAACATACGAGAGTGACTAACAACACCACCTCTCTCTCCGAACGCAAGCAATCTCCCTTCACGCCGTAATGCCCCCGCTGGCAGCAATATACTGCCCCGTGATCCAGCGCGCAGCATCCGACACGACCAACAACACCGCATCCGCTATCTCCTCCGGCTCGCCAGCATACTTGCCCAACCGCGCACCAACAGCCAACTTCTGAGTCCCCTCCACCTTCAGATCCCCGTCAGGGAACCACGACGAAGCATCCGTCCTCGTCGGACCCGGCGCAACCGTGTTGACCGTAATCCCCTGGCTCGGTCCAAGCTGTATCCGCCCTTTTTGTCAGCAAAATCACTCCCACAACACTAGCTGCCCTGGATAAGCAAACTCACCTCCGCCGCCAGCGCAGCCGTCAAATACTCCTGCGCGGCCTTGCTCGCGCCATACACGCCGACACCAGCAATGTAGTTGATGCGCGACAGCACGGTGCCGACATTGACGATGCGGCCGCCGCGCGGCATGTGCGGGGCCGCCGCCTGCGCGACATACAGCGTGCTGAAGGCGTTGAGCGCGAACGCTTCCTGGACTTCTGCTGGCGTCAGGTCGACGAGGAGTTTGCCTTGGCCGGTGCCAGCGCCGGCGTTGTTGACTGCGTGGGGACGTGAGGTTAGGGTTTGGGAGATGGGTTATGGGGGTGGGTGGAGGGAGGGAGGGGGGGCGGACTTAGGATGTCGATCTGGTCGGTTGAGAAGCCGGTGAGGGTGTCGTTGACCAGCTTGGCGGCGCCTTGGGGCGTGGAGACGTCGGCTTGGACGACGAGGACTTGGGCGTCGACGGCTTGGATGGTGGCCGCGACCTTTGCTGCGCGGGCGGCGGAGCTGTCTGAGACGAAGTTGATGACGACGCGGGCGCCGTTGCGGGCGAGGGTCAGGGCGATGGCGGCGCCGATGCCGTTCTCGCGGCCGGAGCCGGTCACGATGGCGGTCTTGCCCGCGAGGGAGAGGGTGGTGGGTGCCATTGGATGGTGGGTTGTAGACGCTGGATGTGATGAAGATGCTGAATGTAGTGCAGGTACTGGGCGAATGTATGCGGGTATGGGGATGACCGAGGGCTTTATATACCAGGTAGGTAGGTACTCTCTCAGAACTGGTCGGACATCCCGGCTTTCGGACTTCTGTGTTATGCGAGTCTTCGGATAGATGACCCTTTACGAAGCTCCTTGAATGAATCCTTCGACAAAACAGGGCCTCGCACGCTTCGCACCTAGTGAATTCTCCACTACATTTGTCAGGAGGCTTGGTGAGTCGAGCCAAACCGAGCACTCCTCGAGACGGTTGCAGGAATAAGGTTCGGAAGTGGTCAATCTCATTCGTGCAAGCTTGCTTCGTTTTCCGTTTTGGGACGCCGGTCACTCAGCAACGTTAGACCATTGGAAGCCTTCCGAGTCGTCATCGATGCGGCTACCTAGCAGGAGCTCAGTTCGTCAACTGTTCCCGCCTTAAGCAATCCAATGTTACCAGGACCGCGTGCGTTAGCTCAAGCCTCCCGAGTCCTGAGTCGTCATCGGTGTCGCTACCTGGCAGGGGCTGGATTCGTCAACTGTTGTCACCTTGGTCGACATTACCAGAACCGTGTGCCTGGCATATCTTATTTCTCATCATCTTTTTGTACGTGAGTACATTCTGTAAAGCTTCTTTGGAAACATATTGTGCAGGACGGTGTCAGAAGGTACTACCTAGGTAATGAAAGTGGCAGTCAATGGCCTAGTGAGAACCGACCTCTCAAGGGGCCCGAGCAATGCATTCCAGGTAGGGAAACTGCCAGAATAATGGAGATGCCCCCAAGCGCTTGCATGCGAGTGACCACACATGATGTCAGCCGCTGTCAGTCGGCACTCTAAGCTCTCATCTTCGCGACTCACTCACCTCTTACCGCACACTTCCTCTGAGCGAGAAATAAACCTACTAGACGAGCCGGTCCAATGGGTTGCTTTTGTTTCCAAGTTTTGTTCTCGTTCCTGCGTCGGCGGCAACGGCGCGATGCTCCTCCGGCTTGCAGCGAAGCTGGAGGTACCGTCGCTACTGTTGGACATGGAAATGAACCCCCTCTTCCTTGTCGCCCGGCCCGGTCCTCGGCACCTTCGCTGTCCCTGAAGCCCTCCCCGTCACTGAAACCCGCACCGCCACCGCCACTTCCGCCCTTTTTGCAGTTGCCTGTCGAGATTGTTGTCTACCTCTGCCAGGAGTACTTGCCGCCGGTGTCGGCCGTGGCCTTGTCGCTGACCTGCAAAGATCTCTATGGTCTTCTGTTTACGGGAACAAAACGGGGCCTCGTGGTGGACGCATTCGGGCGCGAGGGTCTGCAGCTCCTACTCGAGAAGGACATCGGGCATAGTTGGTGGTACTGCCAGGGCTGCTCCCTACTCCACCCGATTTCGACTCGAGGACCGGCAGGCGACGGAATGGTCAACGGCCGCAAGGTTCATTCATTCGGGTATGACTTGGCTCGCCCTCACCATAGCAAACAATTCCTGGATGGAAGCGGCTTCCACATCGACTACCAGAGCGTCCGCCTCGCCATGAACCGTCATTTTCTCGGCCCCCCGAACGGCTTGCCGTTGGAAAACTTCGAGGTCGAAGCTGTCTCGGCCAGCGGCAGCCTTCTTCCTTGGCGAGAAAAATGGTCGGCGCGCATCCGCCAGGACGAGCTCTTTCTGTCGGCCACCCGGACCCTGAGCAGTGCTGGTTGGGAAGATGAAGCGTTCAGGGCGGCATTGGATTCCGAGTGGCGCCAGGTTTGCGGCCATCGCAGGGTATCTACCCAGGCTACTCAGCCCTACTGCATCGGGGCGCTCCGCCGTCCCTCTCCAACGACCGCGACCATCTTTACGCCGTGCCGTGACATTGTCGAGTCTTGCCGGCGGTGCCTCGCGGATTACACCACCACGGTGGAGTGGAAGTGGCTTAGAAAGACGCAGCCAACAGCGTACTGGTTGATTACTATCACGTCGTACTACCGGTTGGGAGATGGCCGTTCGCACCGGGATCCAAAATGGGAAGGGTTTGGGAAATGGGAGACGGCATTCGCCTGTTGGATGGAACGGGACATGGCGGCGTATCCTGTGGGTGCGGTCAAGGCCGCGTGGGACTCCCACGAGTCGAAGCCCGCTGAAGCTGCGCCCGAACGCGGGGAACGGCGGCGAACGGAACCGCCTTGAATCAAAACGGTTGGTGGAGTTGAAGTTGGGTCCTGGGCTGTGGGCGCAAGCATGCGCGGGACAGCATTGAGGTCGGTTGCACAGTCCGTGGCTGGATAATACATAGGAAAGGCTTGGTGTGGTCTGTATATAATTAAGATCTTGCACTTGATCCTTCGCAGAAGCAAACCTGGAGTGAAAGGAAACAAGATGAACAAAGGAACGGAAAGGGACGATTTATGAAGGAGCCGAGTGAGGACTGTGAGGTTGGCTGGGCGCCTGTATTTCATAGGCGGAGAGGCGGACTACCCCACGTGCTGGAGTGGGGCGGTGGGTTATGTAATCCATCCCTGGCCCTGGGGCGGAGCCCCTGCCTGGGACCAGCTGCGGAGCTCTGGACTGAACCACAGCTCTGGCGTCGTCATTCCACTCCCGCGCATGTTCCGCCAGCGTCCAACAGCAGCCGCGTCTCGATCCACGACAACCCTTTGCGCATCACCTCCGGGCTCGCAATTAACCCCCAACCTGCACTGAGCATTGCTTGTCCTCCACCCAACACGCGCACCGACAAACGACACTGCAAACACCCACCATGTCCAACCCCGCGCCGCCCGAGGACCAGGCCCGCCTCCTCGAGGATGCCCTCATCGCCGTGCGCCAGCAGACCGCCTTGATGCGCAAATGCCTGGACACGCCAGGGAAGCTGATGGATGCCCTCAAGTGCTGGTGCGTCTAGGCCCCACGCGTCCCCCTCTTCTCTTCCTCCCTCCGCCTTTTCTCCGAACCTCGAAGCTGACCGACCGGGGTTCCCCCTTGCCAGCTCGACACTCGTCTCGGAGCTTCGCACGAGCAGCCTCAGCCCCAAGCAGTACTACGAGCTGTACATGTCCGTCTTCGACGCTCTGCACTACCTCTCGGCCCACCTGCGCGAGAACCATCCCGTCAACCACCTCGCCGACCTCTACGAGCTCGTCCAGTATGCCGGCAACATCGTGCCACGCCTCTACCTCATGATCACCGTCGGCACCGCCTACATGTCAATCGAGGGCGCACCAGTTAAGGAACTGATGAAGGACATGATGGACATGAGCCGCGGTGTGCAGCACCCGATCCGAGGCCTCTTCCTGCGCTACTACCTGTCGGGCCAGGCGCGAGACTACCTCCCATCCGGCGACTCCGACGGGCCAGAGGGCAACCTCCAGGACTCGGTGAACTTTATCCTCACCAACTTTGTCGAGATGAACAAGCTCTGGGTTCGCCTGCAGCACCAGGGGCACTCGAGGGAGCGGGACCAGAGGACACAGGAGAGGAAAGAGCTGCAGCTGCTGGTGGGGAGCAACGTCGTCCGCCTCAGCCAGCTGGTGGACCTGCAAGCGTACAAAAATGGGATCCTCGGGCCGCTGCTGGAGCAGGTTGTGCAGTGCCGCGATGTCCTCGCCCAGGAGTACCTGCTCGAAGTCATCACACAGGTGTTCCCCGACGAATTCCATCTCCACACCCTCGATCAGTTCCTCGCCGCCGTCTCGAGGCTAAATCCCCACGTCAACGTCAAGTCCATCGTCATCGGGCTCATGAACCGTCTTTCCGACTACGCCGAACGCGAGTCGCAGAACGAGTCGGAGGAGGACAGGGGCAAGGTGGAAGAGAAGGCTTTGGCGAGTCTCCTCGAAAAGGTCAAGCTCGGCGCGTCCACCGCTGCCCAAGAGTCGAGCGCTCCCCAGGAACTGCCTGCGCCCCCTCAAAACGGAGACAACACCGAGGGTGGCGCCGAATCGCCAACCGAAACGGTGGGCAAGGACACCGAACCGGCGCCCTCAGTCGCGGATACCGAGGGGACGGCCGTGAACGGAGAAGAGCCCCCTAAGAAGCGCAGGGGTATCCCGGAGAACGTGCCGCTGTATGAGATCTTCTTCGGCCAAGTGAAGAACTTGGTGCAGGCACAGCATCTCCCGATCCAGGACACAATCGGGCTGTGCGGTTCGCTGACCAACCTGGCGCTCAACATCTACCCGGAGAGGCTGGACTATGTGGACCAGATCCTGGATTTCGCCCACAGCAAGGTCAAGGAACACGCAAACAGCGCCGATCTGCACTCACAACCAGCACAGCAGAGCCTGCTGTCGCTTCTCCAGAGCCCTCTCCGGAGGTACCTGTCAATATTCACTGCTCTCTCGCTCCCCACATACGTCCCCCTGTTTCACTCACAAACCTACCCCACGAGGAGAGCCGTCGCTGGAGAGGTTGCAAGGACGCTGCTGAAGAACCAAACCCTCATTTCCACGCCCGCCCATCTCGAAAATGTACTCGAAGTCCTCAAGGTCCTCATCAAGGAGGGTTCGCAGCCACCAGCCGGGTATCCCGGCGTCGTCCAACCTCGCGCCCGGGCCGTAGAGACCGACGAAACCATGGAGGAGCAAGGGTGGCTCGCTCGGATTGTGCACCTAATCCACGCCCAGAACAACGATACCCAGTTCCGCCTCCTGCAAATGACCAGGAAGGCATATGCCGAGGGCAACGAGCGGATCCGGACCACCACACCGCCACTCATCACCGCCGGTCTGAAACTCGCCCGCCGCTTCAAAGCCCGCGAGCACTACGACGACAACTGGTCATCCCAGTCTTCGGCTCTTTTCAAATTTCTGCACTCTGCCATCTCCACCTTGTACAGCCGCGTGAACGGCTCAGGCGCGCCCGAGCTGTCTCTCCGCCTATTCTGCTCCTGCGGCCAGGTCGCCGACGCGACCGGATTCGAGGAAGTCGCCTACGAATTCTTTGCGCAGGCGTTTACCGTGTACGAGGAGGCGATCAGCGATTCCAAGGCCCAGTTCCAGGCCGTCTGTGTCATCGCCAGCGCCCTCCACCGGACGCGGAACTTTGGAAAGGAGAACTATGACACCCTCATCACAAAGTGTGCCCAGCACGCGAGCAAGCTGCTCCGGAAGCCCGACCAGTGCCGAGCCGTGTACTTGGCGAGCCACCTGTGGTGGGCCACGCCCATCGCGGCGAACGGGGAGACCGAAGAGACCGAGGTGAGCCCTCCACCGACTTCGCATCGTTACCGCGACGCCATACTGACGTGTTACCAGCTCTACCGGGACGGCAAACGTGTCCTCGAGTGTCTCCAGCGCGCACTCCGCGTGGCAGACTCCTGCATGGAGACGGCCACGTCGATCGAGCTGTTTGTCGAGATCCTCGACCGATACGTCTACTACTTTGACCAGAAGAACGAATCGGTGAGCGATGCCCGCCGTGTTTACCCCCCTACAACCAGCTAACTCGATTTTCAGGTCACGACCAAGTACCTCAACGGCCTCATTGAGCTCATCCACTCCAACCTGGCCGGCAACCAGCAGGACTCGGCCTCGGTCGAGGCCAGCCGGAAACACTTTCTGCAGACGCTCGAGATCATTCGGAGTAAGGAGTACGAGGGTGTCGTGCTGACGCCGAAGTGAGACAAGGCTGGCGAGGGGGTTGGATGTTATACCCCAGCTTGACGTTGCTGTTCGCCGGGCATGAGGGTTGGCCTGGCAGGGGGTGGGAAACGTGGTGCGGGCCAGAATAGGAGAATCGCCACCAGCCGGCGTGGGCGGCGCGACCAGACCGACCTCTGACGATGCGTGGACGACTTGTCCGGCATGTGCATTTATGTATATATGTATACCTTTTTCCTATGCGTGTTGCTCCTGTAGCGTTCTGACGCTTGTCCAAAATTAATGTGATGGATTAAACCCAGCATTCATCCACTCCCGCCTACCTAATCTTGACGATGAGGACGGACACTCCACCTCGGAGACGTGGAATCGAGATGAATTCGTGACAGGCACGCAGGCTGGAGAAAGGTGCCAAGAAATAGCTGGCTTCCGCAGGTAGTGTAGGTACTACAAAGTAGGTACAATCCGAATGCGGACAACAACAAACGACGACGGCTGCTATAATCCAGAGAAGAGGAATATGCCATGCCGTAAGCGGAAAAAAGGAAACTAGGTAAAGAAAATATGGCTTGAAGAAGCAACCAAGTAACCCAATGCGCCGATGCAATGCAGCAAGTCTCGAAAGTCGACAGACAAAGAAACCCCTCCCACCGTGGACCCCTTCCCCAACATAGTACGGCAAGACCCCAAATCTATACACACCACTCCTATACCTCACAACCCTGCAGATGAAGTGGTAATCACCTCCGCTTCCCCGTCCCCCCCTCCAACCCCTCCGCAGCAGCCCTTACAATCCCAGCGACCCTCTCAACCGTCAGCTGCGCCAGCGTCCAGTTGCCCGACGCGACCGCGTCGCGTATCGACGGAAAGTGCTCTTGCGACTCGTACGACGGCGACCACGCCTGCGGGCCAAACACGACGTGTTTGTACTGCGTGCGGTTGGGTATCTATCCACGCGTTCATGGTTAGCTTTCAATATACAAAAAAAAAAATAAAGGGGTTGAGTGAGTGGGGGGACGTACGCCAGCCGGGTCAAGCAAGTCCGTCTCGAACAGAGCCATGCGCGAGTTATACTCTGCGCGCTTCCAGCCCAGGCTGGTGGGTTCCCAGCCGCTGGCGCTGAGGACGGCGTTCTCCCAGACCGTTTCCCACTTTGTGAAGGCGCGGGCGGACTTGGCGGCCTCGGCGACGGCGGCTCGGAGGGAGTCGAAGGAGAGCGGGTGGCCGGCGGCGCCGGGCCGGCGCTTAGCCCAGGTCTCGAGGTCGGCGGTCCAGCCGGTGAGGCTGTCCGCGTAGGCGGGCATGTCGAAGGGCATGACGGGGCGGTCGGCGAGTTCGAGGACGAGGAGGCCGAGGACTTGGCCGAGGAGGGTGTGGTAGACGAAGCCCGGGTCGCCGGTTTTTTCCATCCACTCGAAGTTGTCGTAGCTGGTGTGGGAGGGGCGCTTGTCGCTGTAGAAGTGGATGTCGAGGGAGGAGGTGCCGACGATGTCCTGGAAGGGGACGTAGTCGGAGCCGGTGCCGAGGCTTTCGAGCTCGGCCATGCGGTGGTCCCAGCGCTCGCGCAGCGTGGCGTTGAAGTGGGGGTCGGCGACGCGGTTCAGCACCTGCAGGAGCAGCTTGCGGAAGACGGGGGAGCCGGCGGCACGGAAGGTGTCGCCGGTCACGGCGGCGTCGAGGTTGATGTACGCGAGGGCATCCTTGCGCAGCAAGTCGTCGTGCTGCTCGACGTACTCGGTCGACCCGATCAGGTTGTACTCGGCCCCATCCCACGACGCGAACTCAATGGTGCGCAAGGGCCGCCAGCCGCGGGCTACAAGGTCTCCCAGGATGCGGACGAGCTCCAGCATGACGGCTGTTCCCGAGTGGGGACTCGTCGCGCCGAAAGCCAGGGAATCGCGGTGGTTGCCAATGATGACCTTCTTCTCGCCCTGTTCCATGCCCGTAATCCTGCCGTATACGTTCCAGATGGGCTGCTTCTCGATCTCGTCTTGCTCGTTCCGCAGGCGCACGATGGGTGAAGAGTTGTTACCAGTCCACCAGTCGCCGCCACCCCGAGCATCGCCGTCCTGCGGGGGACTGACCTGCATACCGATTCCCCTGAGGTGCTGGAGAAGCGTCCAGGCGTCACGCTGTGCCAAGGGAAGACTCGGGATCTTGACGAGCCCTTTGGTCTGGTCAAGCTTCATCCGCGGCAGGTTGTCCTTGCTGCCCCAGCCTGGTGTCAAGACGTCTCCGAGCACCCAGTTCGACAAGCTCACGGAGCCCCGCTGCACGCCGTCGGTCGGCATAATCTTGGTCGGCCCCCTCGCGGGTTCGGCGAAGATGAGACAGCCCGCAAATCCAGCCAGCTCGGCCGCCTTGACCTTCAACGCGCTGTCCTCCAGCGGCCCTTCGTACCGCACCAAGGCAATGGCGCCCTTTGTGTCGATGCCGCTGTCCTTGAGCTTCTTGAAGTCCTCCCTCGTGCCCAAGTTCGCAAACAGCAACGGCCCCTGAACGTCTCCTGACTTGGAGTGCCCATGGAACACATACGTTTGATGGCCCGCCGCCCTACCCCCAGCCTCCTCCTCTTCCAGCGCGGCCGACCAGACCGGCTTCCCATCCGCGCCCAAGATCTCGACGGCCCTCCCGCCCGCTTTGGGATAGTTCAGATAGACCTGATACACGTCCCGCGTGATGCCCTCCAGCCCGTACTTTGTGAACAGCATCTCCATATCCTCCACCAGCGCAAAATCGCCCTCGGTCCCCGCCATGTGGGCATAGCTCGAGAAGTGCTTCAGGTGGTCCTTTATCCTCCGCGGATCCACGTTGCCCTGGACGTGAGCCCGCACACTCTCGGGGTCGAACATCTGGCTGCCCAGCCGCCGCGCCACGTTGGAGAACATGTCGCTCGCAAACAGCAGGTAAAGAACCCCAATGACGATCATGGCGGCCAGGAGGCGCGCCACCAGCAGAAACAGCGCGGCGCTGCCAAACTTCGGCAGCGACGGCGGGCGCGCGATCCACCGCCCAGTCGTCTGCGCCTCCTCTGTGGTCCCAGCCGGTGTGTCGCCGGCGCCGCGGCCCTCAGCGGCCCTCCGCCGCAGTGTCGGCAGCCGCCACCTCCACTTCCACTGCGGCAGCGACAGCGACAGGCCGATGCGCTTCCCCCACGACGAGCGGCCGCGGCCGTGGACGTCCGAGTCGTCGATCTCGAGCTCCTGCATCTCCCGACGGACCTGGTCCGTCTCGCGCGCGTCGTCCGAGTCGGAGTCGGAGCTGAAGAGGTCGCTCTCGTCGTCGGTCTCGACGGTGGGCGGGCGGTAGCCGCGGGGTCGGCGGCCCCGCGGGGGGTGGGAGTCGGGGGCGGAGGATTCGAAGGCGTGGCGGGAGGTTGTGAGGAGGGATTGGCCTTCCGCGGCGGCTTCGGTCGAGTGGCGGGGGTGGTCGCCATGGCGGTGCCAGGCGCTGCCGCCGGCGACGGCTTCATCGTAGCTCGGTATTGGCGGGACGTGTTCGTACCGCTGGTCTTGTGATGGCGCCATGGTGGGCGGTTTTGGACCGTCGATGGGCGCGTGGGTGTGGTCGGGTTGTCGGGGACATTCAGAAGTCAGAAGTCAGCCCCAGAAGGTTGAGGACAGTCCCGACGGTTGACGCGGCAGCAACTTTGAAACGGATCCGCATCACACTGCCAAGGCCAAAGGAGCGGATAGAATAAAAAGAACAAAAACAAAAAACAATGTTTCGTTTTAGCGAACGGCGCAAGGAAGCAATGAAGTGCGCATCAGGGCAGCAGCTCTGCGAGCCAACACGCAGCGATGGAGATGGAGATGGAGGGACGGATGGCCGGATTCAATCGTGCAATCCGCTCGAAATTGCCGTCTGAAGCACACGACTGGCTCCCTCGCCCCCTTGTTGCAGCAGCTCTTGGCGCCGCGGCACCATGGATGTCGAGTTGCCAACCGGTGGGGCTGGCTTACCTAACCCTAACTGAAGTCAGCCCCTGTTCCTGGTTCATGCTTCCAGGTTCCATGTGGGAATCTTCAACCTTCAAAGTCTCCGTCTCTCCCGGAACTTGCCCCCACCAACAACCCTCGCCGCTTTTTCTGGGGTTGCTGAAGACGAACGCTTACGCAAGCCAGAAGTGGATTTCCTGCGAGCTCGCGAATCTTGGATTTGCTTCACTTTCCAGTCGCGCGAGCCAAGTTTCTCGAGCGACGTTTCTCGCTCCTCAGTTTCAGCCTTACCGCCTGATGTGAGACACTGTGGGTGGTGCAGTAACAGGGATGACCCAAGATTGTTCAAATCCCGTCGAGAGATCCGTAAGGGTTCCTGCCGATCTGGAGGGACTGAACTTTCGTCCATAATATGGCAGATGATGAAACATCAGAAGAAAGTTGTTACAACAAAATAAACATGAACTTGGAGAAGGAGTGAGGAGAAAACGATGCCGAGGCCAATCGAGAAGCCGAACATTCTCACAGGGCACTGTGTTACCTCGACGAGGCTGAGAAGCACCATCGCCTCGATCGCCCTCTCTCCTCGTCTCGGTAAGCGCGCAGCATGAGCGAGTGATGAAGAGCAAGTCATGAAAATCCTCATTTGCAAACACAAGTACCTAGATATTGAGGTTACAGGTTGATAGGCGCGGGAGAACTGTTTCTGGGGATACAATTACAAGATCCTACGCTGCTGCCGGTGCGATGCTCTCAAGTTTCGTCCAGCACGTTTCTGACGCTCGCCCGATGAGATGAAGCAGCACTGCGCGGCGCGCTTTCCAGAAGCTGTCCGGACTTAGGAGCTAGTGTACATGGTAAGCAAGTTGAGAGACACACTCCACGAGAGAACGCGCGACTTTTCTGACCGTGTCGCGGTTTTACGCGCTGTCCTTCCGCCCACGTCACTGGTGAACGCGCTGCTCGTCAGTTCACACCACTGGTAACGCGCTGCTTTTCAGTCCGCGCCACTGGTAAGCGCGTTGCTCTTCAGTCTACTTCACTGGCCAACGCGCTCTCTTAGAAGCCCGGACCGCGAACGCCCCTCTCCGCCCCCCACCCCCCGACACCTTAGTTCTTCTCCCAGCCACCGCTTGGCGTCTGCCAGCCTGATGACTCCATTTTGAGTCGAACACAATTCCACCTCCATGGTCGAGAAGAATTATGTCTCATCTCATGGCTGTTGCTGTGAGAACCACCATTTCCTATTTCATGGCTTTTGTTCTGAGAACCACCACTTCCACGCCTCGTCAACACAGGCAAGTGACGCATCGTACCTAACAAACCCATGCTGCCAAGGTTGAGACAGGGCTCTCACGGCAGGAAACGCGTGTGGGCAGGACTTGCGAACGCGGCGACCACAAAAGTAGTTGCAGCGATTGCCGGACCTAGCTCGTCTGTGGCACATCAAAAACTTGAGAGATGGGCTGGGGATGGCGTGGTTGGTCCACGTCGCGAGGCGCGTTTCACTGTCCCTCAGCCGTGCTTCAAGCTTAAAGGGTTCTTGGGCGCCAAGTCGCGCTCTTGAGAGCGTTCGATTGCTGTTGACCGGCCGACCACACGGCACAGTGACCGTTGGGGTGGCAGCCGTGTTCTCCTGGGTTTGATCGATTGGTTGGGATTAGTTCCCAGCTTACATGCAGCCTCGCCCAATGTACACTATTGGCTGGACATACATCGAATAGTCATCTGTCGAAGATTCCTCGATAGAGACTGTGTATGAGTTTGGATTTTCGATCGTGCAGTAGAGGGGGTCCTTCATCGCCTGGCTCCGCTACGATTCTGAAGCACATGTGGTGATGTCGCTAGTATGTATAAAAGGTACAGCCCATCTGTGTTTGACTTTTCCCTTCGCACGCTCCACAAGTGCAAACCACCGAGGACAAATCGCTTGATACCACTTCTCTCTAAAGTTCAACTCACGCGAATCACCCGAATATGGATCCACACATAGACCCAGGGCCCAGTACCTTGAGCTGGGACTGGGATCTTGATCCAGATAGCCAACTGGTTGATCTATCGGGCCATGTCTCCGACTGGGGCGAGCTCTTTCCTCCCGACTGGAAGCATCCACTTCAGCCTTGGACCGAATCGACCCAGCTGCGCCCAGACCATGGTGCGCATACCGTGCCTAGCGATCCAAGAGAGGTTCAAACGTGGGGCACGGTCTCAGCCGATGTGCTAGAGGTTGACCGAGTTCTTTCACTGCCTGTGTTTGCTTTTTAGACCGTGACAGAATCCACTAATAACTTTTCTAGGATCTCGACTACGAAGCTCTTGCTGGAGATAAACTGGCCCTTGAGCCGCAAATGAATGCCCTAGAACTGCAGTGGGAGACGTGCGGCTCTAACAGGGTGCGCAGCGACGAGCCATATCTGCCTCCGGGTAGCCATCCGACACTACACGTTCCGGAAAATCTCGTTTATACCGTGCCGGATCTTGAGAACTCGGGGCGGGATCTCGACGTCTACGCCACCAGTGACGCGCTGCTGGCTGAACAAAGACAACAGGAGCTTGTCCCTGAGGCGGATCACCCAGATTTGGACCCGCCGATTCAATTGATGCAGGGCCCATATCCCGGCAAGATTCGTTCCCGAGCCAAACGACGGTCACGGACTGGGGCCAAGTCCATTGCTTCGCGTTGTGCTGGGTGTAGATTTGCCGGAATACCCAAGGTTCTGCCCGTTTTTGTTGTCAATTTTCCCTTCCAACCGGTGCTAATACTACTACGTTTCCAGCCCATATGCGCTGCAGCCGTCGGGTCTGTGTGTGCCCGGTGCCGACGTCTCGAATCAAGTGTGACCCGCAGGCGAGCAAGGAAGCGGCTCGACGAAGTTGACGGTGTTGCTCCCTCTCTTCCCGAGTTTCTTCTTGAACCAGCCGAGTCCCTCTCACTGCCCGACATCTTGTTCTTTGAGCTCGGTATGTTTCCTCCGATATGCCCTCCAAGACATTGCCCGTGTAAAGTTAACATGGCCGGAATCAGCCGAAACGCAGCTGCTTCTTGTCGCTCTGCGCGAAGAAGTCGACGAGGTGTCCCGTTTGCCGTTGGGGGAATCTCTCGAATCCTTGTTCAGTGGCAACCTGGTGTGTTACATTCATGACACGGGCTATTTCTCCCGATGCTCCATGACAAGTTCGGCGATTGTAGTCCAGAGACTGGCCACTGTTGCTTCTGCCACAGACGCATCAGGTGCCACTATCGTCAACCCAGCCCTAGATGGCGTCCAGCTCGACACATTCGTTCGTCAGAGCCGTCCATCTTGCGAAGTCAGAGGCCTTGCGGAATTTGATGTAAGCCCGTTCTTTCCTCTCGTCACAAAATAAGGCGTGCCAGGGCGTTGACATTCTTTCAGCGAGAAACCCTCACGATTGGATGGACCTGCGCATACTGGATCGGCATGCTGTTCAACTGGGACGCGAACGAGATCTACTTGAGCTCGGGCACTCCAGCAGCCCCCAAAAGCATCTCTCTGCCAGACGCCAAAAACCTCGTGTTGGAGTTAACTTATTCAGTCGCTCACCGTATTCAAGCGCTCATCAATGAACTTTGTCAGAGAACAATCAAATCTATATGCACTACTGACGAACGTCACAACCCCGTCGCCATTCTCTGCGCGTTATGGATGGTCTTTACAGCTACTCGGGAGTTTGCGAGGAATAAGTTCACCCCAAGGGGCTTAAAAAGCTTGGTAGGAACTGTCGACCCGAGCCCGCTTCCTCACCTCGTGAGTGATCATGGCACTGACCGGTAACACTTTCAGAGATGCTTTCTCCACAAGCTTCATGAGCGATCTAAAGCCGCAATCCCTTCCATCGACCGGTACAAGGGGATGGCCAGAGCCCGCTGCTGCGGTCATACGAGAGACAATCAAGGGGATTTTGCGAAGTGGATTGCGGAAGCCAAGCAGCCGAAATCGACCGTTTGTTTTGCTTTCCAACGACACGTCACCAACCTCTTCTTGCTTCTCCAGAGGAACGATATCGACCATGGGTAAGTGCTGCTGCCTCTTTGACGTTCGAGCTCACTGTCTCACAACTTTCAGACTCCGACCTCATAGGTACTCGGAAATTCTGGAGGCCGAGGTTCCCTTCCTCCAGAACAACGACCTCTTTTCCAGCCACATGGGATAAGATTCAAGCATGACCCACCACCCTCTAGCTCTCTGTCCCTCACCGTTTTCTGTCTCCTGCTTTCGCTTTCTTCCGGTTCTTGTGTTACTGCGGGTGTCTAGGTCCACAAGGAGTGAAAGGAGGAAAAGCTTTCAACAAACAAGGTTGGTAAGGAGGGTCATTGGAAGGGAAAGTTGTCCATTTTCAACGTCTGTGCGGTTTATGCTGCCCTGACTCAGAGGTTTGGGAGGAATAGCTTACAAGGAAATAGACTGGCTCTATTCCACTTCTAACATCTGGAAAGATTCATTGCTCAATGTAACCGTCGCCCGTTCTATAAGTATTCTCGCCGGATAATTAACCGCAACACCGTTCAAGTTCATCACCTCCGTTCTTAACACGGACACAAGGTGAAACATCCCTATCCAACTAAAACTCCATTTCGCAACCCGTGAGCTAGCCCAGGTGAGCAACCCTCTGACAGCACAGCATGGACAACCGCGACTCCCTCGTCAGGCCTCCAAGCAAGCAACCTCCCATCATGCCTATCAACACAGTTCAGGCCCAATGCGGCCACGCCCCAGACCAAGTCTCAATGTATGCCTCCGGCGGCAGGTAACAAAGTGTTCTGAAAACCTCCACCATGAGGATGAGGCGTGCCAGGATGTAGGGAAGAATTAAGCCCACTAGGATGACGGGCCCCAAGACTGCGCGCTGTCCCGCACGCTTGGCATCATTACCCAAGTGGCTTGAACTGGCCTGGGCAGGGTTGATCCGGACCCAGATAGCCATTGGGGCGACGGCGGCGAGTGGGAGGCAGGTGGTCAAGACGGAACACACACGCCACATGGTGAGCTCGGCCGGAGTAGGGAACTCGAAGTTCCAGGCGAGGCAGTGGAGGCCGCCAAAGATGATGCCGCCGATGACCGAGCCGAGAGCGAGTACACCGGTCTCATCATTGCCGTACAGGAAGTCGGAAAGCGTGCCGGTGACGATGTACAAGGGTGACCTGTGGCTGGCATCGTTGGGGATGGGGGTTGGACCGGTACCTGGCTTGGATGCCTCGTTGCTGCGAAGCCAGAACCAGAGGTATGAGGGCCCTTGCTCAGCGAGATGATGGCGAAAGAATTCCAAAGGTTTCTGGGGGTCGGTCCATTCGGAAGAAGTTTCACGCGAGAGAGCCCACTGGAATCGGTACTCGCCGCCACTGAAGAGACCATGGAGCAACCCTCGGTCTTTTGCGGCCACGGGTTCGGAGTTGGCGATGTTCCGAGGCCTAGCTTTGACGACGTGAACCGTCTCGACACCTTGGGGCCTGCTCCAGTACAGCAGATACGTTACGCCGCTTGAGACAGCGAAAGCAAGCGTGGCGATCTCGAGTTGAGACGAGGGTAGCCCGGCAACCGTTCGAGCGATAAGCTGCGCGATGAGATATCCGACCTGCACCAACGCAAGTGCTTTGACGAGCGCGCCACCTTTGTCGAGCTTCTCCAGTTGTGACACGGGTATACAGGGTCCGTCTGTCATGCCCCATCTGATAGCCTGGCTGAATTGAGGGGCATTGAGTGCCCAATAACGGCCCTTTAGTCGAGAGTGGTTGATCAGAAATGATCTCGACATAACTTTGTCTTGCAAATATGACCTGCGAAATGCTTGTACCCTCTCGTCCTCGGCGTTCTCTTCGGGAATGTCGCCAACATCCAAAACAAAATAGCCCATGTTGGCCATATGAGATTCGACTGTGCCCCACCCAAAATAACGACGCATCGACCTCGCAACAAGCCAGTCGCCGAGAGCCCTGCCGACCAGATACTCGGGGATGAGAATAGTCAGGATCATCCACTTCAACTTGGTGGTCGCGTCGACCATCCTCCACCACAATCTCTGGCCAAAATGCCTTGAATCCGGCCGAAGCTCTGGGACGTTGAGATGCTGGATGGTCCATGTGCATAGGACGATGATGGAAATGCAGTTCCAGAGAATACTGAGGGTACTGCGTGTGTTGGGTCCGGAGACGTAGTTGGTGCCGGGAGGGGGGAGGGTGCATTCCGGCGTGAACGTCTGTGTTGCCGCGGTCCTCCCCACAAGCAACGCCAGGCTGGCTAGCCGGCGTTGCATGGTAATGTAGTTGAAGAGACCAAGTTTGCGAATCCGAGATGGTGATAAGAAAAGTCACGGGAAAAGAGACGGCGAGAGAGGGGCACTCCCACGGAGTATCTCCCAACGCTCGCGTGCAGAGCAGAAAAGCAGGTTGCAACCAGATTTGTTGATCGGGTTGGGCATCTTGCGCGTCCCTCCAGCTGACTGCGTCTCGCCGCAGCAAGTTGTGGAGGATTCAAAAGGCGCCTTGGCGTCCACGGTCTTGCACAGCCACTGGCGCTTCCGGTCGATCCTCTCTGGCCGCGTCCGTCATGTATCTGCAGCTTGTCATTGGCTCCTCAAGTGGCGGTTCTCACTGGGTATATCGGAGATTTGTCCAAAGAAAAAAAAAGAAAAAAAAGAAACAAGAGCGCGTGGTTGTACTGCGCATCCAAGTTGTGTTGTTTTTCATTCGCGGTGCGGCAACCGGATTCCCGCGGAGAACCGCACTATCAAACCCTTTATCCTGCTGTTCTTTCTCTTCAATCAGCACATGGTTAGAAAACAGTCATGAAAGTTGGCCGTGATAATAAATAGGTCGCCAACATCGCGAATAACCCTACCAAATCCGATCCTCACAGCAAGCGCCTCACAGCCCGAGCTCAAACATCAGGCCAAAACAGCCTCTCCGCCTCCAACAACGTCTTCCACTTCCCCTCCACCCGCGCCAACAACCCCCTCTTGACCCGCTCCCTCTCCTCCCCCTCCTTCTCCTCCAACACCCCCGCCACCGCCGCATCAATCAACCCCCCCAGCCTCTCCACAAACTCCGCAAAAGCAGGACTGCTCCAGTTGGGAATGAATTCCCTGCGCAGCGCGCCGCCGTCGGCGTCCTCCTCTCCGACGACCTCCTGGTCGCCGTCGCGGTTCGACGCGCGCCGCTCCTCGGCCTTGCAGCGCGCCCAGGACCAGGCGTCGAGGTAGCAGCGCTCGGTGCCCCAGAAGGTGAGGGCGCCTTCTAGCCAGGGGAGGACGGGTGGGGCGGTGGGGAGGAAGAGGGACTGGACGAGGGAGGTTGGTGGGGGGGTGGCGATGGTGGAGAAGATGGTTTGCATGGCGGTTAGGCCGGGGAGTTTGGAGTTGTTGGGTTTGGCGTCTTCGGGTGCTTTTTGGGATGCGAGGGTGGTGGGGTTGGTTGTTTCGATTTCGAGGCCGTAGCGCTCTGCCACGTCGATGAAGAAGCGCTCTTCCTTGCGGATGGCGACGAGGGATTCGATGAGCCAGTCGGCCAGCTGGGTCTCGTAGGCTTCTTGGGATCCTGGCACGGCCCGAGGGAGGTCGATGGAGGCGAGCAGTGTTCCCGCCGCGCGGATGTACGCGTGGATGTACAGTCTGTCGTTGGCCAGCCAGCGAGTGAGCACATGTTTGGGTAGGCGGCCCTCGGCACCGGCGAGCAGGAAGGGGTGCTGGGTTGCCGATTTGTAGAGGGGCTCTTGGGTTGAGAGGAGGTGCTGGGTCAGGGACCAACTGTCAGGTGAGGAAGCCATGATATATATGTGTCAGATTTTGAGAGCCCGGAAGGTTGCGGTGATTGATGCTGGCGGGCAAGTTTGGAGATGCAGATGGTGAAAGCAGATGTGATGGTGATGGGAGGAAAGTGGAACGGGGAATTCTTGGTCACAAAACTTGGCCAGAAAACCTGATTGGGCTCGGAATTGGGTAGGTGTGACGGGGCCACGCACGCATGCCACCGGATCTCCGTTCGGCCCCACAGTCTCCACTTATGGCCGACCACCGACCGGGACCTCGACTCGGGATCGGGATGGGGGTCCGGATCGGGCCGGGTGACTCGGGCCCTCGCTTCCATTCGTACCTCATTGCCGCCGTCGCTTCGCTCCTACACTGCGAGCTGGTGGAGAAAAAGATGAGGTCGGGCTGGGCTTGTTGGAGCGTGTGTTGGTTTGGCAAAGAAAATGGAGGGGATGGGAGAGGCGCCAACTTGATTAGGACACCATCATCCGGCTCCCGGATCATGTCGGCGAGGGTCCCTTTGCTCGCGTGGTATTGATGAAGCTGGCGGATCCCGAACAGCAAGAGAATCGGCGGTGGTTTGGGTGCGGATTCGGCGGGCAGAGATTTATGATCCAACCCACTCCTATCATCTATGGGTTAGTTATGTCCAATATCTATTTGGGTGATTCCCGGTGTATCAAATCAAACCTGGACTCCTCACTCACCATGTCTACACCGTTCTTCGCCTCTTTCCGATCCATACCTGACTCGCACTCCGGCTCCGTTTCAGCATCCGAGTCAAAGTGCCCGATGATATCAAGTTGTAACCCCTTCAACTTGCAAGCCTCGACAATATCTCTCGGGACCTCTCCGTCGTCATTTGCTACTACAACCATCATCTGCCATCTCCTGGAGAGAACATCCCTGCTCTCTATCGCCGACACTAGCAGCTCCGTCACGCCACTGTCGGTCCCAAGCTCGTTAAAGAACTCCAACGTCTCCATGTTGGGCGGTAGGCCCACCGAGTGCATGCGCGGCTTCGTGGATGACTTGCCGAAAAGCTGATAATCCCAGTTGATACACAGCCTTTTGAGCGTCTCAAAATCGCGCATGCGCAAGGACTTGAGTCCAGTAAGAGCCTGGAAGTCGATGGTGATGGTCTCGAGGGAGTGGCCTTGCGACTTCAGTGCCGTGATATAGTCGCCGATGTTGTCGGAGGACTCTTCGAGTTCCGGATGGGGCTCGGGCGTCTGCGTCATGGCAAACTCCACTAAGCCGTCGGGAAATTCGAGAATATCAGAAAGCGCATCGTCATTGATATCGCATTCGATTAGATGCAGTTTTTTCAATGCCGTCTGATGTGGCCGCTCGATCGAGTCGAAGCCGCGGATGTCTAGTTTTGCCCGTTTGATTACTAGGCTCTCTAGTACCGGATGCGCGAAGATATGGATATTCTCGTGGAGGTCCCAGTACTGATCGTCTTTGCACTGATAGAACAAGGTGCATGACTTCAGGCACGCCAGGTCGAAGGGCCCGTTGAATAGTGTGCCGATCCCGTGCAAGAGTGTGTCGGGCACCGAGACATCAAGTGTCGCTAGATTAGACATGGTGGAGAGGCTTAGCGAGAGGGTGTCAATCCGCGAAGGTGCATGGTGAGAGCCATAGCCCGGCGCTTGTTGGAGAATCAATCGCGACAGCTCTGAGGAGGGGTACGTGAGCGTGATGGCCTGGATTGCGGAGCCACGACGCGGCCGGCGGTCAAGCGATTCGCTGAATACAAGGTGGAATTCCGGTGTGTTGAACTGGATCCTCCGGTACAGGACCAGGTCAGCAAGTCGGTGATACATCTTGTTCAGGCGAGAGACATTGCAGAGGTCGCTCGTTGAGATGCTGCCGAGAGCCTCGAACACCTGTACTAACAGCTCTTCCCCCAGGACAGAAAGTTGATCGTGATGAGGGCCGCATTGCGAATCGTTACCCGCAAGATTGCGTGACATGGTGCCGTGAGTGTTTTGCTGGAAAGATTCAGGTTAAGCCTCGGAGAGAGATGTTCAGAAGCCGCCTGTGGTCGCGAGAATAAGCGCGGCAGGACCTTTACCGAGGTTTGGCCGATAGGCACTACCTTAGCCAATAAGGTACCTTACCTTCCCGGGAGATTGGGGGGCACTCTAACCCTCCACAAAGGGGAGAAGCCCAGGTTGGAAACGGCTGTAAGCTTTGCCAAGATTGAAAGCCTTGCGGCCCTCGCAGGATCAGATGTTGAACCCATACAATGAACGATTTGAGCGCAATCAGCGGTGCAATCAGCGGTGCAATCAGCGGTGCAATCAGCGGTGCGATCAGCGGTGCGATCAGCGGTGCAATCAGCGCCTCAACGCTTGAAGTTCAGAAGGTCGTCGAGAGACGGCAAAAGAACTGGCGATACCACACCGCATTCTAATGTCTCAAACTGGCAACTGGAAGTTCGAGGATGATGTTCCTTCCGAATAGACTCGATCTGGCAGCCCAGCCTCGAGACTTAATAAACTCCTTCCATGGCCTGGCAGTTCGGAATTCTCAACTGTCAACAAACAGACCGCTCTCTGCACACTCCTAGGCAGCTTCGGCTCGCTTAGGATTAGTTGGTTCAACGGTGGTCGCGGCCGAGACCTACTCCATCGCAGCCATGCGAATCCTCGCACAACAGCGAAGCCATAGGTAGGCCAGTTGGACCGCCACGGACGCTGTCACCAGTCTCGGATACAGAACCTTAACGTTCCAGTCAAACTTGTCTCGTGGATTGAAGGTTAGATAAGGTACCTATGTAAGTCTCTAGGACTCTAGCAGGTCCTCAATACCGTCACATCCATGCTCCAAACCACGTACCTAGCCAATCCCCTCCCCCCCCCCCCGGCATACCCCTCACTTCACAC